>Ga0247609_10002826_pt1 | contig 18047 bp, 26 predicted proteins | sample 172DNAGHGlowgp2_FD_193487 | JGI IMG/M metagenome (GOLD analysis project Ga0247609, IMG submission 193487) | Sheep rumen microbial communities from Palmerston North, Manawatu-Wanganui, New Zealand - 1728 DNA GHGlow gp2 | ecosystem: Host-associated > Mammals > Digestive system > Stomach > Rumen ...
AAAACAAAAAATATGACAATTGATAGATTCGTTGAAATCATAAACTTTATTGAAAAGACTTCTAATCATTTTGGAATAATTGGTGGTGAGCCAACTTTGAATCCCGAATTTAAAGAGTTTTTAAGAATCACTCGAGATTGGTGTAATAAGACTAATGGCTCAGTTACTCTTTTCACAAATGGAATTGAACTTGAAAAATTTTTAGGGGATTTAGGAACTCAAATTCATTGTCTCATAAATACAAATGCACCCGATAAAATGGAGCCTAAAAAATGGAAGAAATTAAATCAATGTCTTGATACGATTTATGATAAAGGATTATTCAGAACTCAGGTATCTCTTGGAGTAAATCTTTATCCATTAAGAACTGATTATTCGTTCATTTTTGAATTATTGAAAAAGTATCATTTAAAAGATGTCAGAACTTCTGTTGTAGCTCCATCAGCTTGTTTTGCTTCTATGAGAAATGATAAAGAAAAATATTATTTTGATATGAAAGAAATATACCTTAATTTCTTGAAAGAAGCACATTCAAATGGGATTTGCGCTAGAATGGATTGTGGGCATATTCCTTTCTGTTATTTCACCGATGAAGAAAAAACATTTGTAGAAGAAGCTACTTGTGGTACTTGTCATTCTGATTGGTGCCATCCAGTAATTGATATAAAAGAAGACTTTATGGCTACAGCTTGTTTTGGTTCTTATGACCCTGTAGATATTCGTAATTTTAGTGATTTGACTGAATTGGAAAGATATTTACATCTTATGAAGAACTTCCCAAAAGCTCAGAAGAATATTCTGAATGGAAAATGTGCTGAATGTGAAAAAGCAAAGTATCTTAAATGTCAAGGCGGATGTTTAGGATTCGCTATGGGAGAAAATTAATGAGAGTACTTAGTATTGATTTTGATATAATTATGGCTCCCTGTATAAATCTCTATAATAATATGTCAGGCGAGGGAGAAAATGCTCAAGTAAATTGGGAAAAAATATTTTATGAAAGACAGCTGGAAAAATTCCTTTGTTATGATTCTAAAATATTGACTGATTTATTCAAACTACTTAAACAGCAAAAATGTGAATTTAAATTTATTGATTCTCACGCTGATATAGTTCCTTTTATTAATGGGCCTTGTGATTTAACTAATATAGACTTCCATCACGATATTTGGTATAATAAAGAATCAACTGAAAGATACGCTGATGAAGAATACACTTGTGCGAACTGGGTTGGCTATCTTGGATATAAAAAATTATTGAATACTTATTATTGGATTAAAGCTGGAAATTCTCAGCCATTTCAAGGTAATTTTGAAGTACCTTGGGAAAAAGATAACACAGATAGAATCCCATACTTAGGTCTTTTTGATAAAGTAATTATTTGTTTCTCACCAAATTGGGTGCCATATAAATATCGACATTTATATGATTTAATAAAGGTGGTATTTTCAGAAAGATGCTAAATATAATGTACGCAACTAATGAGACCCAACTTGTCGAATTAGCTTATTCTATAATTTCTCTGTTGAAACATACTAAAAATGTTCATATATTTCTTTGTACAAATTCTGATGAATTTGAACGTTCTAATCCTTTTAGACCAGAATCCATAAATTGGCTAAAAGGAGTCGTTAAATATATGGATTCAAATTCTTTTCTTGAACAAGTAGAAATTAAAGATATTTATAATGAATATCTTAAAGGGAATGCAAATGAAAATTGTAAATGTACAAGAAATACTCTAACGAGACTTTTAGCAGATAAAATATTTCTACCAAGGGGAATTTCAAATATCTTCTATTTTGACCCCGATGTAATGTTTACAAAAGATTTAATCCCATTATATCAAAAACTTCAAAATCAATTAATCGCTGTAAAAAAATATGGGAATGATTTAGTCCCTGGTACTTGTTATATGAATCTCACTCAACTTGATAAACTTGGATTTTTTGAGAAATCAAGAGGCTTTTTAAAAAAAGAAGAATTAAGATGGGCTGACCAAGATGCTATGAGATTAGCAATCTTTAATCTTGGTATTGATTATTATGATTTTCTTGATAACGAAGTATTTATGAATCAACTCTACGAAATGAGAGAAAAGCCAATTATGTATCATTTTGCTGGAGCTATCCCATTCCCAGTTGGATGTGTTTCAGAAGAAAAATTCATAGAATTAATGCCAGAATTTTCATACGTAAAAGATTTACTTGATAATTATCGTTCTTCAATAAGATTTAACTTTCAATAGGAATTCCATTATATTATAAATATAAGGAGATGCTTATGTGGTTTGTTTTTGGTATTACTGTAAATGGAGAACGCGGATTCTGTAGAATCGTAGATGAAAAAGGAGCTGAAGGTTTCCATAAAAAAGAATTATTTAAATCAGAAAACAAATCAGAATGTGAAGCATTCGCTCATAAAAATTTTCTTAAAATTAAAAATTATGAAAATATCAAGCCAGTAAATAATGACCTTTGGAGTGATTTTTAATCTATGAAATATTATATTTATCACGGTTCAGTAATTGGTGGAAAACTCATTGGAATTGCAGAAAATGAAAAGGAAAAGGAAATTTTAATCGACAATTTCTGCACAAAAAAAGCTCAGGAAGTTATTGATAAAACTGGTCTTCCAATGAATTCTATCTTCACCTTAAAGAGAATGGCTCGAAGTTATATTAGTGTAGCAAAGAAATAACTTTTTTCAAAATTTTCTTTATATTATAAATATAAGGAGTTGATATGATAGTAAAATATTTTATTTTTAAACATAGCTTCTTCACAAAAAAGATTAAGAAAATTCAAAAACTTAAGAGAAATAAAAAGTGGGACCTTTTGGATTCACCACGAATTAGATTAGTATAATATGAATCTTTTAAATATAAAGACTGGACATTGTATTTGTAAAACAAATATTGGCTATATTATTCTTGATTTAAGAAGTAAGAAATTAAAAGTTTACCAACCTCAAAGAATTATTGAAAGAGATTTTATTTCTATGGGTATTGAACTTCTTACTTCAGAAAATTGGCTTCCTTTAAAAGATTTAGATTATTTTGATATTGCCCCAAGATTAAAATATTCTTATTTAGAAGAAAAGTTTGGAAATTATTTTAAAAATAACTTTTAAGTATATCTTTATTATATAATAAATATAGGAGATACATTTAATGAACGATTTTTCTGAATTAATAAATTTAATAGAAACAAATCCATCAAATTGGCAATCTATATTAAAAAATAAACCATATTCTCTTCGAAGTATAAAACAATCTGCTCAGAATCCAAATTGGTATATTTTGATGTATAATCTTTTTGAAAGAAACTCTCTTAAATATAAAGAAGTTCTTGCTTCTCGTGGAACTGTAGTAGAAGTTAAAGACGGAAAATGTAAAGTTATCTGTGGGAGCTTTTATAAATTTTTCAATTACGGAGAAGGTCTTGAAGAAAGAATAAACTTCTCAAATCCAAAATGTTTTTGCAGTTGCAAAAGAGATGGTTGGATTGCAAAAATGGCTAAGGTTGATGGTAAACTTTATTGGTTTACTCAATCTGCAGATTTGATTGAAGATAATTCAGCTGAAGTTGAAGCTTTAAAAATCAGTGGACTCTCTTTTAAAAATATCTATGAAGTTTGGAAATATGCTTGGGAAAGAGAAAATCACAGCTTTGTTGAATCATTACCAGACGGATGCACTTTAATTTTTGAATTGGAATCAGCTTGGAATAAAATTCATACAGAATCTCAAATAGAGCCAAAATTATGGTTTATTGGTTTCCGTGGACCAGATTTAATGGAAAAGAACATCTATGATGCTAAAAAGGAATTCAATATTCCTTTTGAAACACCAGAAATTTACTCTCTTAAATCTTGGAAAGAAATTGAATCAGAACTCTCAAAATGGAAAGGTACTGAAAAGGAAGGAGTTGTTGTTTGTGAGCCAACTGAATCAGGTCATTTCAAAAGAGTTAAAATTAAATGTGAAGATTATTTGAAAATCAAAATGATTGCTAACGCTGGAGACATTGTTCCAACTACAAGAAATATCTTTAATCTTGTTATGAAAGGTGAATATGACGATTTCTTATCAAATGAAAAAATCGGCCCACTCATTATAGATATGGCTTCAAGAATTGAAAGAGTAAAAGTAAAACTTTCAGAAATCTATAATGAAATGATGAAAAATATTGATATATCAAAAAGTAAAGACCTTGCTAAAATTGATTGTGTAAACTGGATTAAGAAAAACTATGGATATATCAATTATGGAATTATTCTCTCAGCCTATGACTCATCTTTTGAAGATGCTTGGAATGAGTTAATGGATTCTTGGAAATATTCAACTAGAATTGCTTGGAAGAAACTCGTTGGCTTTGAAGAAACATTTGGATTTGTGGAGAAGAAATAATGAGAATTGTTTTAAATGAGAAAACGGAAGAAACAGTAAAGAAAATTCATCTTTTGACTACAAGATTATGTTCAAGAAATTGCCCTAATTGTTGTAATCTTCTTTACACAGATGATATTGTTCCTTTCGTTTCTGATGAAGAACTAAAACAATGTAAAGAACTTTTTCTCACTGGTGGAGAGCCATTTCAATTCACAAATCCAAATGAGATAGCAAAATGGTTTAAGAATAAATATCAGAATATCGAAAAAGTTGTTGTTTATTCAAATGTTACTGAGTTCAAAAATTATCTTTCATTAGGTGGACAAATTGATAATATTGATGGCATTTCAATTTCAATAAAGAATAAACAAGACGTTGAAGATTTTAAATATGTTATTAAACATTCTGAAGTTGATAAAATGAAATATAATCGAGTATATGTTTTCAACAAACTTCTACCCGAAAACTATGAAACTTTATCATTTAAGAGATTTGATAGAAAATGGCAAACTCTTGATGAATACCTTCCTGCACCTGATTCTATTTTTAGAAGAATGATTTAACTTTTATTTTTTATTTCATTATATAATAAATATGAATCTTATAGAACTTTCAAAAACTTATAAATGGAATATCCCGACAAAATGTCCGATTTGTGGTTCAGAATTAAACCTTTCTGAAAATCATAAAAAACTTTCTTGTACTAATGATTATTGTAAATCAAGATACTCAGGTAGAATTACCAAATGGACATCAGTTCTTGGAATAAAGGAATTTGGCGGAGCCACAATTGATAAGTTTTTGGAGGCCGGAATCATTTATACTATTTCAAGCCTTTATAAAATTGATTATTCTAAAGTTTCTTCAATGGAAGGCTTTGGAGAAAAATCAGCTAAAAATCTGAAAAAAGAAATTGACTCACATAAAGAAATGACTCTCGCCCAATTCATTGGCGGATATAATATTGATTCTATCGGGGAGAAAGTTGTTCAGAAAATTATTAATGCTAAAGGATTTAAAAACTTTTGGGATTTCTATAAAATCAAGAATCACGAAGATTTTATTTGTGAAGGAGTTGGAGATTCAACAGCTCTCAAGCTATTCAACGGAATGACTGCTCTTGGGCAGGATATGTTGGAAACTCTCAAATTTATAAATATTATTGAAGAAGAAAAAGTTGAAGTTTTAAGTAATTCATTAAATGGAAAATCATTCTGCTTCACTGGAGCAATGAAGAATAAAAGAAAAGACCTTGAAGCTAAGGTTTTGGATTTTGGCGGAGTCGTTCACGATGGTATCAAGAAAAATCCATTGACTGATTATCTCGTTATAGCTGACCCAAATTCAACTTCTTCAAAAGCAGTTGCGGCTAGAAAACTCGGAGTTAATCTGATTTCAGAAGATGATTTCTTGGAGATGTGTAAATGACAATTAAAGATAGCATTTTAAAGTATTATTTTGAAAGGCAATTTAATGAATTCATAGTAGATTGTTTAGAAGATGATGTTGATTATGATAATGATAAACTCAAAGAATCTAATATTAAAGATACAAAAGAAATTCTAGCAATGAGAGGTAAAGCGCTTTCTGAGTATATTGATGGATTCTTTGGTGGAGCAAATATTGACCCAAATATTGAAATGGGAGTAGATAATTCTCTTGCTGCTGAATTATTAATGAAATGTTTGACAGGAGCTAAAAATGAAGGTTAAAGATTTACTTTCAATAAAAATAATGAGTGAATATATCGCAAATAATATGGTGAATATATTAGCAATAGATTTTAATGCTGAGAATTATATTGAAGATAAAGTTCAGCAATCAGAACTCTTTTTTGAAAATATCGGGATTGCTGTTGCGAGATATTCTGATGCTCTTTTGAAAGGAGCTGGAATTAATCCAAATGAAGAAATGAATCAAGATACTAATTTAGTTTCTGATTTACTTATGAAAATTTTGACGGAAAAATAAATGGAAGAACTTTTAAGACAATTAAAAGAAAATCAAAGCTTTTATCAACAAAAAATTAATCATTTAAAAGAAAGATGTAAATTTTATAGAGAAAAAATTGAAATTCTTAAAAAAGGAATTGGAAGAAGGCCAGCGTCACCAGATAAAATACATTATGATATTGATGAAATAACTGAATATACTTATGCAAAGTTGCTTTATTTTCGTAAATGTTTGAAAAATATTGAGAAACAAATTACAAAATATAATAAGCGAAAGAACGAAGCAATTCGTCAAATTAATGCTCTCTTAAAGGAAGAAAAAAATGACAATTAAAGAAAAAATATTTTTTAAATATTTTGAACAATGGATTGATGCAGGAGGCCTTGATAATTATATCAAAAGTGATACTGACGAAGATTATAAGCCAATTGAAAAAGATATAAAAGAATCAGAAGAAAATTTAAGAAATAAAGCATATTTAATTAATAGATATATAGAAGCATTTTTTGGTAAGGCAAATATAGATGTGAATAGAAATGAAAGTGATGAAGTAGTTTCTGATTTATTATTTAAAATCTTGACAGAGAAAAATGATTAGCCCAAAATTTAAGAATTATAAAAAACATCTTAAAAATTTGAAAAAATTGGAAATTGTAAAAAATAAAAACGATGAGATAAAATTTTGGAAAAATCTCGCTGAAGTTTTTTATAGTCAAATAAAAATTCAGAAGGAGTAAAAAATGCAGACGTGGAATCTTAATAATAAGTCATTTTGTTTTACAGGAGCAGCCTCAAGAACGAGAGCTGAACTTTGGAAGATGGTTGAAGATAATGGTGGGATTGTTCATAAATCTTGTACAAAAACTACTGATTTTCTTGTTGTAGCTGACCCATCTCAATTATCCATCAAAACTCAAAAAGCAATCAGAAATGGAACTCGACTTATATCTGAAAAAGAGTTTGAAAATTTCTGTGATTTTGGAATTACCGACTAATTAAATATGAAAAAATTGTTAATAGTTTTATTGTCTCTTATTCTATTTGTTTCTTGTACAGAAGTTAAAGATAATAAAGAAGAAATCCCACTCCCTACTAAAATTGATATTACTTTACCTAAAAGGGAATCACGAGAAGCAATCAAGAAAAAAGAAATTGAACAGATTATTGAAAGAGCATCTTATTATGGAAATATAATGTCTTTTGAAGAAGCTGAAATCATTTATGATTCAGTTGAGAAAGAATTAGAAAAATATCCTTGGCTGAAGAAACCATTAATTTATTCAATTATTGAGTGTGAATCTGAATTTGATAAAAATGCCTATAATGATAAAAATACAAATAATTCCATAGATTATGGGCTTGCTCAAATTAATGATATTACTCTAACAGATTATAATAATTTCAATATTGAACAAATAACTTCAGAACAATTAATGAATACTTCAATAAATATCCAAATTTGCACCTGGGCATTGGATATGAAAAGAACTAGACTAATCAAAGCAGGAATAGCTCCAACTGAAGAAAATATCATTAAAGCTTATAATTGTGGAGAATCAAGAGTTAAACGTGGAAGAATCCCACAGTCAACACTTGATTATCAATTAGAAGTTTCTGAAAAAATGGAATTATGGCAACTTTCTTAGTAATTTTTTCGGCCAACTAGATATTACAATTGGAGGTAAAAATGATAGACGTTTCTAAGTTTGCAAATAATATGGCTAAATTACGAGAAGAAGCTAAGAAGTTTGAATATGAGCCATATCCAATGTGTATCAGAACTTATAAAAATCGAGTTAATTCACTTCTTGGAAATCTGAAAGAATTTGGCGATAGAGAGATTCATATTTTCTTGTATGATTTTGATTATGAAGAATCCGGTTATGATAAATATGGCTGGGAAAATATGAAAAATATCCATATTCATAAAATTAATCTTGAAAGAGATTTTTTTCCGAAAGGTTGGACTCGGTCGACTCAATCAAAATTAGCTTATATACAAGATGAAATGACTCGTCTTGGTGTTCAGAAATTTCAAATGTTTGATGATGATTTGAAAATGAAAGTCAAAATGTGTGATGGAAAAAATAAGTTTTCTGAAAAATCGAATGCTTGGTCACAAAAGAAAATTGAAATATCTTTACCTGATGCTTTAAGAATTGAAGAGTTTATCCTTGAAAATACTAAAGGCTGGGGTATTGCTGGATTTGGTGGAGATTTGACTACAACTTGGTATGATGAAAAGAATCTTTATAAAAGAAATGCTCTTCCTACGAGAATCATTACAGTTAATAATAAACTCTTAAATGAAAATAAACTCCATTTTACTCCCGAAAAGAAGTATCACGAAGATATGGATATGTGTATTCGAGTAATCCAAAAAGGATTTATGTGTCCATTATTTACATTCTTAGCTATTGATACAGCAGTTCCATCTAATGTACCAAATGCTGCTGGAACAAATGCATCTGAAAATAATTATCAGATGGTTATGTATGAAAAATGGCGAGATTATATCAGATTAAATATCGCAAAAAATGGAAATCTTAATGGAAGTATTGTTTATAAATATGTAGAAAAATATCCAAATGGATTTGCAAAACCCGAAAATAAAGAACTTTATGAAGCTTGTAAAAATATGGATATTGAAAAAGTCTATGAGATTCTTAATGCAAGGAAAAAGAAATAATGGGTAGACGAGGAGAAGACGACGAGCGATATTGGGAGTTCAATAAAAAGGTTAGAGAAAGAGACCATAATATGTGTGTTCTTTGTAGAATCTTAACTCCTGGTGAATATGCTCAATTTCTAAAATCAGGCCCATTAATGATGGGAATAATTGATGTTGCTCATATAATCCCTGTTGGAAATGACCCCGCTAAATATTGTGATATGGATAACGCTGTATGTCTCTGTAGATGCCATCATCAACGACTTGATAGCTATCAAGACCCAGTTACAGGAAAAAATTGTAAAAAATCAGACCACGAACAATGGTGGAAAAGGATAAAAGAATTTGTGTTTAAATGATTGCTCAACAAGATTAAAAAGCTTTAATCAGATTGCAGATTTTAATGATGCTCATAAAAACATAGAACTCTCAATAATTAAATTTCCAGGTGGATATGAAGCCGCTTTTGGAAATTTAATTAAACAGTATTTAAATATTTCATACTCACCTATAAATGATTATTATGGACTTCTTATGTTTTATAATAATGAAAATGATTATAGAGTTACTGATTGCTCTTTAATGTTATATACATATCTTAATCAATTTTTTAAAATTATAAAAATAAAATAAATTTAATTTAAAATTAAATTATATATAAAATATATTTTTATTCTATCATATAAATTTACACTATCAATTTGCGAAAAATTCAGGTTTTCTGATAAAAAAATTATAATTTTTTGTTATATTTGTGATGTTAATATAATAATATGTCTTGTGGAAGCAGGAAATTTATGGTTGGGGGCTCTCGTTCAATCATAGATAAAGAGTGGATTTTTTCTCAATTAGAATCTTATGAATATGAGCATTTAGCTTGCTATGAAGAATTAACTCTTATTCAAGGTGGAGCTAAAGGAGTAGATTCAATTGCAAAAGAATACTGCAAAGACTATGAGCATCATATTGAAATCAAGCCAGATTGGGATAAATTCGGTAAAGGAGCTGGATTTATCAGAAATGAAGAAATGGTAAAAGAAGCAGATGAAGTATTATTACTTTGGGACGGAGAATCTCACGGAACAAAGAATGATATTGAACTCTGTGAAAAATATAATAAACCATATACAATAGTATATTATCCAAGTGGAAGAAGTATAAAAAAGAATTATTAGGGTGGCTACTATGGAACAAAAAGATTTTAAAGATTTTAATGAATACATAAGAGCTTGTGAAAGAAGATGTAATAAAATTCACGAAGCAAAAAGAGTTTATCGTATCAAAAAAGTATTTTTAAAGTACGGACCAAGTAAATTTTGGAGATGGTTTTATGGGTTAAAAAAGGTAAATGAAAAATTTTGCCTTAAAGATAAAGATGGTAATGTAAAAGGATATTATTTTTCTGAATATGACGCTCAGCTTGATAAAGGGATTGATGATAAAATCGAAACTGTAAAAATGGTAGATTATGATTTAGAGTATAGCTCACCTTATGATACTCTTATTTATAAATAATATCTTTCTTGTGTTAGAAAAGTTGAAAGAAAAGGATTAAAACTTAAAAGGCCTTGGGAAGATTACAATATAAAATATTGGCCAGCAGAAGAACATAATTATGGAAAATTTAGAGCTCTCAAAAGATTATTCCAGCATAGTTATCATAATTGTATTTGGGATGCTTCAACATCTTATGATGAAATTATCAAATTGACAGTTGCTGGACTCTATCATAGATTATTTGGTCATTCAGTAGAACATTATGAAATTGCTCATCAGATTTGGACTTATAGAAAAATGCTCTTGAAGTCTCTTGATTTTGATAATTGGTGGGAATATTATAATGTAAAATTAAAAGTTGAAGAAAAATATAAAATCCCATATCAGATAGAAGTTTATAATAGAGATGGTTATATAGAAAATGGCCCCGCTTCTTTTGGAAAAATGGATAATGAATTCAATGCTACAATTTCTCCAATTTTGGTAGAGAGTATTCTACCTAGAAAAATGAGAAAAGGATTAGTAGCTGAGACAAATAAAGATTATCGAAAAAGAGTTTTAGACAAAATAGCTGAAATTGAAAACTTCGTCTATGAATTAAAGAAAGATATGTATAGTGATGGCAAAATATATGAAGAATGGAAAAAATTAAGATTAGAATGCTATCAATATAAAACAGAATATGAAATAGGCTGGCAGGATTAATGACAAAAAAGCAATTTAAAGAATGGCTTGAAAATAATGAGAAGCATCAAAAATTAGAAGCTACAGGAGTAAAATCATATAACTATGAAAATCCCGATTGGTATATTTCAACTGGAGTAGGACAATACCCAAAATCAGAATGGGAAATTGATGATGCAGGGAATTTATATGCCAATATAGGTGGAGCAAGATATAGACTTCATAATCCATTGATTACGAATATTGAATATCCTATGCAGGCTTTGGAGTCAACTAGTTTTCACGGAACTTCAATAAATATACCAAGTATTCCTAATACATCAGTAGAAATTAGAATGAGAGCTGATTATATAGAAGAAATCGGCCCAGCAGTAGAATTAGATAATTCTTATTTAAGTAAACAGAACGAAATCTGGTCAGATGTATTTAACTAATTAAATATGTTTGAAAAAGAAAATATAATCAGCGAATATACTGGTAAGCCATATACAAAATTTAATTATACTTTCAATGAAAATGAGCCGATTGTAGGAGTTCTTTTTGGACATTATGCTCCATTTACTGGACCAAATGGACACGGAAGATTAATTTCTTCATTAAAAAAGATTGGAGCAAAATACTTCTTAATAGCAACTCCAAATAGTAATAAACCTTTTGATGATGAAAGGGAAATGTTCTCGCCTACTCAAAGAGTAGAAATAATCAATAAATATTTAAAATCTGAAAATCTCAATGGAAAAGCAATAAAATATGATATGTGCAGAGGTGGAGCTAAATCTCAAATTGGCCCATTAGTTAAGATTGCTGCTGAAGAATTTGGAATGAATATTCGTCCTGTTCTTTGCTTTGGGCCTGATAGAGAAGATTTGGCATCTGAGGTTTGTAATAAATTTGGAGAAATAAAGAATCCAAATAGATGCGAGTATATTATAGATTATGATAGGGGAACTTCGGGAACTGAAGTAAGAAAATTAATCAGAGCTGGAGATGTTGATGGAATAATGAAAGCTACTGGATATAAAAAGGAAGTTGCTGAATACTTAATTGAATTAAGAAATGAAAATATAAAAAAATATAAACTTGAAGAGGCCATTAGGGGTAAAGTTGAAATAGATTTCGCTAATATTTATGATGCTAATGAGTTCAAACAAGAAATGGAAGATAGATTTGAAGATAATCCATCAGCTCACGTAACTTCAAATTTCAGATTGCCAGATAAAATTAATGAGTCCACTAATAATAAAATTAATGCATTTTGGTACTATAAAGGATGTGTTTATCCAATAAACGAAGACGATTTTCATTTTACTGCAATACTTAGAGATTATGAAGAGTTTGATTTAACTGAAGATTATATAAAATCTTTATTTGAAAAATATGGTTTTAATTATGAAGATTTTAAAAATAATAGAGAAGTAGTTATAGAATATTTCTCAAGAGTCTATTTTGAAGACCTCGGTAGAGATTCAAGAGACCCTACAGATTTAGCTGAAGAATTGCTTCAAAAAGTTCATAAAAAAGGAGCAATCAGAGTTAGAGCTACTGGAGTAATGACCTATATTACTTGTGCAACTTTGGATAAGAAAACTAAAGATAATATTTTAAATTTACTCCTTGAATACGAAGATTTATTTGAAAAAAATAAGCCTTTCGTTATTGAAAAGGTTTGTGAAGATAAATGGAATTGTGACCAAAGGTCAGATAATTTCATAGACTTATTAAATAATTTGGCGGAGAATGATATGGATAAAAGTAGAATTGAAGAATCATTTAAAAGAGTTTTGAAAGAAGACGTACGGGATAATATCGACCCAGACCTTGAATATATCAAGAAAAATTCTAAGCATACCTTAGTTTTTGAGTATAATGATTTGGGCGATAATTATATTTTGGTTGATAATAAATTCCCACATATATATACGGTTTCTCATCTGACTGATTTGACTAATGAATTTGAAGCTTGGAAAGGCGCCATTTGTGAGTATTTTAAAACACCTGATGAGGTAGTTGAATTTATAAATAAGGACTAAAAATATGGATAAGAATAGAATTGAAGAATCATTTAAAAAAGTTTTAAATGAAGATACAGAAAATAAAGCTTTAACTGTTAAAGAATTAATTGACTTATTGAGTAAATATCCACCTGAAGAAGAAGTTTCAATATTGGTTTTCAATAAAGGATTAATGGGTGGATGTGCTGGCTCTGCCAAAGCCTCAAGAGTTGAAAGAGATTATGGCACATTATATATTATGGGTTAAAGAATATGAGAATTAGAGAAGGTGGAAATGTCGAAATAAATGGAAACTCAGCTACATCTCTTAAAATTAGAGATATGGATGCAGAGCAGTATGGAGATTTCAAAGAAGATTTTATTGCTTTTCTTTTGAGTTTATCTGATATTTTTATGGAGAAAACTGGCTATCCAATTTGGAATAGAGAAGATTTGGTATTCAGTGGAGATATTTTCTCTGGCTCTACAAGAGCATTTTTCCAAAAGAGTAGAGAAGAGTTTACTAATAAAAAATCAAAAGTTGGAGATTTTGACGTCCAAATTCCTAATAATCTTTATAATGAAGTTCACCAATTTGTTCAAGAAATAATAGGAATGGAAATCGGCGATTTTAAAATCTATGGAAATAAATTTGCAGCTGGACAGGAACATCTTCTGATTCAAGCAAATAAGAATTATCCCGAAGTTGGTGCGGAGTTCATTCAAGTTGATTTAGAATATACTGACTTTGTAGATAATGCTCCTACTGAATTTGCTAAATTTGCCCACTATTCTTCTTGGGAAGATTTAGAGAATAATATCAAAGGTGTATTCGTAAAAATATTATTACGTTCATTAATATCTACAATTGATGAAAGAGAAGGTATTATTATTGTTTCTCAAAAAACCGGGAAACCTCTTGCATCAGCAAATAAGTCGGATATTAAATATTTTATGGGATTCTCTACTGATAAGGGAGTAAGAACAAAATATGCACCTTATATTGATTCAGAAACAAATAAAATAAAAATGATAGATGGAAAAGAATGTTGGTATGAAAAATCAACTTCTGATTCTGATTATACTCAAGATTTAGGAGCTATTTATCATTTAATATTTAATGAAGACCCAACGCCAACTGAAAAAAGAGATATGTTCTCTTATGTAAGAACATTGAGAGAGCTTCTTGGAAAACTTCCTAAAGAGAGAATAGAAAAAGTATTTAAATTATTCTGCGCTCAGATATGGACAAAGGGAAGAGGTGCCGACATTAATCCTAATAATAATGAAGAAGATAAAGAAGTAAAATTAATCGCATATAACAAATTCTTGGAGTTTTTCCCTTGGCTTAAAAAGTTTGATGGTGAAATACAAGAATATATAGAAAAATATTATAGTTAATTTTAATTAGAGGTTTTTATATGGAAGGTAAGAAAAGTTTACCACATCTTTATAATTTTGGTAAGCCATCAGAAATGAATGCAAAAGATTTTTATGATTTTGTTAATTGGCTTGATGAAAATGACGGAATTATAAATGATAATAACTCACAAATAAATGAAAAACTTGATGGTTCAAGTCAATTTTTTGGATATGATAAGCAAGGATTCTTTTGGGAAAAATTTGGTGGAGATATGAAATATCGTTCAGAAAATGATATACCAGAGATTTTTGGAAGATATAAGCCTTTCTTTACTGAAATGAAAAGTATTCTTGAGCCATATTTTAAATCATTATTTGAATCTTTTGAACAGGAAACAAAAGCTCAGATTGAGGTAATTACAATTTATGGAGCTAAGAATGAAGATAATTTATTAATAAATCTTGTACCATATAAAAAATCAGCATTTAAATCTAAAGGTTGCTTATCAGTAATTCAGGTTTTGGTTGGAGAAAAAAATCCAGCTATTGAAGATGAATTAAAGCAAGATATTGTAAGCTTATTGAAAGATTCTGATTATACAGTTTTCGCTGGATACTCTCTTGATAATTATAGTATTGATTTATCAGAGCCAGCTACTGAATTAATTTATGCATTGGAAGGCTATCCTTTTGAAGAAGAATCAGAAAGATTTAAGATTACACTTACTGAAATTGAAGATGTTTTAGATTTACCAACTAGAAAATTTAATCAATCAAAATTAAAGGAAATCTTTGCGAAATATAAAGAGATATTCTCAAATAGAATACTTGAAGAATTGAAAGATAATACTGGAAAACTTTCAGAAGATGGAATGTTTGAAGGCCTCGCAATTACTTTAAATAATGGATTTCAATTTAAAGTTAATTCAAATAATTTCAAAAATGCTTTCACAGCTAAGAAACAATTAGAAGTAGCGAATAGAAAAAAGGTTCAAGAATCAAAAGGAACTGGAGAAAATAAATATAAATTAGAAGATATTTTCGCTGATAAAAAAGAATTTCCATCAGCTCATAAAATGACAAAAGAAGATATGACTGAAACTTTCTTGGAAGATTTGAAATATCAGTTGAAAAAAGAATTATCACAGACTTTAGAAAACATAGAATTTTCTTGGAAACAGAATAATATGTTAAATGTTTGTGATAAGCTCACTGGAAGAGAAGTAGTTATTTCGGACCTCATTGTTGATGAGCCAAAAGTTGGGGAATATTTTATCTTTATTCCTAATATTTCCGATAAAGATAGAACTTATGCTTCTGTTTATTTCTTTAAAGATAAGAATAAAACGTTCGCTTCAGTAAATGATGCAATCAATTTCCCAAAAGAACACGAATATTATCTTTTCACATTCAGAAAACATAATAATCAGAATATGACAGGAGATACAGCAATTCAAGAATGTATGCAGGGAATTGCTTGTGATTTGGCAAAATATCATTCAGGTTTTGATAGTTTATTAAATGCTATTCAAGATAAGATAAGAAAGAACGGATTTAGTTCTATTCCTATTTCTGGTGGAAATGTTAAAGTTAAAGATTTTAATGAAGAAAAACTCCAAACATATATTAAGCCAGCTGTAAGAACTGGATTGGCATTTATAAATGAATTCAGCGAAATTATCGGAACAAATACTAAAACATATCACCCTGATATTGATGGACCACTCAAGACAATTCTTGAAATTGGAAAGCCACTTTTAAATGGATTAAAGAAAGATTGCTGGAATCCTACTGATATTCTTATAACTGATTATACTTCAGAAGAAATAAAGAAATTATTGGAGCCAGCTCAGTCATTATCTGAATTGAATTCAATAATGAAAGATTTAATCAATAATAGTAAACTTGGAAAATGCTTTATTCCATTAAGTTTGAAATTGAATACATCACCTGAAAGAGATTCAGTAGTTGAAAAAATGAACCTTGAAGAGAGTGCAAAAGATTATCACGTTTCTAATCATTATGTAAATACAAATGGAGTTGGAAATGAAATTGATGTTTTCGCTCATATCAATGGTAAAGCATATAAATTCTATTTTAGATGTAATGGAACAACTTCTCCAGTAATTGAAGGTCAACACTATGATTCTGATAAATATTTTAAGAATTCAAAATTCGTTGATGATACTTCAAAAACAAGAGACGTTATAAATAGAGATGATATTGATATTGAATCATTTAAAGTAAATGAAAAAGATAATACATCATCATTCTTGGGAAAAGCAAAAACAATTCTTTTCTCAGCTATTTCTGATAAAGAGTTTAAGGAAAAGAAAAAGACAATTAATTTCAATTCAGAAGATAGAAATAACTATCACGAAGGTTCTTTACCTTGGAGATTAGTTGAAATGGCTGATAAAATTGAAGCAATGCCTGATGGATACGGAGCAAAAGGAAAACAGACTGGACACGATTCAAGAAAGGCAAAAGCTGTTGCTGAATTGGCTAGGGATTATGCTTATCTCGCAGTTATGATGAATTGGAATACTGAAAAAGCAATTATCTATATGTTGACTTGTTCTATGAAAGAAAACTTTGGAGCATTTAATTCATTCGCTCCATTATATAAAATATCATAAATATAATTATAGATTTTTCAAGGGTACCTCAAAAGGTACCCTTTTTTATTATCGTTAATATAATATTATATTCTTTATGGTACCAAAGGATTACCTGTTGTAAGTTCTAAAGGGGAATGAACTTTCTATCTGTTTTGAGTCGGGATATAAAAAAGGCTCACTCTTCCAATAAGAGTAAGATATTGGGGTTTCTTGGACGTTGATTACCAGAAATAAACTCGGTTTGACCAATGACCGATATTGGCACCTACTCTAGGGGGTATTGCCTAGATTCTAGTGTCGAAAGTACACCACTCGAACTATCGAGAGTGTTAGTATGATAGTTGGTTTTATGTGGAGTTACTCATAACTTGCCGCCCCAACCGTCGTCAGGTGTTGGCACCTACTAATCTTCGGATTATGTGAAAACGCTAAAATCAGCTTAAAAGTGCTTGGAAGCTGTTAGACATTCAGAGCGATTCTGAAAGGTTGTTTCATAAAGCAAACTTTATTTTGGAGAAAACAAATGTTCTATTCATATTTCTATAAAACAGAAGATAATGGCTGGGCAATTGGAAATGCCCAAATTGATTTTGAAGTTAGAGATATGAATGACGTTTTGAAAATAGAAAAGATTTTAGCTGACCAGATGATAGAAGCTGGAGTTAAAGTTGATAATTTAAAATTAATAAATTTTCAAAAATTTAATAAATTTTCAAAAATTTTTTAAAAAATTTTTACTTTTTTTGAACGTTCTATTATATAATAAATATGAGAATGAGAAATCATCTCTCAAATCTTTTGAAATCTTTAGGGACGGATAAGAGCATGAATAGTTCTACTGCACCCCCTTGGTAAGACTTGGGGATATATGAATG
>Ga0247609_10002829_pt1 | contig 18038 bp, 12 predicted proteins | sample 172DNAGHGlowgp2_FD_193487 | JGI IMG/M metagenome (GOLD analysis project Ga0247609, IMG submission 193487) | Sheep rumen microbial communities from Palmerston North, Manawatu-Wanganui, New Zealand - 1728 DNA GHGlow gp2 | ecosystem: Host-associated > Mammals > Digestive system > Stomach > Rumen ...
CGGCCTGGAACAGGTTGAACGCCTTGTTCTTGCGCGGCTGGAGCTTCGGGAGGAACAGCGGGGCCACCATCAGGAAGCCTGTGATGAGCAGGACAATGACGGGGATGTAGATGATAAAGCTGGAAGTGTCGGCAAAGATGCCCTTGTTCTTGAGGAACACGATAAGGATGGCGTTGGTTGCGCCGACGAAGGTCGTGGGCACGCCAGAGAAATGGTGGTGGTAGGAATCCGCATCGCAGGCGTTGTACTTGGCGAGGCGCATGGCGGCACAGAGTACGTAGACCGAGAAGGCGACAGCCATCAGGGGTACATTGGCGTCAAAGAATTGCGGGGCGAGATTCTTGTAGGCAAAAATGATGCTGAATGACGGGGCGAGGCCAAATGCGATGAGGTCGGCGAGACTGTCGAACTGGGCGCCGAATTCGGAACTTGCGTTTACGAGTCGGGCGGCAAAACCGTCAAGCTTGTCGAACAGGACACTCAGGATAATGAAATATGCACCCATGAGGATGGGGTCTTTTGCAGCGAAAGCGCCAGTCGTCCAGCAAATGGAAAAGGCTCCCAGAAGAAAGTTCATGCTGGTGAATGCGTTCGGCAAAATAAAACGAGTCTTACCCATAAAAAGCTCCACTTATACGTGTTATACGAAAGATAGTTTTTTTTGCCAGGAAAAGAACTGCAGGTAAACAAAAAACGAGAAGGCAGTAGCCTTCTCGTGATATTTTGAAAAATCTGTTAAATTACTTGACGGGCTGGATTTCCCAGAGGGCCTTCACGCCGGCGGCAACAATCAGGTGCTGTGGCGGAGCATACGGGTTTTCCTCGGTGGGGAAGTTCGTCCAGTGCTTGGTGGAGAACTGGTAGTACTGCGTGGGGCGGTACATGACCGGGAGCACCGGTATGGTTTCCATGAAAATCTTGTTCAGTTCGCGGTAGGCGTTCGTGAGTTCCTCTTCCGAAGTGATGGTCGGAATCTTCGCGAGCAGCTTATTGGCGGCATCGTTGGTGAAACGACCCTGGTTCGAGAAGGCGTCTTCACCGACGGGCTTGAGGGCTACGCTTCCCATTACCTGGTCAAAGCGTGTCCACGGAGTTGCCGCCGAAAGTTCTGCGGTCTGCGTCTTCATGGCGAGGTCGAACGTGCAGTGACGCAGGTTCTTGTCCCACACGCTGTAATCCACAAAGTTCTGTTCGGCAGTGATGCCGACTTCGCCGAAGGATTCCACGATGACCTTGATGGCGTCTTCCCAGTCGGTCCAGCCCTGCGGGCATTCGATGCTGATGGCGCGTACCGGCTTGCCCTGCTTGTCGAGCAGTTTGCCTTCGGCATCCCAGCTGTAGCCGGCTTCGGTGAGGATTTCTTTTGCCTTTTCGGTGTTGTAGGAGTAACCGTACTTGTCGGCGTCTTCCTTGTTGAAGAAGCGGGCTTCAGGCCCGAACGGCAAGATGAACCCGGCCTGGATGGCGGGTGTGTAGTTGGAGTTCGCTCTGGACTTGATCTTTTCGAAGTTCACGGAATGCGCAAGCGCCCTGCGGAATGCGGGGTCGTTGAAGGGGGCGACCTTGTGGTTGATGATGAGTGTCGTAATCGATCCCGGAAGGTGGTAGGGCTCTTCGCGGCTCCATGCACGGATGCCGTCCTTTGCCTTGTTCCAGATTTGCGGGAGGAAGATCGACGACACGTCGAGGTGTCCCTTTGTCATCGCGCTGTTGAAATGGTTGTTGCCGTTATACAGTGAATGGATAATGTATTTCGGTGCGGGCAGCTTGCCTCCGTGGTTCGCGTTGCCCCAGTAACTGTCGTTCCTTTCGAGTACAATCTTGTCGGGCGAGAACGCCTTCAGGTTGTAAGGTCCGGAGACGACCGGCATGGAATCGTTCTTGAATTCTACGACTTTGCTGAAGTTGTAGTTCTTGCCTTCCTTGGCCCCCGAGATGATCGGCTCGAAAACGGCTTTCGGGAGAATGGATGTTTCCGCAATGGCGTTCAGGATTATGAGCGGGTTCCTGTTATTGCGGGCAAAATTGAAGACAATGTTGTTGTTTCCGTCGTCCTTGACGGAAGAAAGGTACTGCCAGTTCCCGTGACGCGGTGTCGGGAGGATGGAATCGATGTGGAACGTGAAGATGACGTCTTCGACGGTCACCGGAGTGCCGTTGTTCCATTTTGCCTTTTCGTCAAGGTGGACTGTGATGCTGGAATCGGTCTTGGTGAACGAATCCGCAAGCATCGGCTCGAGCTTATCGGTAATCTGGTTATAGGTGACGAGGGTCTCGTACATCAGGCGGACATTTCCGTCGATGGGGAAATTCGGGTCATAGTCCAGCGGGTTGAATGTCGCCGGAGGGGCCCAGTCAAAACCACCTATATATAGTGTTTCTGCACGAGGGTATTCCGAGTTGTCCGCAACACTTTTCTCTGCAGTTTCATCTTCGCACGCCACGAACATGCCCACGGTAAAGACCATCGGGAATGTTGAGGTTATACGTAATAATTTACCAAATATGCTCATACTATTAAAATTTAGTGAGAATAAATGATTTTTGCTACTAAAATTTCTTTACAGTAACTCTAAAATGGAATAAACGATTGCAATTATGGACATTGCAAGCATTTTTTTACAAAATGTGATGGATATCACAAAGAAAAGCCGTAAAGGATGCGTTTTGACGATGCGCTATAGAGGGTTCGGTTCATTACGAACGGTGTTCCGGCCCCTCCGGGGGTCTTGAACCGGTTGACGACCGAGCCGTCCTTTAACGAAAGCGATATGACTTCGCTACCCTGGTCGATCCATGCAAGCGAACCCGATATGAAGGGCTTCATGAAGATGGAGTTCTTGCCCTGGAACTTCCAAAGCGGGGTTCCGGAGGCCGAGTAGAGCAGGATGCTCTGGTCCGCAAGCCCTACCAGGATGTTGTTGCCGTCGTGGCCCTTTGTTGTCTGGAGCGATGCAATGGGGGATTCCATCAAAATCTGGGTGGGCTCGCGCGAGATGTCGCTAGCACTATATAAATATAGGCGGTTGTTTTCGGTAGCGATTGCTACGGTGGAATCCGCGTGCACGATATGCGATATGGTCATCGGGAGTTTGGGGCTGGATTCCATCGGCTGGCCGGAGTTGTCGACGATATACTTTATTTCGCCATCGAGGCTTGCCGCGTAGAGGGTGGATTCGTGCGGAGTGAACAGGAAGGGCGATGAATAGATCTTGCGTGACCAGGCGAGCCTGTTTTCGGACTTGGTAATCTTGAGAAGGAACCCGTTCCATGTGGCGATGTAGATGGATGACGGTGTCTGCTGGATATTGAACGCCTTGCCCGGCAGCTGGACGGTTTGTGGGTCGGTTTCCTTGTCTAGGTCGTAGATGTTGAGCGCAAATCCGGAGGCGAGCGCGAGCGTGTTCTCGTCGTTGCTTAGGACAGGGCTGTCCGTCATCTTGGGGAGGTTTCTGGACCACCGTATTTCGCCGTTGTCAGCATTGATGCAAATGAGCTTTTCTGCTGCGGGGTCGAGAGTGAAGAGGTTCTTCTTGTGGCCGAAGAACTGCGGGTACATTGTCTTGGGCGAAATGGACAGCAGGCTTACGAACTTGGCGCCGATGGCCTTGCTGTACCGGTTCAGAATGCTGTTACTCGAGCGCATCGTGCTGATGGAAAGCCTTACCGCTTCGGACCAGGCCTTCTGGCGATCCTTTTCGCTACCGCCGGTAGATTCGAGCATGAGAGCCTTGTAGAGCCAAGCCTCGGCATTGCCGGGCTCGAGTCTGAGAAGCGTGTCGAGTAGCGGGGAAATCTCGTTCCACGCACCCGCTTCGGCCATGGCCGATGCCTTGAGAGCGAACAGGTCGGACTGCAGTGCTCGCTTGCCGTAGTAGTGCGGGGCGATGCTCACTAGGTGTGCGTCATCGAAAATGAGGTGGATCCCGTTCTCGGTGTAGATAGGTGGCGCCATGATGGGGCGCGCGAAATTGAAATGCCAGATGGGCATGAGCAGCGTGTCTACTGCAATGAGGTCGCCCTCGTTGGAGAACAGGCCGAGCGTGCCCAGGGCAAGCGGGTGCATGGCGACGGCGTCGCTCCGGATAATATTCACGACACTACCCATGCTCTTGTCGAGTAATGTGATTCTGCCGGAGGCTTCCAGGACGGCGATGCGCTTGTTGAACGGCAGGATTTCTTCAGCATTGCTGAACTGCATTTTCCAAAGGGGGCTGGAACGGAGTTTCGGCTGGTAGCAGAAAAGGTAGTTGCCCGAAAGGAGCAGGATGTCGTTCCCGTCGATGAGGACCTTCTGGATGGCGTCGAACTGAGAAATGGTATAGGTCTCTGTCCCGTCTACGTGCGATACGAAATGTAGTGCGTTGTCGGTGCAGTTGAGAATGTAGTGGCCTGTCGTGGAGTAGTAACCCTCGATATGGCAACCACTGTAGGTCTCGTTAATCTGTGCGACGATTCCCTTTTTGTCGAGGAGGGTTAGCGTATGCCCGTTCTGCGCGATAGCGTTGTCGCCCCTCGCGTAGAATTCGGTCGTTGCCGGAATGGCGTAGGCTTTCAGGGGAGACTTGCTGTAATGCGGCTTGTAGAAAAGGCTGTCCCTGGCACTGGTCTGGAACCAGATTCCCGAGCCGTCAATGCTCAGAAAGTCGGACTTGCCGGGAATGCCCGTGTGTACGTCGACAATGGTATCGGCTAGGACCTTCTTGACATTGCCGTTGCTGAGCAGGATGTACGAGGGCTCGCCCTTGAAAACCTTCTTGATGGGGGCGCGCAGGGCCACCTTCTTCTTGATGAGGGCTTCGCTCGTGTTCCCCGTTGCAGCTTCTCGTTCCGATAGCCAGTAGGCCTTGTTGATTTCCTTTGTCGAAGTGAGGCTCTGTTGGTAGTAGAAGTTTGCTGAAGCCTTGTTGCCTGCTAGTTCCTTAATCTTGCCCAGGTAGAAGAACGCCCTTTCCTTGTCTTCGCGGTCGCCCTGTGTGGAGACTTTCTCGAGGAGGCGGGTTGCCTTTGCGACTTCTCCCTTCATCTCGAATTCGTATATGGCTTCCTGAATTGTGGAATTCATCTTTTCGGCATGCGCGAAAACGCCACAGAGGCACAGGATGGCGAGGACTGATTTCGCCTTCCAGGTTGCGGCTGTCGCGGTTTTCTTTTGATGCCTGATGAACATTCCTGATTCCCTATGCGTCGAACTTGTAGCCTGCGCCGCGGATAGATACGATTATCTTCGGGTTTGTCTGGTCGTCTTCGAGTTTTTTACGGAGGTTCACGATGTGGTTATCGATGGTTCGGGTCGAAGGCATATTGTCGGGTGTGTATCCCCAGATGTCGGTGAGTAGGTCTTCGCGGAGTACGACCTCGCCACGGTGCTGCCAGAAGTACTTGAGGATCTGGAATTCACGGGCGGACATCTCGAGGGGTTCGCCTGCCTTCGTCGCTTCGTATTTCTTGAAATCCAGATGGATGTCGGCAAAGTCGATGGCGTCGGTTGTCTGTGGAATACTTTCTTGTGGTGCGGCGACTTCTGTGCGGCGGAGGAACGCCTTCACGCGGGCAAGCAGTTCCAAGATAGAGAACGGTTTGGTCACGTAGTCGTCGGCGCCCATCTCGAGGCCAGCCACCTTGCTAGTTTCTTCGGTCTTTGCCGTGAGCATGATGATGAAGCATTCCGGGTGCTTCTTGCGGATGATGCGGCAGACTTCGAACCCGCTCTTCTTCGGAATCATCAGATCGAGGATGACCAGGTGAGGGAGGAACGAGTCCGCTTTTGCAACGGCCTCGTCGCCATCGGCGGCGGTTTCGACGATGTAGTTCTCAAGCTCGAAGTTATCCTGGAGCCCGAGCCTGATGATTTCTTCGTCTTCTACGATGAGTATTTTGTGCTGCATATCAGTCCACCTTCTTGAATCTAACCGTAAATGTTGAACCCTTTCCGAGCTTGCTTGAAAGTGAGATAGTTGCCTTGTGTGTTTCGGCAACTCTCTTCACTATGGCAAGTCCAAGTCCGGAACCCTTTGTGCTGCGGGTCATTTCGTCACCGACCCTGTAGAAATCGTTAAATATATTCTTTTGTTCCGAAGAATCGATGCCGACGCCCGTATCCGTCACCGAAAATACGGCTCGGTCTTCTTCGGTATACACGCTGATGGTAATTTCGCCAGGAGCATTCGTGTACTTGATGGCGTTCTCGATAAGGTTTTGTGCAAGGCTGTATAGGGCCGTGTAGTCGCCCATCACGTAGGCGCCTGGCTCGAAACGCGTATGGAATTCCAGCCCCTTCTCCACGCCGATGTCTTCGACGGCGTCGAATACCTTGCGCGCACATACCGAGAAGTCGAGTTTTTCCCACTTGAAGGCTCCCGTGCCGTGTTCCATGCGCGTGTAGTTGAGGATAGCTCCGATGAGGTTTTCGAGCCTTGTCGCTTCCTTGCCGATAAGTCCCGAATATTCCTGCACCTTCTCGACTTTGGCGACGCGCCCGCGGGCCATCATTTCGGCAAACATCTTGATGGAGGTGAGCGGAGTCTTGAGCTCGTGCGAAACACTCGAGAGGAAGTTCGCCTTCATGGCGAGTAGCCTGCGTTCCTGTACAATGAAACGGAACATGAAGAAAGAACCGAAGATGACGGTGATGAGCGAGAACAGCAATAGGCCGTACATCAGGTACATGCGCTGGCGCGATTCCTGCTTGATTTCGCTGATGTCTTTTTCGTAGAGCGAGAATTCCCAGGCGAATGCTTCTGAAAGCCTAGATTGCGAGAGTACGCTCGAACTGTCGGGAATGCTCCCCGCGAGAATGGAATCGCGCTCGTCTACAATGGAGAAGGGAACATTTTTCCAGCGTTGCGATACGTTCTTTACTTTTTCGAGGAGCCTTGTGCGGTAGGCTTCCTCGTCGATTTTGGCAATGACTATCTGGTTTCCAGAAAGGTACGGGTAGCCCATCTTGAACAAGGTAATGCCGTCGTCGTTCCTGTAGAGGATACCTTCCTTTGTCGAAAAATCGTTGTCCAGGAGTTCCTCGAAGTTCTTGCGGTACTTGGAAAGGATTTCCATGTACCCGAGCTGGCGGTTGAAGTTGGCCCGCAGGTTCCAGAACGATTCGCGCTTTTCTTGTGAGAGGTCTTCGAACGAAAGGATTTGCGAGAACGCAGTCTCGAAGAAGAACTTGGCCGAGGGAATGTCTTCGATGCTTTCGCTCTGTAGGAACTGGTTCAGTACGGAAAGGCTGTAGTCTTCGGCTTCGGCGTGCTTCTTCTGCTTGACGAGGATTTCGAAATGCAGCAGGTTTACAGAACGGGTGAGGTCCGCGTGCAGGTAGCCTTGCAGGTGTGGGTGGCTCTCGAGAACCTTCAGCCACTTGAGTGCCTCATTGTAGTCCTTGTTCCTGTAGCAGAGGCGTACGATTCCGAGAATGTTCAGCACCTGCTCGTTTCGCGTTTCAAACAGCGAGGAACTCTTCATGAGTCTCGGCAGCAGGCTCTCGCTATGGCTCGTGTCCTGCTCTGCGTCAAACAGGCGCTGTTCAAGCGGCGATGCTACGATTGCAGAGAAGTCGTGTGTGTTGTAGAAATGCTTCGAAGAAATGTCGGGGTAGACGAGGCTCTCGTTGTTGTACAGGAATATCGCCTCGATGCCGGCGACATCCTTGAACGATGCCGCATTGCCGAATTCGAGCAGGCTGCGCGGCTGTTCGTACAGGAATAGTGAGGCGGCCTTTGTCTCTTGGTAGATCTTTTCCTGTTCCTTGTTGATGGCGTCTTCGATGTCCTTTTGGAATGCTGCCTGGTTCTCGTCGAAGTTCTTCTGGGCTAGGAACATCTCGTTCTGGATGTTGCGGAAGCCGAGAAACGAAAGGATTGCCGTAGGCATGATGATGCCGCCTACGAATACGAGGATGAGAATCAGGTTTCCTTTCGAAAAACGCATCGTCACCCCTTCTTATAGGGGGAGACTAGCCGAAATACTTGGAAACAACAACACGAGGACGCTGCTTGCCATGAGCAGCATCACCAGCGAAAGGGCGAGTCCGGTTGTGATGAGTAGCGCTTTGGTCACTTGACGATACTAGCCTTGTGGGTAACGGAAACTCTATGACCGGTTTCGATACGGCGGTTGTTGGAATAAGCTTCGCGGACTAGGACCGCTGCTTCGTTCTGGGCGGCGCGGGCGATGATTCCGCGGCCGAGCAGGCGCGGGGGAATCGAGGCGTCGGATTTGTCTTCTTCCCAGATGGCGACGGCGTCGCCGGTGTTGTAGCCTTGGTCGGAGCCCTTGCCGATGAGCACGTAGGAATAGCTTCCGATAATGAGCATCGGGTCCATTGCGTAACGGATCTGCGCCATCGAGTCGATGTTCGATTCGGGAACGTTCTCGTAGCCGCTTACGTTAATCGGTTCAAGTGGATGCTTTAGGCGGCACTTGGACTGATTGATCTTGATTTCGCGGAAGCTCTGCATGATCATCGCGCGGGAAAGCGTATCGCCGATGGCGGTAATTTTGGCTACACCCGAAAGCTTGAGGAGCGCGAACTTGTCGAAGGTGCGCCCGTGGTTTGCGGGGACCTCGATTTTCTTTGCGTCAAGAATCTCGACGAGGTCACCCTTCTTGAGGTTGGGGTGGGTCTTCTTGCCGATACCTACGACGATTTCCATTTCGGGAATGTGGAGGATGGGTTCCTTCTTTTCGCCCGAACGGACGGAGACGAAACTGGAATCGTTCTTCAGGGAATCCAAAGTGTAGATTTCGGGAGCGAGAATCTGGTAGTAACCGTTGAAAATCTTCGGTGCGGGACGCTTCTTGTAGTAGTAGGAATCTTCTTCCTGGCGTTTCTTCTTCTGCTTCTTGTCCTTGTCGCGGAGGTTGCCGAGCATGTTCTCGAATTCGCCGTTGCGTTCGTCGTTCTCGTCGCAGCCGGCGTTGCTCACCGTGTATCCATTGCCCTTGGGCAGGTTCGAATCGGCTACCGCAGCCTTGCAGGGGTATTTCTTCTTGTCGGCGGGAATCACCATCACGGGCTCGTCACGGACGGAGTCGCCGAGGTAGATGGAGTCGCCTGGGTAAATCCAGTGCGGGTCCTGGATGTGCCTGTTGTTTTCCCAGAGGTCGGGCCAGGCAAACGGGTCGTGCAGGTATTCGTCGCTCAGGTCCCAGAGGGTATCGCCTTCCTTGACCACGTAGGCGGAAGCAATTAGGGCCGACAGACCGAGGGTGATGGTCGCACACTTGAAAAACTTCATACAGAACCTTGTAACCCTTTGAATGAAAACGAGTTAACTGCTTATAATTTAATCTTTTCTTTTGCGGGGTGGCTACTTTTTTTGCACGAAATGCGGGATATCGCCCTGTTTTTTGCCGAAAACCTGTTCTCTTGGACGTTCAACCTTGCGGTTTTTGCTGTTTCTTGCCGCAAATCCGCCCAGGAGTCCGGCCCTGTCGGGCACGAAGAGCATCAGGAGGTCAAATTTCCCGGTGCCGGGCTCGAGGTACAGGGGTATGTTCTTGCGGAGCATGTAGCCTTCGGCGCGGAACCGCTTGACGTATTTCGCTGCGGATTCGAGGTCGCCGGCCTGCAGCAGGATGCGTTCGGGGCGCGAGGCCGCTATTGCCTGGATTTGCTCTGCGTTCAGGGGTTCTTCTGCCGGGATATTCAGGTAGAATGTCCAGCGGCCTTCGTTCTCCTTGCGGGAGAAGAATTTTTCGAGGAAGGGCGCTTCGAGGTGGCCGCGGTGGAACTTGAGCGAACCGCCCGCGAGGTTACGGGAATTCATCTTTGTGGATTCCATGGCGGTCTCGCGGCAGTCGAGGGTATCGACCTGGTCGAAATCCTGCGCGAGGCTCGATGCTATAAAACTTGGCCCGCAGTAAAATTCGAAGAACTTGTCGCCCGCGGCCGGATGGATGGCGTCGCGGATGCGTTCGGGTAGTTCTAGCCAGGCGTCCTTGATTCTCGGCGACCAGTCGAGCACATGTGTCGAGAAGCCCGTATTTGCGATGGGCATGAAAGCGCTGCCAAAAACATTGCGCAGGTCGACGCGCATCTTGAGCTGTGCGGCAGGGTCGAAAATGTGGTTGGGCGTGCACTGGATCTGGTGGCAGCTGATAACCTGCGGGTAAGTGTGCTGCACGAATTCCACGAGGGTCTTGACTTCGTGGCCGGAGTTCTTGCCGTGTACGTTCGCCTGTATGAGGAGTGCGTACCTTCCGTCGCCGGTTGCGCGGAACCAGATTTGGCGGAGCGCCTTCTTGATGGTACGGAGGTGTTCCTTGTGCAACTGGTCGAAAATTCCCTGCACGGTCTCGGGAACTTCCATTCCCTTTGCGGGGGCGTCGAGTACGAGTGTCTCGTGCCCGCCTACAAGCTTGTTTATGATGCGCCAGTCGCTGTGGTCAGCGATGGCGTCGCGTGTGAACCATGCCTGGATTTTGCCGGGAATGCGTTCGTTCGTTGCCCATGCGGTAAGCTGCTGCTTCAGGTCTTCGAAACTGGCGACCCTTGTTTTTACGGGGGCGGATTTTGCCTGTGCGGGTTTCTGTTCGGGTAAGGCCTTGCGCGAAGACGCATGGAATCTGCCGGCGACCAACTTCTTCGGGGCGTGGCCGGCTGTTGCTTTCTTTCTTGTGTTCTTGAACATCTGTTTTTACTCTTGTGGGGCTTACACGAGGAAGCGTGGGTAGATCCAGGAACATTCCCTGGCAAGCATCTTCGGAAATTCGCGGAAAGACCCGTTTATCTGGAATAGGTTCAGTGCGCCTTCCACCGGTGCAAGTGAAATGACGCTGTCTGCGCGCGACTGGAGGTAGGGGTATTCGTCGTTGTTGCATGCGGTAACGACGGCACAGCCCGTAAGCGCGATAATCGTGTCGATCATCTGCATCAGAATCTGGTGCGGGGATCCGGTGAGTCGCATGGACTTCGGGTTGTGGAGTACGGCGGATATCGGGTCGATGACCACTACGCGGTAGTCGTGATTCTCGAGTTTCTTGGCACCCTCGATACGTTTCGCGATAAGCTGTGCTGTCTCGAGCGGGGAGAGCGCCGTACCGCGCAGGTTCAAGAAACCGAACTTTGGCGTACTCGCGTTGAGCCCGCGCTTGTTGCCGAGCAGGTGGAGACGGTTTAAGAATACGGACTTTGTGAGCTCGAAGTTGATGAACAGTACGTCGTTCGAGGAGGTCGCGTTGCCGAACCAGTCTTCGCCGTAGCAAATGGAAAGGGCCATGTCCATGAGGGCGAGCGACTTTCCGCTCTTGGGGGGCGCCTGGAACAGGAAGAATTCGCCTGCGCGCAGCATGTTCTCGATGATGCTCGCATCTTTTTTTGGCGGTTCCTCGCTGTCGCTTGCAAGTTCGATAAGCGGCTTGCCGTCGAGGGAGTACTCGACCCATTCCTTCCATTCCTTGAAGTTCTTTGCTCCTTGCTCGGTACCGATGAGGTACTGCTGCTTGCCGCCGCGCAGCACGCCCGGCATGCGAGCCATGAAACTGGGGCTCTTGTTTGCGGAATCAATCTTGAACCCTTGGGAATCGAGAGTCTTGAATAGGAATTCAATGCGCTCGTCGTATTCCTCGCGGTCGTTTGCTCCAATCTTTACCCAGGCCTGCACCGAGTTCGCGCCCGTATTCACGAGGGCGGCACACGGGAGGTTCAAAGCCTTGTAATAGGCGAGCTGTTTTGCCAGGGACATCTTCGGATTGTCGATGACGGCGTAGCGGTAACGCCAGCTTTCGTCCGTGGCGTCGGCTCCGCCCTTTGTCGCGTTTACGCAGATGAGGGCGCCGTCCTGGCAGTCCAGGCTCTTCATGATTTTCTTGATGGCATCGTCGCGGTCGACGATATTCGAAACCAGTTCGGCGGTCGCCGTGGGCGTGTCCGAAATCTTGAACTCGATGGTTTCGTCTTTTTCGAAGGCCACTTCAAGGAGTTTCGCGAGGTCTTTTCTCCAGTCGGCAGCGGGCCAAGGAATGGAAAGGGCTTCGGGGTCAATCTTGAAGTTTTGCAGGAGTTCCATCGACTGCGTGTCGAGGCCAAGAGCAAGCATCTGTTCCATCGAAATCATGCCCGTAGGGAGGGGCGAGATGATTGTAGACTTCGGCATGGATTCTATGACCGGAGCCTGCCCTGCGGGAGCGGCGGCGGGAGCCTCTTGGTGGACTTCTTCACGTTCGCTGGAACGCTTTTCCGAGGAGAAAGCCCTGCGCAAGACCTGTTCGACTTCGTCCGGAGAGAGACCTTCGTCGCGGGCCTTCCCGCCCAGCTGGAAGCTCGCGTCCATGAAGGTCCATCCCTCTTCCTTGGCGGCTTCGCCTGCCTTGTAGAGTTCGCTCTTCAGGTCGTTCGGATTGTACTTCGTCTTGAGGAATGTGTTGATGACTTTTCTTGCGCTTTCCATAAGAGACCTCTGTTCTGTTTATGGTTTCAAGATAATTTTATCGGTCGCTTCCTGTCTAGTGGGCCTTGATGCGGAGCCTTGCAAATTCGTAAAGACCGAGGGAAAGGGCTACAGATGCGTTGTAGGAGTGCGCTTCGGGCATCATCGGGATGCGCAGTACGGCGTCGCACTGCTTCTTGATGAACGGCGGGAGGCCTACGTCTTCGCCGCCGACAGCGATTACGGCCTGGTCGGCGAACTTGAAGTCGGCGAGGTTTGTCTCGGTGTCGGCGTCAAGCCCGAGAATCTGGTAGCCGGCCATCTTGAGTTCACCGACGGCGGCCTCGAGGTTATCGGGCCTGCATACGCGCATCTTTTCGAGGGCGCCGGCAGAGGTGCGGGCCACACTCGGGGTAATTCCGCACATTCCCTTCGCGGGAATCAGGAACAGGTCGACGCCCAGGGCGAGGCAGCTGCGGATGCAGGCGCCCAGATTGCGCGGGTCTTCGATATTTGTTGCGACGGCGATAAGTTTCTTTTCGCCCTTCTCTTTTGCGGCGAAGAGTTCTTCGCGCACGTCCATCCAGTTCAGGAGTTCCTTCTCGTTCATCAGCGCGACGACACCCTGGTTCGGGCGGGCGTAGCTGTCGAGAATTTTCGAGTCGACCTGCTGCACGTGTACGTGCGAGCGCTTGGCGAGTTTCTGTAGTTCGTAGAGCTTCGGGTTGCCTGACTGGTGCATGAACAGCACGCGGTGGACCTTCAGCGGTTCCTTGGTCAAAAGTTCAGTGACTTCCTTAATGCCTCCGACGGCGACCTGCGGTTGCGAATCCGCGTCACCCATTGCAGTAATCACGTTGTCCGGGGAGGGGCGTCTGTTCTCGAATTTCCTTTCGCCCCTGTTGTCGAACCTCTTTTCAAAACGGTTCTCGAACCGACGTTCGTGCCCGAACCCTTGCCTGCGGTCACTACTGAAACCGCGACGGTTGCCGTCATTATTGAAAGCCATTGAATAACTCCGTTTTTCCTTGTGTTAAGTGCTTTTGTCAGCCTCTAGTACAGTTCCTTGCAGGCGATGATGACATCCATTCTGATGTCGGTTTCCTTCTGTGCTAGCGGTTCCTTTGAAATCTGTGCCGGCGTGGCGATGCCTGCCTTGTATGCCTTGGGGTACTTGGAAAGGAACCTGTCGTAGTATCCCTTTCCGTGGCCGACGCGGCAACCGTCCCAGTTGAATTTGACTCCGGGAACGAGGAACACGGGAATCTCGCCTTCGAATTTCTCGAGGCCTTCGCGTGGTTCCATGATGCCGAAATGTCCCTTGACCAGGTCCTTGCGCAGGCTGCTCACCTTGTAGAAGTTCATGATGCCATCGCCTTCGCAACGCGGGAGCAGAAGTCGGCCCTCTATGGCAAGTTCCTGGATGATAGGCTTGATATTGGGTTCGCCTTTCACGGGGTAGAATGCCGCGATGTTGTGCGCGTCCCTGTAACCGGGAATTTCGTGGATCTCGGTCCAGGGGTCCCTGATGACGTCTTCGCCCCTCTTTTCGCGACGCTTCTTGAGGACAAGTTCCACAATGGGACTACTCCCGAAAACAAGCATGACCAGGATGCAGATGGCGATTGCCGATATCATGCTCATTGGCTAGTCCTCGCCGATTCGCTTTGCCGTGGGGAGCTTTTCGCGGAGGATTCGGTTCCAGATATTCTTTTGCCAGTTCATTAGGTGGGCTTCGGCGTAACGTTCTTCCCAAGCCATGCATCCAGGTGCGGCAAGCCAGATGAGCTGTGCCCTGTTTGCAAGGAGCGATGGGTCGAGATGTTCCTTTTCGGCTTCTTCGTCACGCCAGAACTTGAGGGCGGCGAGCAGTTCGGAATGGGGGACCACAGGCGGAGGCGGGGCCTTCGGCAAGCGTTCTGGCCATTCGCTTTCCGGCGTAGAAATGGCTGTCTGTAGCATTCCCTTGAATGAGTCTAGCCGTTCTTCCCTGAAATTCCTCGGGAGCTTGGGAAGGTGTTCCACCTTCACGTCGGGGAAATGTGCCTGTGCCGAGCGCACGATGGCGAGCATGAGTTCTGCAGGCATGACCTTGTAGGGAGGCCTGTCCATGAGCTCGGCCTGCTTTTCACGCCATTCCCACAGGTGCTTTAAGATGTTGAGCCCGCAGGGGCTGAAAAGGCTTGAGCCTGTAAGGCGCCAGTGCTCGCGCGTTTTTTCGCTGGGCATCCTGGCATGCTCGATCAGGGCCTGGCATTGTTCCATGAGCCAGTCCATGCGGCCGGCCGCGAGGAGTTTTTCCGAAAGGATGGCGCATAGTTCGTGCAGGTAGAACGTATCGTGAATGGCGTACTCGCACATCTCTAGCGGAAGCGGGCGGATGGTCCAGTCGGCGCGCTGGTTCTCTTTCTTGAGTTCGTCACCGAAATTCTCGCGAACCAGGTCGGCAAGGCCGAGATGCTGTGCCCCGAGAAACTTTGCAGCAAGCATGGTGTCGAAAATTTTCTTGGGAGAGTAGCCATAGGCCTGCCACAGGAGCCGCAGGTCGTAGTCGGCTCCGTGGAAAATCACGGTCTGCATGGCCTTCGTTGAAAAAATCGGGGAAATGTCGACGGAACAGAGCGGGTCTACAATATAGTGGTGCTCGCCGATAGTAATCTGGATGAGGCAGAGCCGGGCTTGGTAATGGTGCATGGAATCGGCTTCCGTGTCCACGGCGGCCATCTCATAGAGTTCAAGGTCTGCCAGAAGCCCTGCCAGGGATTCTTCGCTGTCGACCAGGATGTAATTCTCGTTTTGCATCATTTTCGCTAAATTTAAATAAATAACAGACGAGGTGGGCATCGAACTGTGGACAAATCATTCTGTTTTCTATATTTGCGCCCATGAAAAAAATTTCCCTTACGGGCATCAAGCCCACCGGTACTCCTCACCTGGGTAACTACCTCGGTGCAATTCGCCCCGCTCTCGAACTTTCCAAGACCTACGATACGGTCTACTTCATCGCCGACTACCATGCTCTCACCACTGTTCAGAATGGTGCCGAGATGCGTGCGAACATCTATAAGATTGCGGCGACCTGGCTTGCTCTCGGTTTGAACCCCGAAGAAGGCCTGTTCTACAAGCAGAGCGACATCCCCGAGATTTTCGAACTCAGCTGGGCCCTCAGCTGCTTTACGCCGAAGGGATTCATGAACCGCGCCCACGCTTACAAGGACAAGGTGGCCAAGAACGAAGCTGCCGGCGAAGACCCGGACGCCAACGTGAACATGGGCCTCTACTGCTACCCGTGCCTGATGGACGCCGACATCTTGATGTTCAGCGCCGACATCGTGCCCGTGGGCAAGGACCAGAAGCAGCACGTGGAATTCGCACGTGACATCGCCATCAAGTTCAACAAGCACTTCGGCGAAGACGTCTTCACGATTCCGGAACCGGTGTTCCAGGAAATGACGGGTATCATCCCTGGTCTCGACGGCCGCAAGATGAGCAAGTCCTACGACAACGTTATCGACATCTTCCTTGAGAGCAAGGCCCTCAAGAAGAAGATCGGCAAGATTGTTACGAACTCCCAGGGCATCGAGGAACCGAAGGACCCCGACACTTGCAACGTGTTCAAACTGTACAAACTTTTTGCCACGCCGGAACAGACCGAGGCACTCGCCGCTCGCTACCGCGCCGGCGGTATGGGCTGGGGCCACGCGAAGCAGGAACTCCAGAATGTTCTCGAGGAACACTTGGGCCCAGCCCGTGAGAAGTACTTCTACCTGCTCGACCACACCGAGGAAATCGACAAGATTCTCGCGTACGGCAAGGAGAAGGCCCGCGTGAAGTCCAAGGCCATGATGGAGAAGGTTAGGAGTCTTCTCGGAACGTACTAATTCGCCTATAAACTTCGCAATACGGTGTCACAAGAACAAAAAAAAGACCGCAGAAACGCGGTCTTTTTTTTAGAAACAAATCAAAAACTTATCGGGAAAACGGCGTCATTACTTGCCACAAAACTGCCTTGTGAGCGTGAAGCCTATTCTCGGCTTCTTCAAAGCTCATGTTCACGTCGAGGTTGTCCATCACGGAGTCCGTGATTTCTTCGCCGCGGTGTGCGGGCAGGCAGTGGCTCACCTTGCAGTGTGCTGGAGCGAGCTTCAGGAGTTCGTCGTTGATTTGGAACGGCAGGAAGTGACTCTGCTTTTCGGCCTTTTCGCCTTCCTGGCCCATGGAAACCCACACGTCGCTATAGAGAATATCGGCGTCCTTGACGGCTTCCTTCGGGTCGTTGAACACGCGGTACTGGCAACCGTGCTTCTTGAGGCCGGCTGCGGCTTCTTCCACCACGCTCTTCGGCTGCTCGAAACCCTTCGGGCAGGCGAGCGTGAAGTTCATGCCCACCTTGGAGGCGAGGGCGAGGAAGGAGTTTGCGACGTTGTTGCCGTCACCGATGAAGGCGACGGTCTTGGGCTTGCCGTCGGCGTTCTTGAAACCGCCGAGGTTTTCGGAAATCATCTGGGCAAAGGCGATGGCCTGGCAGGGGTGGCAGTCGTCGGTCAGGGCGTTCACTACGGGGACGCTACCGAACTCAGCGAGTTCTTCCACGAGCTGCTGCTTGAAGCAGCGGACCACGATGGCGTTCACCCAGCGGCTGAGGCAGCGGGCGACATCCTTCACGCTTTCGCGCTTGCCGAGACCGATGGAATCCGGGGCGAGCAGCACGGCGTGGCCGCCAAGCTGGTTCATGCCCACCTGGAATGTGGTGATGGTTCGCAGCGAGGGTTTCTCGAAGAACATGGCGATGTTCTGGCCGTGCAGACGGTCAGAAACCTTGCCGGCATGGACCTCTTTCTTGAGGCGCGAGGCAATTTCGACGGTTTCGAGGATCTTTTCTTCGCTCCAGTCCATGAGGCGGAGGAAATGCTTGTTGCGATCGATCATTTTTGAATCCTTTGGGCAAGCCCTAAAAACAAAAAAAACTAAAAAACGGAGTTTTTCACTCCGTCTTTTGGAAATCACAAGAAGATGCTAACGGATATTAGCGAAGTTTCTTTTTGTGACGGTCACGACGACGGCGCTTTTTACGCTTGTGGGTCGCAATCTTCCTGCGCTTTCTTTTCTTTCCGCAAGGCATGGTTGTATCTCCGTTAAAGGTTAAACTTAAAAATGTGCCCCCAAATAGAGCAAATTTTGGGCGTTTTGTCAAGGGAAATTGCCAAAGGGGTTGATTTTTTGTGGACGAACGAGCGGTCTTTTGTGCCCGGACGGGCGCTGCAGGTCGAACCTGCGCTTTTTTGTGAAATTACGCCTCTTGGACCTGATCCATCGCCTGGCGGATGAGTGCTGCGGCCCCGCCGAACTGTGCGGCACGCGGGGCGTTGTTGCTGAGCATCTGGCGGTACTTGCGGGCACCGGGGAGCCCGGTGAACAGTCCGTACAGGTGGCGGACGAGGATTGTCGCGGGGCAGCCTTCGGCAGTCTGTTTCTCCACGTAGGGGAGGTAGGCCTCGAGCAATGCCTTGCGGGTGGCGGGCCGCGCCTTGCCAGCAATGATGTCTGCGGGGCTATCGCTCTCGGGGCGCGGGTCGTTGAAAATTCTTTCGTCGGCGTCGCGCAGGAACCACGGGTTCTCGTACGCCTCGCGCCCGACCATCACGCCGTCCAGGTCCTGTAGTTGTT
>Ga0247609_10002830_pt1 | contig 18034 bp, 13 predicted proteins | sample 172DNAGHGlowgp2_FD_193487 | JGI IMG/M metagenome (GOLD analysis project Ga0247609, IMG submission 193487) | Sheep rumen microbial communities from Palmerston North, Manawatu-Wanganui, New Zealand - 1728 DNA GHGlow gp2 | ecosystem: Host-associated > Mammals > Digestive system > Stomach > Rumen ...
CTTGATTCTGAGTTTGATACAAAAGACGCCTTCTGGCACGCCAAAAATGTAACCATCAAAAACTGCAAAATCAAAGGAGAATACATCGGCTGGTATTCGGAAAATCTTACCTTCGAAAACTGCAGCATCAGCGGAACCCAGCCCTTCTGCTACTGCAAAAACCTGCGCCTTATAAACTGCCGCCTTGATGATGCAGACCTGGCTTTTGAAAAGTCCTCTGTGCACGCCACACTCACAGCACCTCTTGTTTCAATAAAAAATCCCGCCTCAGGAAAAATCATTCTTCCAAAGGCAGGCGATGATGAAGGACTGAATCAAATTATCAGCACAGAAAAGGGGAAGTGTAAAATTATTTTTATTTAATTTAACTCTATTTGTATATCAACAAATATTCCTGGAATAATGCTTCTTTTTTCTGTAACCAGTTCAAGCTGTTCTTGATCACTTTCATAAGTAAAAGAGTAAACACGATCATCATTTCCACTGTCACGTGTCCAACCACAATAATCTTCGTGATCGTGCCCTTTTGCTAATGCATAATCAGAAACAGTGATATTTGATAAACGCTCAGATTCATTTCTGTTTAATAAAAATATTTTATCATTTGTAGATAAAGGTTTTGTTACTCCTTCTTCGTTAAGGCCATAGAATTCAACAGGTTTTTGTAGAATATGATTCAAAGCCCCTGTTGTAAAGGCCTTTTGTAAAAAGCCTTTTCCTTCATAAGTTTTTTCCTGTGTATCATCTTCTTCATAGGATCCATTAAGATAAGCCCTTAATGTTGAATATTTATAATCATTTGGTTTTATTGCTTTTCCATTAATATTTCTTTCATCAGAATTCAAATAATAAGAATGCTTTTCTACAAGAACTCTCTTTGGTATAAACTTGAAAATTGTTTCTGATTCTTTTAGAGTCCATATAATTGTCCACTCTATAGGTTCTACTTTAAAATATTTATAACTGTTAGAATCACTTTGTAAAACTAAAGAACCATTGCTATATTTTTCTCTCACAAGATCGCTACCATTTTCCAAACATTTTTCATAAAAATATCCATCTGCTCCCAAGTACCAGCAATCATTATAAACAGGATTTTCTGTATAAAAGGAATCTTCCTGATGTTCTGCAATTGTTTGTGGAAAATCTCCAATCTTATAATTCCATTTATCAATACTAATTATTTCTTCTGTAAGTGCATCTTCTTCCATTACATTAAAACTGGTAAGAATTTTTGTTGTTTTTATTGAATCCTTATAATTATAAGTAATATATCCGTTTTTATTAATTCCACCTTTTGTTAAATCTAAATCTACATTCCATAAGTTTTCGTTAATTTCAATTTCTTCATTTGTTAATACATTTTTTAATTTTACAGAAAGCCCTTTCTTGTTAAAACTTTCACCTACTCTATATAAAGTTTTTAAAGGTTGTCCAGCTATCTGAAGAACCCATTCATCTGAAGTCTGCTTCTTATTATATATTTTTTTATTCCCGGCAAAATCAAAATATGTAATTTCAAAATCATATGTTGTTGCAATTTCAAGACCTGTAAATATTTTATAATTTTCTTCACGTCCGATAATGAAAGGTTCTGACCAAATTTCTTCATTTTCTTTTTTATAACGCACAACTGTTTCTTTCAAATCTATACAAGGTGTCCATGAAATTTTAAACTTTATCTCAGAATCACTTTCATCGGTAATTACAGGCTCAGCCATCTCTAAAGTATTATCTACCGCAAAATAAAAAGTTGTGTTTCCTGTGGCTGTTGGATATTCAGATCTATTTCCACTTTTATCATAGAAAACACAATACAAATTATAGACACCATCTGAATCAACACCTAAATCAGATAAATCTACTATCCCTTTAAACAAACCGGCATCAGAAGTTAATATCTGATAATCAAGCTTACAAGGATTTTTATAATATTCCGGACTAATGATTTTATTATTTTCCCAAACTCTTAAATCATTATATGCTCCATCAAAAAGTTTGGTTGCATAAAGTTCAAAATTGTTTTCCGGTCCTGAGCCACTTTCCTCTTCCTGTACCTGAATATCAAGCTTCAATTTATTGTCTTTAACATATTTTATGTTTGCAAAACTATCACTAATATTACCTAACCATGGAATCTGCTTTATTTCTGTTTCATCAGAAAGCTTTACAAAAAACTGATCTTTATTGCCAACATGAGGGATAATTAAAGGTTGGGAATCTGTTCTATTATTTACCTGATACATCCAGCTTTTTTTATCTGCCATTTGTACAGGTTTTTGCAAGTCTGTAGCTTTAGTTTTTTCTGTATAATAAAATCCTCTTTCAATTGTAACAAAAACTTGGGTAAAATCTTTGAGAGAGTTTTTTTCTTTTACAGGAATAGTAAGAGTTCTGGTGTTTTCAAAAATTGGCTGGCTAAAACAATTATTAATATTTTCCCCTGTTTTTCCATTTTTAATTAAGATATTTTTAAAGAAAATCTCATCTGCCTTTTTATAACCATAATGATTTTGATTAGCATTGCTTATTGGTGGAAGAAAATCTTTTTCCTCAACTCCTGATTTTTTTAATTCATCAATTTCTGCCTCTGTATAATAAATTGAATATGGATCCATATCATGATCAAAAAGAACCTGGATGCGGGAATCTTTTAAAGTGCTTAAAGAAACCGGTGAATTAAAAATAATTTGAGGACGTTCTGCAATTAAAGGAATAAGACAAAACTTTGTATTTTTTGCAGGCGCTTTTGTAAAGGTACAGGTTGTTTGTGCCTGATCAATATTTTCAAGAGTAAGATATTCACCATTTTGAATTTCTTCTTTTGTATCTGCATCAATTATTTTCCAGGAAATAAATTCATAACCCGTAGAAGGATCAAACCATAAGGTAAAAGAATCGGTCAATTTTTTTGAAATTTCATTACCGGCAGGAGAACGCATAACTCCGGTACTTTCCGGATAATCAAAGTCTATTTTATAAAATGGATAATTGTTATAGGCAATAGAATCTTCAATTTCTTTTTTGATTTTGGAACCATTATTAAAATTTTCACAAGATGTAAAAAAAACGAGAAGAAGGAGAATAATTCCAGACAGTTTTTCATGGAAAGTTTTCATAGTATCATTATGAGACATATATTTTCAATTGTCTAGGATTTTAAAATATGTTGTTTTTTCTGATGCCCGGCGCTTAATTACATAAGAGATTTTTTGATCTGGTCAAATTCTCCTCCGTGAATTGTACCATCGGCGTTGCGGGAAAAATTGCTCAAAAATCTCCAGACGTATTCGCAGGTGTGGGGGCGGCATTCGTGGCCCTGATTGTCTATGCCGGCAAAAATGTTCCAGCACTTGCCGTCGGCGCGGGTAAAGAAATGCATTGTAAGCTTACCTTTGCGGGCAGGATCAATGACAAAGCTTGTGTAGTTACCATCAACGCCCCAGAGTTTATTCTGCCACTTATCCTTTTCTTCCAGCTTTACATTGTACTCTTTCGTTGCCCCGTTTAATTTAAGGGCATAGGCCATTCGGTTTATACACTTTTGCTCCTGATATGGAAGCTCTGCTAAAGGAGTCTGTTCACCGGCTGCATAGAAAATCGGAACGCTTACACTTGTATTTACCGACTTGTCGATTTTTGAAAAATAAACATTTTCACCTATGTCTACAGTGGCGTCCATTGGAGCGGCTGCAGCAAGCAACTCCGGATACTCCTGAATAATATCCCAGGTTTTAATTCCTCCCATGGAAAAGCCTGTTGCATAAATGCGGGTCGGGTCTATGTTGTAAACTTTTTTAAGATGCTCAACAAGTTCAACCATTTCTGTAGCTGTGCTGTTCAAATGATGTTCCACGGCAACAAGAAGGAAGTTGTGTCTGTGTGCAATGTTTGCCCAGCCGGAAATATAAGAAATATAAAAGGCCGAATCTCCCCCACCATGGAAAGCAAGCAGCAGAGGAGCTGGTCCTTTTTCAAAAATGTTTTTGTTATAAAATACAAAATAACCGATTTTATGTTCAAACGTACCCTTATCAATTCCCATATTATCCGACGAAGTTTTTACTGTAACTACAGCAGGATCTATCTTCATTCCCTCTTTTTCAAGATCCGGGTCCAATTCAAGCTGGCCAAGCATACGGCGGAACTGTTTTACAAAGCCTTCAAAGTCTGCATAAATATCGGGAGTGTCTTTTTCGAGGAAATATTTGCATTTTTGCCTGAAAATTTCGTTTGCTGTGCTAGTGTTCCTATAAGACACTACTGGTATATCATCAGCATCTACTTTAATTTTGGCCCCATCACTCAAGTCCGTCAGTATACAGGCAACCGGAGCACAATCTGATCTGCCCCAAAGACCGTCACCTTCAAAATGATTTATACAGTTTGCGGCAATATAATCTGCACCCTGGCCAAAACCATAAAGATTTGTGTGAAAAATCCCACCGCGGATATAATAGGCTTCGAGCGTCTTTGTAAAACGGTTATAAAACTTTACAACTCCGTCTTCATAATATTCATGGATCTTTGAATTAGAAAGTATTTCACTGAACAAATCCGCCGCTGCATTTTTCCAGCCGCCCTCTGCTGTTGGATAAATGAAAACAACGCTAGTTCCATATTTTTTTGCAATCTGCTCAAAGTTATTTTTTCGTGCAAACTCAAGAGCCCCGGCAAAGTCGCTGGAATAATCCTGCTTGGCAAAAATCAAAAGATAAGGAGCTATAAAGCCGTAATTGAGTACATCGTCCATTAAATCATTATCTGGCACATAAACAGTAACCTTAAATTTTTCAAAAGTATGAGTCCAGATTTTTCCACCCGTCACATCAATAATTTCTGGCATTTCTTTCATTGGCATAATATTCCTCTTTACAAGTTAATCGTTTAACCAATTATACCCCACAATCCACCTTTTCACAAATAAAAATACATTTTGCCCCGCCGCCTTTTATGCTATAATAACCTCATGGACTTTAGTCATATCCTCAACACTTCGCTTCCTCAAAAAGACAAGCTCCTCACTTACGGCTTTACCCAAACCCAAAACACCCTTGTTTTAAAATGTCCCCTACAGGAAAAAGATTTTTACGCCCTCATAACGCTGGATATCAAAAATCAAAAACTTACCGCCCGGGTTTACGAAGCTTCCACAAACGAAAAATACATTCTTTTTGATGTGCCTTCTGCCCACGGCGCCTTTGTAGGAAAGCTCCGCGAAGAAGTGCAGACCCTCATAGATAAAATCCGAAGCACCTGTTTTACAAGCACAGACCTGCACCCTGCCTACATCAACTTTTTGAAGACAAAACTAAATGCTCCGGGCAACACTCCCTGGTCCGACGACGGCGACACAACAAGTACAGTTTTCCGCTGCCCTAATCAAAAATGGTTTGCCCTTATAATGAAAATCAAATTCAAAAATCTTGGTTTTGCAAGCGAAGAACCTGTCTGGGCCGTAAACCTCAAAGCCGACCCTGAGCAAATCACACATCTTGTAGACCAGAAATCCATTTTCCCCGCCTACCACATGAACAAAAAATACTGGATCACCATCCTCCTCACCGCCGTCACCGATTTTGAAGAACTCTGCGACCTGACCCGGCAAAGTTACGCGCTGGTAGAGAAGAAAAAATAAGCCAAATCCCACCTATTTTTTCTTACAAATTTTTAATAGATTTAGGCAATTTCAAAAAAGAGGATTTTCAGTAAAATATAGGTGGTCATTGCGTCCTTCCCTTCGACAGGCTCAGGGACCGCGAAGCAATGACGAGGGGACTTTTATGCCTGAAAAAACTTTACAAAAACAAAACCGCGGCGCTTTGCCAATGGTAAAGCTTACCCTGCCAATTGCGATGGAACAGTTTTTCCGCATCCTGGTTTCGTCTGTTGATACAATGATGCTCAGCTCTTACAGTAACGATGCAGTTGCCGCAGTAGGACTTGTTTCACAATATGTATTTTTCTTAAACCTTCTTTTTGCAGTTATCAGTACAGGTTGTTCAATCGTACTTGCCCAGTTCATAGGTGCACAAAAATCCCGCAAGGAACTTAATCAGATTGCCCAGGCTTCTACCCTCATGATTACCCTGCTTTCTGTTTTCCTCATGCTCTTAGTTTTCTTTGGCTTCAAACCTCTGCTTGGCTGTTACCAGCTGGAAGACGCAGTTCGTGATTACGCCCTCAAATACTTTATAATCTTTGGCGGAATCTTCTGCTTCTTTAATGCCTTCAGCTCCCTGCAAGGTGCCATCCTCCGAAGCTACGGCTACACAAGTGAAGCAATGGTAGTTTCAATAATCGGAAACTTTGTAAATGTAATAGGAAACGCCCTCTCCCTCTACGGCTGGTTTGGCCTCCCAATCCTCGGTGTTCCTGGTGTTGCCTGTGCCAGCGGAATGTCCATGCTTGTTTCGAGCGTACTTCTTGCAATAATCATCCGCCGCAAAAAAGACGTAGCCTTTGAGCTCAAGGGAATCTTCCAGGTTCCAAAGCAGGTTTACAAACTCATACTTTCTGTAGGTGTTCCAACCGCCGGCGAAAGCCTTTCTTACAACATAAGCCAGATTGTTATTATGGCAATGATTTCTACACTTGGAACCAACGCCATGTCTGCCCAGGTTTATACAATGACAATCGTGCGCTTTGTATTTATTTTTGCAATGGCAATTGGTCAGGCCTCGCAAATCAAAACAGGTTATTACGTTGGCGCCAAGCAAAGCGATATTGCCTATAAAAAGATTTTCAAATATCAGCTGGTTGCAACCGTCTGCTCCATGGTTATGATTCTTATAGTCAACCTTGTCAAAGCTCCGATTATCCGCATCTTTACCGACATTGATGAAGTTTACGATTTTGTAAGTACCCTGCTCATTTTCTCAAGCTACATAGAGTTTGGCCGCTCCCTCAACCTCATTTATGTTGGAGCCCTCAAAGGTTCCGGCGACGTTAAATTCCCTGTTCTCTACGGAATTGCTTCAATGTGGGGCATCATGGTTTTGGGTAGCTACATCATGGGAATCAAGCTTGGTCTGGGGCTCGTAGGCTTCTGGCTTGGAATTGGTACCGACGAAACCACCCGCGGAATTGCCATGCTCATTCGCTGGAAAAGTAAACGTTGGCAGAAACACGCTTTAGTTTAGAAGGGGCGCCTGCCCCTCGCACCGCGAGTTTCCAAAAGAAACTCGGTAGTGAGCGATAGCGAACGTACTACCCCCTCTAACGGGGGACACCCCCTGCAAGTTTTCAAAGAAAACTTGTTAGTGAGCGAAGCGAACGTATAACACCCCCGACACTTTCTTAATTATATTTTTTGCCTCTTCCTCAGAAACTTCTTCCAGATGATTAAAAACTTTATACTCAACCCCGTCTCTCTCTACAGTTTGTGCCCCCATAATACCCCGTAGATAAATCTGGGCAATATGATTTACACAAGTATGACAGGTATATAAATCTGCAAGAACATTGGCAGGCGAAATATCCTGCAGGTCCGGCAGCTCTATTTCAATTTTCATAAACTGATGCAGGATTCTGGCAGCTGTCTGGCGGTTTAAATTTTTGTCACAAAAGCGTTCGTCCTGGTCTTCGAGCCAGCCACGGGTGTGGGCATAGAGCAGTAAGTTAGCCTGGTCTGCGGGTAATACTTGTGGATAAGAGGAAGCTAGTAATTTTATAAATTTTTTTATTGAAATATTCATTTTACTAACAGATTACCGGGTCAAGCCCGGTAATGACAAAAAAGTTCTCTTTAGCATCGGGCTTGGAAAAAGCCGTGTCATTGTCGGGCTTGACCCGACAATCTCTAATTAAAAAGGACTTATTCTTATCGTAAAATTATCACAAGCCCCAAGCTCTAAAATTTCAAAAATCCCACTCTCATTTTCCCAGGTCTCACCGCTCCACAAATCTCGAACCTGAAATTTGTTAGAACTAACTAACTTTTTACCAAAAGCTTTTTCAATTTGTTTCACAGAAACACTAATATTACCTGTCCAATTTTCCTCGCTTACATTAATAAAACTCAAGGCTATACCACCGTCTGCAAGCGGTTTGGCAAGAACATCAATTCGATTTATATCTTCGATATAGGCTTTGTCTGGAGACTCGCTGCCACAATCCGCTGTTGTAAAAATCCTTTTTGCCTGCACACCAAGAGCATCCTGGTTCAAAGCAATCAAATCGCGGTTTGCAATTATTTTATAAAGCTCATCGCCAAGGCTCACCCGCCTTAAATCCAGTCCCAGCATGAGCGGAGAATTCATCATACACCACATGGTAAAATGGGTTTTATTCTGAACAAGATTTAAACCATCCATTCCAATCATAAGCATATCAGGATCATTCCAACCTTTGTCCAGTCCGGCAAACTCATCCATAACAACAGCTTTATTATATTGCGAAGTTACACTTGGTGTTCCGGGATCCTTCCAGGCTCCAAAACCAGGATTTCCATCGCTGCCTACCCTAAAAGTAATATCATTCAAAATACGCCAGGAGTCACCTACCTTATAGGCCCAGTTCTGCGGATGAGTTTTTCCCCATTCACACATACTAAGCACAACCTCATGATCAGGCTTTGCTTTGTTAAGGCCCTCTAACATTGCAGCATAAGAATCAAGCGTATTTTCCTGACGGCGATGATTCATAATTCTTATTTTATTTTTACCAGCACGCAAACGAATACTAATAGGCGCGCTCAAAACAAAAGTATCTTTATCAGCTGTCACTGGCAATAAATCATCATAAAAATATTCTGCAGCATTTCCTTCACCTACAGCAAGTTGCAGCCATTCACCAATTCCAACTTCACGTCCGCTGGCATACTCTACCTGTAATTCAACAGACTTTTCACAATCAGACTCTACTTCAAAAATCAGTTCACCACTGCGAATCCCAACAGGAGAAGTTCCGGTGTTAGTTCCGTCTAACGTTCCGATTCCATAAACAAAGTTTCCTTTTTCATCAACCTTTACACTGGCTCCTGTCAAAATGCCATCCCCAACTGCGCTAAGTTTTTTACCATCAACAATCACACTTTTAATTTTTGGCGCAAAAACAAAGCGGGCATTTTCCGGATTTGAAAAAGTGGCATTATCCCAAAGATAATAACAATTATCGATTTTCAAAAAATCAACACCCCAGTCTATATAAGACTGAGCATCGACTTCTTCATGACCGCAGGTTCCTACAGCAGCTCCCACACAAAGATTTGTTCCAATATCATTATACATTCCAAACTTCAAACCTTTAGAATGAACATAATCCGAAAGAACCTTAAATCCACCCGGAAACTTTACCGGCTCATTACTAAGCTTTCCGTCAACACGTTCGCTTTTATAACAACCATCATCAAGAACAAGATATTTATAACCAAGCTTATCAAGACCAAGCGCTAACATACAGTCGGCCATCGCACGAGTCAATGCTTCTGTATTTCCGCTGCCAAAAGCATTCCAACTGTTCCAACCCATTGCAGGGAGACGACCCGATTTTTTTCCTGTAAAAACTTTACCATCAGCAAAATTATCAAAACGTTTTTTATTATCAGTGATTTTTGAAGGAGCTTGTAATGACATAAAATTTTCCTTTTTCTAAGTATAAATGAGTAAGTCATTATATAACTATTTTATAAATATACAAACTTTATTTTTTTAGTAATTAAATTTGACAAATAAATACAAATTCTGTATATTAACCCTTGTAAGTAGTATTAAACAGTACTACTAAACATGTAAAATTCAAAAAATCAGGAGGTTGCAAATGCAAAATCTTCAGTTTACCGATGATTTAACATTCTTTGGTCTTACTCGTCAGGAAGCTGTAATTTATACAACCCTTCTTTCGCACGGAGAAATGACAGGCTACGAGGTTTCTAAAGAAACAGGTATATCTCGTTCAAACGTTTATGCTGCTTTATCAAACCTTGCAGACAAAGGTGCCGCTTATTTAATCCAGGGAGATTCCACAAAATATCTTCCGGTTGATGTTCAAACTTTTACAAGCAACGTTCTAAAAGATCTTCAGCAAAAAGCAGACTATATTAAAGAACACGCTCCTCAAAAACAAATCGAAACAGACGGATACATTACCATTATTGGAAGCAAAAATATTCAGAACAAGCTTTTGGATATGATAAAAGAAACAAGACTACGACTTTACATTTCTGCTTCGGCAAGAATCATTGATGCCTACGAAGAAGAACTTACAGAACTTGTAAATGCCGGAAAAAAAGTTGTAATCATGACAGACAGCAACTACAGCCTGGATGGTGCAATTGTTTATCATACCGATCCGGAAGCCGGACAGTTACGTGTAATCATTGATTCTACTTATGTAATGACAGGCGAACTCACCGGCAGCGATGATGATTCATGTTTGTATTCAGGACAGAAAAATCTTGTAACCGTAATGAAGGAAGCCCTTAAAAACAAAATCGTACTTTTAAGTCAGGAATAAAACTAACGAGCGTTAGTTAAGGAGTATATAAAAATGAAAATCGCAATTTTAGGTTATGGAAACTTAGGCAAGGGAATTGAATGTGCAATCAAGCACAACCCGGACGCCCAGCTTACAGCAGTATTTACAAGACGTGATCCGTCTACAGTAAAGGTTCTTACAACAGGAGTTCCTGTTTATAATGTAAAGGATATTCTTGCCCACAAAGACGAAATTGATGTTTTGATTCTTTGCGGCGGTAGTGCTACAGACCTGCCTGAACAGACACCCGAATATGCAAAATATTTCAACGTAGTAGACAGCTTTGACACCCATGCCAAAATCCCACAGCACTTTGCAAATGTAGATAAATCAGCCAAAGATAACGGACACACAGCCCTTATTTCCTGCGGCTGGGATCCTGGACTTTTCTCTCTTATGCGTCTTTACGGAAACAGCCTTCTCCCAGGTGGAGCTGATTATACATTCTGGGGTAAGGGTGTCAGCCAGGGGCACTCAGATGCAATCCGCCGCATAGAAGGTGTAAAGGATGGAAAGCAGTATACAATACCTGTTCCAGCAGCATTGGAAGCAGTTCGTGCCGGTAAAAATCCTGAGCTTACAACCCGCCAGAAGCACACCCGCGAATGCTTTGTTGTAGCCGAAGAAGGTGCCGATAAGGCCCGTATCGAAAAAGAAATCAAGGAAATGCCAAACTATTTTGCCGATTACGATACAACAGTTCACTTTATCACAGAGGAAGAACTCAAGCGTGACCATGCCGAAATCCCTCACGGAGGCTTTGTTTTCCGTTCAGGCAAGACAGGTTGGAACGACGAATACAACAACATCATCGAATATAGTCTCAAGCTCGATTCAAACCCAGCCTTTACTTCAAGCGTTCTTGTTGCCTATGCCCGCGCAATCTATCGTTTGAACAAAGAAGGTGCTATTGGCTGCAAGACTGTTTTTGATATTGCTCCTGCTTATCTTAGCCCTCTCAGCGGAGATGAAATCAGAGCACATATGCTTTAGGAGAAAAAAATGGAATCATTCATAAACACAGTCGATTTTTTTAAAGGCAACAACCCCGAAGAAATCGTTATGAATTACGGAACACCGCTTTATGTTTATAACGAAGATATATTGCGCAACCGTATGCATGCAGTAAGTCAGGTAATTACAAAATACCCGTATACTGCCAATTATTCCGTAAAAGCTAATACAAACATTCATATCTTAAAAATTGCCCTTGAAGAAGGCATAAACTGCGATGCAATGAGTGTTGGAGAAATTCAGATGCTTTTTAAGGCAGGATTCCCTGCAGAACGCATATTCTTTGTTCCAAACAACGTAGCACCCGAAGAATTTAAGTTTGCTATTGAAAATCATGTAATTACAAGTCTAGACAGTCTTGAACAGCTGGAATTAATCGGACAGGTATTCTGCGACTTAAATGTTGCACCAGCCGACAGAAAGTGTGCAGTCCGAATCAATCCTGGCGTAGGAGCCGGACATCACGAAAAAGTTGTAACAGGCGGAAAGAAAACAAAGTTTGGTATTTCCGAAGAATTTATTCCAAAAATCTTTGAAATTGCCCAGAAATATGAACTTAAGATTGCCGGAATAAACCAGCACATCGGTTCGCTTTTTATGGATCCTCAACCATATCTTGATGCAGTTACAAACCTTTTGCGCATTGCAGATCAGTTTGAAAACCTTGAATTCATTGATTTTGGCGGTGGTTACGGAATTCCATACCACAAGCTTGATGATGAAAAAGATTTCCCTATGGAAGACTTTAAGAAGAAGCTTGAACCAATTCTGACTGATTTTGTAGAAACTTATACAAAGCTTCCTACAAAAAGCGGAATTCCTAATAAAATCCCATTATTTAAGTCAGAACCAGGCCGTTTCTGTGTTGCAGAAGGAAGTGTACTTTTAGGACGCGTTCACGCAGTAAAACACAACAACGGCAAAACTTTCGTTGGAACTGATGTTGGTATGAATGTTTTGGTTCGCCCAAGCATGTACGACAGCTGGCATGACATAGAAATCATCCGTGATGGAAAAGTTATTCCTCACAGCGGTTCAGATATGTTTGAACAGACCGTAACAGGAAATATCTGCGAATCAGGTGATATTCTGGCAAAAGACAGACTTTTACCTGTAGCACAACACGGAGATTTAGCATGTATCCTTGATGCAGGAGCATACGGCTTCTCAATGTGTTCAAGCTACAACTCTCGCCCTCGCCCAGCCGAAGTTCTTGTTTGTTCCGACGGAAAAGTAAAACAAATCCGCCGAAGAGAAACAATTGAAGACCTGATGAGGTGTTTCTAAACAAAAACAAAGCCCTTCGACAAGCTCAGGGACCACATCGGAACAAAACCCAGGGACCACACAAACAGAAACGTGGGGTCCTTTAGTAAAAACCGGGGTCCCTGAGCTGGTCGAAGGGCCACCTTATTAATATTTTATGGACCAAGCCACCCAATTCAAATCCGACCTTTCTAATTTTCTCCAGATAATCAAAAACTCCGGCAATTTATCAGAAATCAAAAAAGAATATGTAAATCTCGTAAAAAAATACCATCCGGACACCGCTCCTGCAGAATTAAAACAGAAATACAACGAATACATGATTATTATCAACAAAACATATTCTCAGGGCAAAACAAACGTAAAAGAAGTCCAGATAGATGAAAACAAGTCCAAAACCGAGCAACCTACAGCCAAAAAAGTATATTCATTCACAGATTACTACGGACGTGTGAAAGAATACACAGATTATCTTGAATATATAATGCATATGGGCGTAACAGAATATGATACAGGCAGAATTGTCATGACATATGGAAATTTCGAAGATTCATATCTTAAAAATACAGGTTATAACCCTAACGACAATTCAAATCTTCTGGAAGCTATGCAGCACCTGTATAATGCTTCAAAATGCTTTAATTACATCATAAACAAGCATCCAGACTATATTTTTATTGAACAGGTAAAAGAAGATTACGAAAAAGTATTAAAACTCAACAACAGCCTTTCTCAACATATAGTTGGTTCTGATTCTAAAGAATTAAGATAACACCTTTTCTACATAAATCAAATTATAAACACGATCAAACTTTATTCCGCAGCCATGGAACTCTGCAACCTTTACAAAACCCATCTTTTCATGAAATTTATGACTTGAAAAATCAAGATATTCATCTTCCTGCAAAGGAGTTGCAATACCGGCATATAAATTCTTAAAACCGCCCTCTTTAAGCAGCTTTTCTAATTCCGTGTATAACATTCTGCCATACCCACACTTTCTGGAATCTTTTTCAACATAAATAGACAATTCAACAGACCAATCATAAGCTTTTCGTGCATGAAAAGTATTTGCATAGGCATAACCCTTTATCTGACCATCTTTCACCAGACAGATATAAGGAAACCGCTTTGTTATTGTTTTTATGCGTTTTTTGAACTCTTTTACAGAAGGAGTTACATATTCAAAGCTGATTGCAGTGTTTTCTACGTAATAAGAATAGATTTTCAGAAGATCTTTTGCATCTTTTGGTTTTACAGAACGAATTTCGATATTATTCATATTATTTATCCTCATAAGAATGAAAATCAATTATATATAGATTCAAATATAAAAAAAATAGCTAACAGCCGAATTTCATATTCCAAACCGGCGGTTCACCGCCTATGCGCTACACTGCCTTGATTATATACGTTGCCGCTTATACGGCAGCAGTGCAGAGCATTTTTGTAATCTGAAATTCGGCTTCTCGCTATTTTTTTTGTATTTATTCTTTAAAAAAGGATTTTCATGTCTCACAAGAACTTTATCTTGTAGAAAATAAAAAATCAACTGCGTCTTTATATACGAACGTTCGTTATTCTTTAAACTAACAAACAGTCGTTATTTTTTCATTGTGGATAACTCGGTGCATATTGTGGATAACTTTACTCTTCACAACTTCTTATTTATACAAAAAGTTTCACATGAAACCAAAATAAAGATCTTAAAAACCAACAACGTTTCACATGAAACAGTTTTACAACAACAAAATACAGACACCTTCAATGCTAACCTACCCCACAAACACTTCAGCATATGTTTCACATGAAACACTTTTTTCTCTTCCCTTTACAACCCGATTGTTTCATGTGAAACATTCATTTCAAAAAACCTCCACTACCAAAGAACCCTTCTTTGTTTCACATGAAACACTACACCCGGATAACGAACTATTGTTTCACATGAAACAATTCCAAAAGATTCTTTTCCTTATTCATCCGTATGCAAACCTGGAAGATCCTATTTTCTTTCTGGTTTTCCGCTCAAACAATGTTTCATGTGAAACATCAATCCGAGCAGCTCTAAAAACTATAGAGTCCAGAAACTTCCCCAAGGAGAGCCAGATGTTTTTTCATATTTCATTATTATCAGTAAAGACAGTTTCACGTGAAATTAACTTCTAACCGATAGTTATCCACAGTGTGCATAAGATGTGGATAACTTTTGACCTGGTGAGTTAAACAAAAAAAACCAGCCGAAATGATTCAGCTGGTTTTCTTGCCTAATGATGATATAGAACCCCTAAACTATTTTGTAATAGTTCTCCCTTTTCTTATACTTCATTATTGTCCATAATTATTATTTTGTCAACAATAATTTTAATTATTTTCTAACTAACAGTCGTTAGTTTAAATTTTATCTAACTATCATTCGTTAATTGACAATGTATAGATTTTCATACTAAACTGAAATTAGGAGGAATTTATTATGAAAACTGCAAAAGTATTTTTTGCACTTTCGCTTTGTACAGCTTTGTTTTTACTTGCATCTTGTAAATCTGCAACACCTTTACAACGAGATGGAATTGTAGATATTCCATTAACCTTATCAAACTATGAAGTACTTGGTCGCGTAAAAATGGTTGATACAGATTTTCGTATTGTGTTCTTTTCTTTTGGAAAAGCAAAGAAATATGGACTTTATTATAAAATTCTAGAAGAAGCACAAAAAGAATATCCAACTGCTAACGATGTGGTAAATGTTACAGTTGATTTTGAAGGAACAAGATTCCTGTTCTTTCAAAAGGGAACTTACACAACAACAGCCCTTGCTGTACGTTATAAGTAATATTCTTTGTTAAACGAAAAAAGGTTGTTCAAAGATTTCTCTTTAAACAACCTTTTTATATTTAAGTAGGTAAACCTAAAAATTGCTTTCGCAATTTTCTTAACAGTTTGCTATTTATCACCGGCCGCCAGCGGCCTTAGAGTTTTCTCGGTTTTTGCGCAGCAAAAATGCGAGCCTTTTGCGAGCAAGAGTAAACTCGTAAAAATCGCGTAGCGATTTTATTACTCATCATCATCCTTATCCTGAACCTTATCAAGACCTACGATGTAATCTGGCTCTGTTACTCGAACAACATTTACACCGGAAGCTCCCGCTCCCTGTTCTTTTATATCTGTTGCCTTAAATCTTAAAGTCTTACCCTGGCTAGTCATACAAACAACTTCGTCGGAATCCTTAACATTTAGGGCACCAATAATTTCACCCTTGGCTTCTGTATTTCCAAATATTCTCTGACCACCAGTTCCACGACCATGTACAGAATAAAGATCGAAAGAAATGCGTTTTCCAACACCCTTCTCTGTAATAAGAATCATGTTAGAATCGGATTCAACTTTAACTGCAGAAGCAATCTCATCGCCTTCGCTAAGCTTCATTCCCTTTATACCGCAGCTTGCACGTCCCATAAGGCGTACAGAATCTTCTTTGAAACGCAGCGCTTTACCACGACGTGAAACAAGCATGATATCTGCATCACCAGTTGTCTGAATTGCACTGATGAGTTTGTCTCCATCATTAAGCTTAATTCCAATAATTCCGCGTGTCTTGGCATTCTGGAATTCTGTAGAACGAACCTTCTTTACAATACCCTGTGCTGTAGTCATAAAGAGGTACATATCATCAGAGAATTCTTTGAGCGAAACAACGGTTGTAATTTCTTCATCAGGGCCAACTTGCAGCAAGCCCTTAATATGAGCTCCACGGGCAGTTTTTTCACTTTCCGGGATTTCGTGAATCTTCATCCAGTAAGCACGACCCAAGTTAGTTATGAATAACAAATGCTCCTTGGTAGAACCAATAAAGAGCTGATTTACATAGTCATCATCAAGAAGGTTGGTTCCGCTGCTTCCGGTTCCTCCCCTTCCCTGCTTCTTATACTTTGTAACAGGAACACGCTTGATATAACCCATGCGGCTGATCATTACAACCATATCTTCGTCTTTGATCATGTCTTCAACATTAATCTGTTCAACTTCGTTTGCAACAATTTCGGTACGGCGGTCATCACCATACTTTTCTGCAAGGCTGCGTGTTTCATCCTTAATCAAATTAAGAATCTTATTATGATCAGCAAGCAATCCTTCAAGGTAATCAATCAAAGCCTGAAGTTCTTTAATTTCTTTCTGAAGATCTTCGATGAGCAAGTGTGTAAGACGCTTGAGCTGCATATCAACAATTGCCTGAGCCTGTTCGTCATCAAAGTTAAAGCGCTTCTCGAGCTTGAGTTTTGCATCCTCAGTGTTTTCAGAAGATTTGATAATCTGAATAACTTCATCAATGTTATTGATTGCAGTAATCAGAGCTTCCAAAATATGCATGCGGTGTTTTGCAACCTTCAAGTCATAAATTGTACGGCGGGTAATAACTTCGTCACGATGATTTACAAAGTGCTGTATAAGCTGTTTGAGTGTAAGAACTTCCGGCTTAAGATAAGTTGGAGCAAGTGTAAGCATTCCTGGTTCATCATAACGAGGAGCCCCTTCCTTAACCTGTGGAACAAGTGCCAGATTTATAACACCAAAATTTGACTGCAAATCTGTCTTTGCAAAAAGCTGGTTCAAAACAATTTTTGTAATTGCGCCCTTTTTAAGATCAACAACAAGACGCATACCGGAACGATCAGAAGATTCATCGTTTGCATTTACAACACCGTCAATCTGCTTATCACGAACAAGCTCTTTAATGCGGCGGATAATATTTGTAGTATTTACGCCGTAAGGAACTTCTGTAAATACGATTGATTCTTTTCCGCGTTTATCTGTTTCAATTGTGAACTTAGAACGGATTACGATTTTTCCTCGTCCGGTAGTGTAAGCTTTTTTAATTCCGCTTGTACCGTAAATAATTCCGCCTGTAGGGAAGTCTGGTCCCTTTATATAGTGCATCAGTTCTTCGACTGTGATTTCTTTATTATCAATGTAAGCACAAATTGCATCGGCTACTTCGCGCAGGTTGTGGGTTGGCATGTTTGTTGCCATACCAACGGCAATACCGGTTGTACCGTTACAAAGCAGGAATGGAAACTTTGAAGGAAGAACTGCAGGCTCGTCGCAGGTATCATCAAAGTTTCGGACCATGTCTACAGTATTTTTGTTGATGTCGCTGGTCATCTCTTCGGTGATCTTAGACATCTTGGCTTCGGTGTATCGGTAAGCTGCAGGAGGGTCACCGGCAATAGTACCAAAGTTTCCCTGAGGAGTTACAGTTGTATAACGCTGGGCAAAATCCTGA
>Ga0247609_10002832_pt1 | contig 18024 bp, 15 predicted proteins | sample 172DNAGHGlowgp2_FD_193487 | JGI IMG/M metagenome (GOLD analysis project Ga0247609, IMG submission 193487) | Sheep rumen microbial communities from Palmerston North, Manawatu-Wanganui, New Zealand - 1728 DNA GHGlow gp2 | ecosystem: Host-associated > Mammals > Digestive system > Stomach > Rumen ...
GTAATCTGTGAGAAGAACGTTATCCTTGTAGTTTGAAACGCACTGCTCAATCTCATTGTACATCCAGGCTTTTTTACCAACCAATACCAATTTGCAGTCTTTATTATTATCATCTATATATTTGCCGAAAGCTCTGACCAGCCTGGGAATATTCTTCCTCGGCTGAAGATTACTCACGCAGATAATATATTTGCTGTCACCGATATTGAACTTATCTCTTACTTTCGCTCTAAGTTCATCGTTTTCCGGAAGTTTGTAGAATTCAGAACCCACCGCGTTCGGTATGACTTCTATCTTGGATTCCGGAACGTTATATGTACTGCTTATGTCCTGTTTGGAGAAATTCGAAACGGTAACAACCACATCTGCGCGTCTTGCAGCATGCGGAACAAGCAGTTTATCTTTTATATACTCAGTTTTGGTAAATACGTTGTCTATATGCTCAAATGAAAGATCGTGTATCGTAACTACCGTCTTGCATGGGCTAAACAACGGCAGATAGTACTGCGTGTGCAATACATCAATCTTGTATTCTTTGCAAAGTTTTCTAAGTTCAATGCAGTTTCTATATATGGAATTGTTACTCTTGAAAAAAACAACACGAAATCTGTCCATATACTCGGACGCATCAACGCCGTTTCGAACAAATAAAAAATATTCGTCCTCAGGATCGGGTGTCAGTTCGGCAAGAATACCTCTGTAAAAGCTTTCGTTTCCACCCGAACGGTCTCCAAGCATATGAGCATCTATTCCAATTCTCATATTAAACAGCCTCTCTGTTCAATTAATTTATGCTTAATTATGCGAGAAATTCCTTCTCATATTTATCTGATATACTCTCCCACGTATATTCATCCGATATACGGGTCTTAGCAAGATTACTAAACTCTGCCCTGCGATCTTGCTGCATTTTGTCATTGGCATCGATCACATCGGACAAATTTCTTCCGTCCTTGTCCCAGTATATTGCGGCATCTTCAGCAACTTCATGGTTATAGCTGACATCAAGGACAAAATTTACATCTGTTGATGCAAGTGCCTCCAATAAACTCGGATTGGTTCCCCCAACCTCATGGCCATGAATGTAGGCATAAGCATTCTCTCTTATCTTCTTAAGGAGCTGTTTATCATAAACCGAATCAGCCACAGTTACTCTGCCGCTGTCAAGGAAATGTAATCTGTCATCAAATTCCTGTAAAAGCTTATCATTCTCTGTTGTGATTATTATAAGTTTCTTATCTGAAGAGCTCTTAAGAAATTCTTTTATAATAATATCAAAGTTATTCTCTTTTACAAATCGGCCGACTACCAGATAATACTCGAATGGCTTGGTCTCTTGCTCCGCGAGCCACTCCGTGAACTTGAAGTCGTTATCTGCGTATGTTGACCTCTCAAGGTCTGCGCCATACGCGATAAAAGTCGTACTCGGATTATATGCAGAATATTCTTTATTAATATACTTTTCTATCTCTTTGCTGTCGCAGATAATCCTGTCAGCATGCTTGATCATAAGTCGCTCTGACAGCTTCCAATACATCCTTACGGGAGCACTCCACTTTCTTCTCTCCCAGTCGTGACCGTCGGGATTGATATAGAGCCTTCCGCCAAGCTTTTCTATCTTTTTCTTGTAGTGCCTGATCACAATTCCAATCCTACACGCCATTATGAAAAAGATTGGTTTATCAATAGCAGGTCGCTCTTCACAATATCTTATTGCTCTTGCAAGTGCCTTGATATCATAGACAACCGCTTTCGCAGGTCCTATCTCGGGAACCTTGACATTATAGCACTTTGCGCCGTTATACTGGTATCTTGAATCTTCCCTTGCAATGGTAGCAACATGATATCTTATCTTGTCACTTTTCCTACAAAGAGTAAGGTTCTCGACAAATGTCTCAAACCCACCATATTTTGCAGGTATACCTTTGCATCCAATGCAAAAAACCTGTCGTTTGTCAGTATGATATTGTTCTTTAATTTTTCTTCTTCCCATATGAGTCATACGCTATCGTTATATAATCAACAATCTTTTATATGATAGTATAGATAACGCAATTTATCAACAAATATATCTTATCAAAATTACAAAATCACAGCATTTTGCGGCATTTTAAAAGCTTCGGGCACGCCCGAAGCTTATTACATAAAAATATTTTTATTCATCTTCTTCCAGATTACCCAACGCTGTACGTACTTTCTTTTCAGCTTCTTCTCTGGAAAGTCCGTTCATCATCTCGATTTCAATAAATTTTTTTATTGCTTCTTCCCAGGCTTCTTTTTTTCCTTCTTTTCTTCCTTCCTCAAGCCCTTCTCTTCTTCCTTCTTCAATCTTCTCTCTATCTCGCATCAGAAGTGTCATGTATTCCACCTCCCATCTCTCATTACGCTTAACTGAATTTACCTCGTTAAGTAACTCATCTGTGAACTTATCTGTTGGTTCTCCGGTGCGAACAAATCGTAAAAAATTACCAAGTCCGGTATCTTGAAGTTCAGTACAAGATGCATTAAGTATAACTTTATATGTCTCATCTCCCAGCGAAATGCCATAATCCTTACAGTAATTTTCAAATCTGTACGCCGGCTTGTCTATCCCGTATATATCCTCCATGCAAATGAAGATTACATAGCTTTTGGCAAGCTTCGCATAGTCTTCACCCTTTTCTATCAGGTTAAGGTCTATCATTCCCTGATAATACCTTGCCCTTTTGGGAATATTTCCCGGATTTGTCGTCTGCATTTCAATATTGTAAACTGTTCCTTTTTCATCATCCACATACACATCAAGTCTTACGCTCTTACTATCGTATGACGGATCGATTACTTTCTGCTCTTCCGGATAGCTGATTCTTTTAATCTTTATATCCAATACAATCTCAATTAACTGTTTGCACAGCTTCTCATTGAGCATCACCTTCGCAAACATAAAATCATCTGCAAAGGTTAATTCTTTAAATTCTTTCTGCCTCATGGATTATCCCACTTTCATTTCATACTCTTTGTTCTATAGACACAGAAGATAACCCATTCGTAGATTCTTCAGCTGATTCATAAAACAATCTTTTTCAATTACATTATAGCAAATCTAATAATGCACGCAACCCGACAAAAATGGCTGTAAAAATGATTTCTCATTTTTTACAGCCACCTCCGTCACATATACAAAGTCCGTTCATCAATCTTTAATAATCTCGTTATATCTCTCCGATACTTTACTCCAATCAAGAATCTCGAAGAATGCCTTGATATAGTCAGGTCTCAAATTCTTGTACTTAAGATAGTAAGCATGCTCCCACACATCTAGCGCAACAATGGGAATAAGTCCCTTGCCTTCGCTGATAGGATTATCCTGATTGGGAGAAGCAGAAACTGTAAGCTTTCCGCTCTTATCGGTTGAAAGCCATGCCCATCCTGAACCGAACTGTCCTGCTGCCGCCTTGGAAAGCTGCTCTTTGAGCTCGTCGAGGCTACCGAAAGTCTTGTCAATCTCCTCTGCAAGTTTTCCTGACGGAACCTTGGCAGGGCTTGGTGAGAACATCTCGAAATAAAGGTTATGGTTATAATAACCGCCGCCCTGATTTCTGAGGCCTTTTCTTAAAGTTTCATCCGAAACTTTATCGAGTGATGCAAGGAGCTCCTCCGCACTGAGATTACTCATGCCTGCTTTTTCCGCAAGTTCATTAAAAGTCTTGGTATAAGTAGCGTGGTGCTTGCCGTGATGAGTCTCAACGGTAAGTTGGTCAATGAAAGGTTCAAGAGCATTTGTAGCATAGGGTAATTTAATCTGTTCGTACATGGTGGTTCTCCTTTCTGCATATGCATATATATACGAGGAAACACCGGTAAGATCGGTATTTCCTAAGTTATTATTTGAAAGCCTCTCAATGATCTACAGCTTCCGGAAGTCTTCTTCTGATCTCGTCAACAGACATCCACTCTGTATTGTTTCCTGAGCTGTAGTAGAAACCGTCCGCAACTTTCTTACCTGAAAGATCCGGAACCTGTCTCTCGTTAAATACAACCTGAGGATATACGATGAAGTGCTTGTCGTATTCATAGGTAAACGGTGCATCCTCTGTTGTAACCATTATCTCATCAAGCTTCTCACCGGGTCTGATTCCGACTTCAACAGTCTTGATTCCGGGGCACATAGCTTCAGCAAGATCTTTTACATTAAATGAAGGAATCTTACTGATGAATGTCTCGCCGCCCTTAGCCTCTGCAAGAGCCTTGAGAACAAGCTCAACCCCCTCGGGAAGGCTGATCCAGAAACGTGTCATTCTGTAATCCGTGATAGGAAGCTCTTTTTCTCCCTTTGCAATGAGCTCTTTAAAGAAAGGAATGATAGAACCTCTGCTTCCTGCAACATTACCGTATCTTACGATTGAGAAGTTGACATCCTTAGCTCCCGAATATGCATTTGCTGCGATAAAGAGCTTATCTGATACCATCTTGGTCGCACCGTAAAGATTTACGGGGTTAACAGCCTTGTCTGTAGAAAGAGCCACAACTCTTTTTACACCTGTATTAAGTGCTGCATTTATAACGCTCTGCGCGCCGGCGATATTTGTCTTGATAGCTTCATCAGGGTTGTACTCGCAAGCGGGAACCTGCTTAAGAGCTGCCGCATGGATAACATAATCAACGTTCTCGCATGCTCTCTCGAATCTGGCTCCGTCCCTGATATCACCGATGAAAAATCTCATCTTGTCGGCGTTCTCTTTGTACACGCGCTCGTTTGCCATTGTGAACTGCTTGTACTCATCGCGTGAGTAGATGATGATCTTCTTGGGATTGTAATTTTCAAGAAGGTACTGTGTGAAGCAGTGTCCAAAAGAACCTGTTCCTCCGGTAACCAATATCGTCTTATTATCTAATATAGAACTTTTCATAAACATCTCCGTTTATCACTGTTTTTTATAATTATAGATATCAAAATTTCTTTTAACATCTACCTCATTTTAATTCATTATATAAAAGCTTGTCCACATTTTTACGTTACTTTCTTATGCGGACATTTCTGTTATTATTTTTTATACCCATCAACAACTTTTTTAACCGCGGTGATAACATCATCCACGTCGCTGTCAGTCATAAGAGGATAAAGAGGTATGCTCATCATTCCGTTGTAGAGCTTTTCAGCCTCGGGGCAAAGACCTTTCTCATATCCCCTCTTCTCATAAAACGGGAAGAAATAAACCGGCACATAATGAACCTGCGGCTGAACGTTCTCAGCAGAAAGAGCATCAAAGAACTCTCTTCTTGTGCACTTTAGCTTATCAAGATCAAGCTGTATCACATAAAGATGCCTTGTCGTATCGGATTCGGGAATTTCCTTCTGCACGATTATCTCGGGTACATCCTTGAATGCTTCGTTGTACTTATTTACTATCTCTTTTCTTCTGTCAGAGAACTTCTTCAATTTAGCAAGCTGACTGATAAGAAGTGCCGACTGAATATCCGTAAGTCTGTAGTTAAAGCCAAGCTCCTGCATCTCGTAGTACCATGCTCCGTCAGATTCATGTACAAGGTCATCCGGATTTCTCACAATTCCGTGCTGCGAAGCAAGTCTTAGTTTCTTATATAATTCAGGATCGTTGGTTGTTATTGCTCCGCCCTCACCCGATGTTACTGTCTTAACAGGATGGAAGCTAAAGCAGGTCATGTCGCCTAAAGAACCTACAGGCTGTCCGTTGTACTTAGTTCCGATCGCGTGAGCCGCATCTGTTATAAGAATAAGTCCGTGCTTGTCGCAGATCTTCTGTATTCTGTCATACTCGACAGACTGTCCTGTATAAGCAACCGCAACCACAGCCTTGGTCTTATCCGTTATATGAGTTTCTATGCTGTCAGGGTCTATGTTATATGTCTCGGGATCGATGTCTGCAAACACTGGTGTCGCGCCCACATATACCGCACAGTTTGCAGATGCCGCAAATGTGATGGGCGATGTGATTACTTCATCGCCTTCACCGATTCCTGCAGCTATGCATGCACAGTGAAGTGCCGCTGTTCCATTGCTGACTGCTACAGCATATTTTGACCCCGTAACTTCGCAGAGTTTTTTCTCAAGTGCCGCAACGCGCGGACCGCATGTTATCAGGTCATCTGTAAGTGCTTCGGCCACAGCCTTTACATCATCTTCGTCTATCCACTGTTTTCCGTAATATAATTTTTCTTTTCTTACCGGAGTTCCTCCGTTTATCGCAAGTTTCTCCATTATGTTCCTTCTTTCTGAAATTACACTTTAACCCTATTATAATACCATGTTTTGCACAAAAGAAAACAGACGAAAAACCGTAGCTTTCCGTCTGCGATCAATTATCTGTTATACTTGTTACTTCGCCTTACTATCAGAGGTCGAAACATCCGTTGTCACTTCCGTTTACAACAAAATATCCCATCTTCTCCTCGGGCTTAACGTAAATGTTGAGGTCCTTAATGTCTTTTTTTCCATAGGCTTTCTTAGCCTTTGAAACAAGCTGATCATCGGTAATCGTCAGATCTGAGTACTGAATTTCTACCTTAGTTTTGATACTTGTAGCCGCCATTTTATTCCCTCCCTCAATAAAAAGTATTCTTAATTACGTATTATTTTACACCCAATATGATAAAAAAGAAATACGAAAGGCTACATACTTTTACATAATATGGCACATACAATCGCGATGAGCGCTAAAATTGCCCCGAATATCCTCATCCACTTATAGGTCTCGGGCTCATCTTCACTGTTCTTGTTGAGTTCGCCGTGAGTAAAAACTATAACACCGGCGATTAAAATTATTGCCGCCAAAACCGCAAATAGCTTGTTCATTACAACCTCCGGAAGATTTATTTGTTATTATCAAGATGCTCGGCAATCTTTTCTTTTATAATCTTTTCAACCATGGCCGCAATCTCGCGACTGCGCATCCCCTTGTATTTATCGTAGCAAATGGGATCAAGGTAGTATACATATGTCGTAACGGGCCCCACATGATCGCTGTTGTACACTTTGTAAGAATCAACAAGCGCCACCGGAACAATTGGAACTTTCGCCATCTGTGCGACTTTGAAGCTCCCCGCTTTAAAAGTTTCAACTACATTTCCGTTATTTTCCCTGTATCCGCCTTCCGGAAAAAGAATGAATTTCTTGCCCTGTTTGAGCTCTTCCGCCATCTCATTAAAAACAGTTATGGTATGTCTCGGATCGTTCAACTCGATAGTCTTTCCTTCGACAAGCCGCAAAAACTGCGATACCAATATCATATGCGATCTCTTTTCATCCATCACAAATGAGATCGGACTCTTGTGAGTATTGAAAATCCCAAGTACGTCATACTTCCCCTGATGATTCGGATACAGCATATACCCGCCCGCTTTCGGAAGGTTCTCGTATCCGTAAGCAATCGTTTTGTATCCGGATGACTTGTTCGACCAAGTGACCATCTCGTTTGCAAGCGCATATCTGTCTTCTACGGAATGCTTCTCGATATGCCTAAGCCAAATACTTGACTTAATAAGATAAAAAATAATTCTGTGAACATTGATTATGATTGTGTGATAAAAATTCCGCATCAGTGTGTTTTCTTTTCCTGTAGATTTTTAAAACAAGATCTTTTACCATATTCCATGAATTACTGCACTGTATCTTACATTATGATATTTATTCTATCACATAATCTTATTTTTCAACCTTATTATTTGCTTTGAGCAAATATATTGCACCGCCGCCGACTGACAATGCTGCGACAGCAGCGAGCGCATAAACAAAGAATGACAAGCCGTTTTTAGCCGCTTTCTTTTTGGTCGGATTCTCTTTCTTTTGACCGAGAACATCTTCTGTTTCAACAGGAATTTCCTTGGTTGATACAAGAACACCGCCAATTGCGAGAGTCTCCTTGTTGCCGGCATAGTCCTGTGCGATTACCGTAACGGACTGTCTTTCCTCAGACTCGTTAAGAGTGATCGTCTCAACGCCTCCTGCTCCCTCGAGTTCTTCGCCGGTGCATGCCTTGACAATCTGACCGTCTTTGTAGATTGTGAGGTTCTCAACCCCCATGTTATCTGTAACATCAACATTGAAGTCAATTGAATCCTGTTTGTATACGCCGCCCTCTTCAAGTCCTGCAGATACGATACCCGGTGCCGTCATGTCCACCGCGAAAGTAATCTCGGCGTCTCTGGACTTGTTATCCTGAACGTTTGTAGCTTTGTCCTTACTGTAAACCGTTACGGAATAAATTCCGTCCGTTCCAAAGTTCTTTTTACCGATTGTATATGTATAGGTCTTCCATGAAGTATCGCTTCCCTGGCGACTGACAGCATAATCCTTGCCGTTGACAAGCTCTCTGATATTACCGTCGCGGCTTATCGAAACATCTTTCTGAGTGAGCTCATCGATGTTGATCTCAGTTATCGTGATATCTTTTGGCTGGTTAATGTAATATTTCTCATTGAACTTTCTGGCAACATCGCCGACAACAAATACCGAACCGTGTCGGTTAACGGAAAAGACAAGTTCGTCCTTGGTCTGATTTCCCGCCATATCGCAAACGGTCGCCTCAAGCACGTACAGATCGTCCATGCTCTTGTCGTGCGCAAAATCGCTGTACGAAACCGCAAAGCCGTTCTCTATCTGTTTCACGCTGCTTCCGACATTTACAGGTCCGTTGTTTGCGCCCTTCAAAGTAACCTTGGAAGCCTGAATGTCAATATACTTATCGCCGTAAACTACAGTAGGTGCAACCTCTCCGTTGTTTGCCGAGAAATTCTCAACTCCTGAGAAGCTAACTTCGGGAGCTGTCTTATCAATAACGAATATATCCGACATGTACTCGGTTGCCGTGTTGCCAGCAAGGTCTTTACATTTAATGATATATCCGTACGTTCCGTCTTCGCTAAATGAGATCTGCGAAACGTTCTTGTCATCCGATGACGAGAAACCGCCAAGTCCCGGCATTGTGCCCAAGTCGCTTACAGGCTGAGGAGCCAGTTCAACAAGTTTGTCGTCAAAAGACATCTCTTTAATATTTACATTTGCGATTCGTGTATCCTTGTAATACTTACCGTTTCCGGGTGTAAGGCTGTTATACGAAACATTTATCTCAGGCGCTGTGCGGTCAATTACGAACTCCGCCTCGGAAACCTCATTGGAGCTGTTTCCCGCCTTGTCCTTACAGTTAAACTTGAGCGTATACTTTCCGTCCTGCTCAAAGCTCACCGTACGCGTATATACATTAACCGCTGTGTTTGCCCAGCTACTTGCTGATGCTTTTCCAACCTGCTCATCAATTGCAAGCTTCGCTTCATCTTCGTTAAAAGAAAAATCTGTAACCGTGATGGTTGCTGTTCTTGCCTTGTCATAATATTTATCATTGTGAGGATCGTTCTCGTCAAATGTAAGTGTGACTTCAGGAGCCGTAGTATCTACGCCAAACTTGTTTCCTTCAGCGCTGTCATGGTTCTTTGACATATCATTCGCTTCAACCGAAACCTGGTAGAAACCGTCGCCGTCAGTTGTAAATGTTATGACATGTTCATCGTCGCCAAGATCTCCGCTCCAGTTATTTAGCGGCTCAACACCAACTTCTCCGCCTGCCACATCAATTTTTTTCACACGGACAAAAGAACTTGTTTTATCAAGCCATTTATCGTTTACCTTTACAGTGATCTGAACGTTTGAAGGATAGTACTTGTTTCCGTCTGCCGAAGGAGCTTCTTTATCATAGGTTATCTCAATCTTGGGGGCAGTCTTATCGACAACTATCTCTGTGCTTGTTTCAGAACTTGTCTGTCCGAGGGTATCACTGGCAGTTGTCTCAATCTTGTATGCACCGTCGTTTTCGAGAAGGAAATCGTAAATGCGCTTGCTAAGTTCAGTGCTGTCTTTTTCATTATAAGAAGGAACTACATACTTAACCGATTCGTCTTCGTTTCTGAATTTGATTGAATCAACGTCAAGATCGATATCTTCGATAGTTACCTTTCCGCGTGCGCTGCCGTCAAAATAAAGTCTGTTTTCGTCCTGCGCAACCTGTCCGTCGATATCATAAACGATAGTGGGTGCTGTTCTGTCTATAATGAATCTTGTCCTTCCAAACTCTTTGATACCGTCGACACTATAGGCAACATTTTCGGCAAAGTCACATACGCTAAGTACCTGAACCGCATACTTATCTATTTCATTCTCACCGGTTGACTTTATCTTTTCCTCGAACACATAGTATTCATCTGTACTCTTTGCCGGATTTATCTTATCAACGCTCTTGGTTACTTCTTTGTCATTAACCTTATATGTTATGCTGGAAAATCCGCTGACTTTCTTTTCGTCAGTCTCACCGTCGCAGTTCTTCGGAACTTTGATAAGAACTGTTATATCGTTGTTAGCCGCAAACCATCCGCGTTTAAGATCACGGAAAAATCTGCCAAATGAAGTGCGGTTAATCTCATTCTCATCACCTTCAACAACAATCTCCGCTGAGGGAGCCGTGTTGTCGATTCTAACAGTCTTCGTGGCAACAGGTTTGTAATTATCACTGTTATCTTCATCACCGTAAAAAAGGCAGCTAACTTCATAATCTTTCGCGCCTTCCTCAACAGGAATGTATACTGTGGAGTTAAAGATGTGAACTCCTTCGGAAAAGCTACGACTCACCTGATCTACTGCTATTTCTGTTATATTTTCGCTTTCATCTTTTTTGGTTATTCTTATTGTTTTTATCTCACGTATTGTTGAAGCCGATAATGACATAGCAAACGGAGATAAAGCTACCTTCTGCCATATGCCGTTATTATCGATAGTGCTGACATTTACATTACCCTCTTCACCTGAAGGATAATAGCAGATTTCCGATACCTCATTAACTTCAACAGATGATTCATTGTCCCATATATCCCTTGCAACCACTTTGGTGATCAGATAGTTTCCGTAACCACTCGGTGACCATGAATAAACTCCGTCTTCAGCTTCAGTCATTCGATGCTCTCTATTTTTTGAATCTATTGCATAGACATCTTTTACATCCGACTTATCATCTGTTACATTTACTATAAAACCAAGCTTGGATCTATCATCAGAAGCTATAACACCTTTGCCGTCGCTTCCTTCATAAGAGACAACGCCGGTGTCATTCTTTACAGAAGGTGATTCGATGAAAGGTCCCTCATCATCAATCTTGATTACTGTGGCAGAGAATGTGTAATCTTTGCTGAGTTCTTCCTGTCCATGGCTTCCACTATTGCTTCCGCTGTTAGCATTATTATCTGTGTTGTTTTCGTTGTCGTTATTGTTTCCGGCATCATTTTCACTATCATCGCCGAAATCAATATCTTCGTATGAACATGTGATAGTTTTTTCTTCAGTATCTATAGTGCCGCCCGAAACTTCTTCCAGCTTGTAGTTGTCGGCAAGTGCATAGTTAAAAACAATTTCTCTTGACTCACTGTCTTCCGACACGTCAAAAGAATATGTATTACCGTCTATTTCATCACCATCCAAATAAAGCTTAAAATCACCTTCGGCTCTATTCTCAATGTTAAATGATATATTCACTTCGCATTTTTTTACTTTGGGAGTTGAGGCAGTGGTATTCTTCGCCTGATTATCCTGATTAGACACTCCGTCTTTGGCTTTTGTCAAAAGATCTAATTGATTTCCGGTATTACCGATAACAGCCATAGATGTCAGCAAATTTCGAGCTACATCTTTGCTTTTTGCTCCGTCCATTTTTCCTAAATCGTTTGATTCTGCATTGCCGGGCTCTACGGTTTCTTTACCATTTTGTTCCGTTGAACCATCGGCACCTACGCCATTCTGCTTTGGTAAATCGTTGCCGGCTTCATCCCTCTGCTCTGATGCGCCGCCCAATTTTTCATCTTCCTGCTTGTTTAGATCGCCGGAATTTGAAATATCCTGTTCTGCTCCGGACTCGCTCTTTGGCTCAACCGGTTTGGACTTATCCTCTCCATCGATTATTACAGGACCATTCGTTGTAGGGCCATTTTCTGTACTTGTACTGTTTTGTTCTGTTTCTGTTTTTTGTTTTTCTTCTGTGGAACTTGCAGATATCTCGACATCATCTGCATAAGACGTGATCGTGGCATAATTGCCGAATAAAAGAACTGGTACCATCATAACCGGAAGCACTTTTTTCGCAATAGCCTTGACTTTGGTGTACATCATACTTCTCCTCCAAGATATATCCAGACTTTAAATGCTTTTCCCCAAAAGCATGCGGGCTTTCACGTCCGCAACGAATATAGTACCGCAGTTTTATGCTATTGACAATATATTTTCATACGAAAAAACAAATGTGAAATTATTTTTCCCAAGCAAAAAAGCAGTCGTTAAACTGCTTTTCATCTTGTTATTTATTAAGTAATTATCGTTCGTGAGGGATTATAAATACTAATATTCATAATTCCTCAATTCAATGCTTTATTCAGCGTTTTCCTCCAATACTTCACAAACCAATCGCGAATAATTTGTTGTTGCCGGATCAATTGTTACCTTGCCTTTTTTAAAGCGTATTACTAATTCTCTCTTACTTCCAAGTTTTGCATCCGTTATATCATCTTTGGAATACTCTTTTGTAACGCCAAAGACACTTGTATGTATTATATTTTTTTCCGAAACAGTAACTTTCCAGTTTTTGCTAAATATGAAGCCTATGAGGCCAATAGCAATACACGCCATTCCCAAATAATAATGTCCTTTAGTTACAGTATTGGAATTTTTTGAAGTAACCAACATTGTAGTAGTAAAAATCACCCCAAAACCAACCCATGCAACACACAGTCCCGTCAATGCTCCAGGAAGCTTGATCTCATATATCTCGCTTATATTGTCAGCATCCACACTGCTCTTTTCCCTAATAACATTGTCTTTCATTACCTATCCTCCATTTTGTAATCACCGACACTATCCACCGGCACAGCTTGCCCAACATTACTATGAGGAAGATACACCACCACACATCTGTCTCCCTCTCGTATTCCGCAAGAATACAAATACATCCGTTTTGTGTCACCATTTATCTCCATATCAACACTTCTTCTGTCTATATAATTCTCATCAGAATAATCATTAGATTTTGAAACTCCTTCTCCATAGCAATAATTACCGCTCATGCAATTCGGTATATCTAATAGTATCGGATAATGAAAGTATAAAAGCCAAAGCAATAATGCATATATGATTGGAGTCATTACTATGTTTATTCTCTTATTTGTCTCTTCACTAAAAGCAAGACGTGAAAGCAATTCTTTCTTGACAATCAATTTTATAGTTATGGCAACCAACACAATAAAGATTACAACTATTCTTGCATATTCCATATATAGAATTCTTTCATCCATCAACAGCACTCCCCTTATTCATAAATATGGATGTCTTACGTACAGCTAAATGCACTCTATTTAAGATTATTTATAAATAATGTTCATACTACTAACGTTACCTCTTCTATCATATGAAGATTCACTCTTTCCCCAATTAAAACTGTCATTCTCCCGTACCCCATATTCTTTTAATATCCTATCATTCAGCTTTTTTCTCCTTGTGAAATCAGACCATTCAATATTGTTCTGGCATGTACTTGACCACCGGTGTTTCTAACTCGTGTCATTGCGCTTCTATAATACCTATCCGATTTTGAAACAATCGCATTTAATTTTGTACCTATCGCTGTTGAATTAACCATGTCAGTTACTTGCTTCCGTCAAGATATATAGTTAAAGCGGGTAAATACCCGCTCTAACAAATATAATTTCAATCTGTTTACTCTTCCAGCTCGCCATCACTAACATTGCCATTTAAATTTCTGTTATCGATAAGCTGAATGTTTTCCTTCTCAATTCTTTTGAGAAAATTATTCTTTCCATTCATCGAAGGATCGATCAAAAAGAATACTCTTTTCATTCCATTCTTATAAACCTTTATATAGTTATTATTGGCAATCTCAACCTTTTCAATCTCCGAAAAAGCAGTTCTCTTTGTAAATACAAAGAATTTAATCACGGTAATATTATCTACGTTTACTACTATATCCCAGAATCTTGGGGCAGGATATAAAAATGACAGCAATGACAAACAATAACTAATACCAAAAGCAATTGTTACTGCTATTGTAACCCCATCATTCTGATACAAACAAAGAAATAATATTGCTGTTATAAAAGCAAACCATATTAATCCTAGGAAAGCTATAGATTTTCCAGTACGTATAGTAAATTTATTCAGAGACTTTGTATAATTTTGGGGTTCCTTTTTAAAATTAAAAATGTCTACTATAAAAGGTACAATCGTCACTATTATAAAACATTTTAAAAATATCATTTACAACTTCCTCCCCATTATTTAGCATATACATACTTCCGGCTTTTCCAGCAAACTATTAATTCCGGTTTTAAGCACATCTTTAACCGTACTCTTAAAATCAAGTCCACTATTACAATAACAATTGAACGCTGTCTTAGATGCAAATGATTCCAGTTTCTTTTCTCCTTGTGAAATCAAACCATTTAATATCGTTCTGGCATGTACTTGACCACTGGTGTGTCTAGCTCGTGTCATTGCGCTTCTATAATACCTATCCGATTTTGAAACAATCGCATTTAATTTTGTACCTATCGCTGTTGAATTAACCATGTCAGTTACTTGCTTCCGTCAGCATATACAGTTAAAGCGGGTAAATACCCGCTCTAACAAATATAATTTCAATCCGTTTACTCTTCCAGCTCGTCATCACTAACATTGCCATTTAAATTTCTGTTATCGATAAGCTGAATGTTTTCCTTCTCAATTCTTTTGAGAAAATTGTTCTTTCCATCCATCATTGGGTCAATAAGAAAGAATGCTTTTTTTCTCCCATCTTTATAAATTTTCAGATAGTTATTATTAGCAATTTCTACCTTCGTTATCTCTGAAAAAGCAGTTTTCTTTGTAAATATAAAAAGCTTTATTACTTTAATACTATCTCCGTCTACTACTATGTCCCAAAACCTTGGCGCAGGGTACAAAAATGAAAAAAAGGCAAGAGAATAGCAAAAAACAGCCATCCCTATTATCACAGTTGAAATTTCTTCTTTGTTGTAAACCATTAACATAAGCACCGCCGTAGTAAAAACAAAAGCTATTGCCCCCAGCAAAATCATGGTCTTTCCCGTACGGATTGTAAATTTATTCAGAGACTTCGTATAGTTTTTTGGTTCATTTTTGCACCTAAGCATATCTAATATAAAAGGCACAATCGTTACTATTATAAAATATTTTAAAAACAGCATTTACAACATCCTCCCCATTATCAGCATATACAAAGTTCTGGTTTTTCTAACAAATTATTGATTCCATTTTTGAACATACCTTTAACCGTATCCTTAAGATCAAGTCCACTATTATAATAACAATTGAAAGCTTTCTTCGATGCAAACGATTCCAGCTTTTTTTCTCCTTGTGAAATCAGACCATTCAATATTGTTCTGGCATGTACCTGAGTGCCGTTGTTTCTAGCTCGTGTCATTGCACTTCGATAATATCTATCTGATTTTGAAACAATCGCATTTAATTTTGTACCTATCGCTGTTGAGTTAACCGCTTCAGTTATTTTCTTAACAGCCGGAGTTTTTGCAATAAATTTACCCATATTCGCAAATACAACATCTGTTACCGCTCCAACCCCTACATCAATTCCGATATCTTTCCATGAATCATGACGTATCATGCCATTTAACGTTCTTTCTACAGCTCCACCTGCAACTGTACTTGTTACCACCAATGCTGGATTTGCAGTTATTATTGCCCCGGAAATCGCCCCTCCAACGAAAGCACTAAACATTTTTCCACCATTTAATTTTTCTCCAGATGTAACTTGTGAAACCACTTCCATTCCGGCTCCAACCAATCCACCTACAATAGCACCTGCCAAAATATATGGCATATTTCCGTCTAGATCGACATATATAACCGGATTGCCCCAGCAATAGCCATAGTGATTAAGCGTAAACGGTGTATCTGTAAATCCTCTAACATTATCCTCAGACTGGAATCTTCCATTATCAGCACTGTAATATCTCGCATTGGCAAACTGCAGTCCTGATATTCCATCTTCCTGATATCCCGCAAATGCAAACGGCTGAATGATGTTTCCATTTGTTGTATAAGCGTGCTTTGATGCATTCTGATTTCTGTTGTTACGCACTTCTCCTGTAAACGAATCGATATTTCTTCCAAAATCATCAAAAGCATATGAACTTACAGCCACTCCGTCTGTTCCTGTCATGTACATAGGAGATCCAAGCTCATCCTGAAGGTAATAGAAGTTATTTCCTGATTTTGACATTGAGATTACATTATTGTCGTAGACAAAGCTCTCTGTCTCGCCGTTTACTGTTCTTTCAAGAAGGTTATAGTAATCCTTTGAAAGATCGCAAAGGTACTCTATTCTTTCTTCAGGTCTTATAGATGCAACCCTGAATCCGAGTCCGTTGTAGAAGTTTTCAAGTTCTCCCTTGTCTTTATCGACTACCTTTGAGAGCATATTTGTAGCATCAAAAGTAAACGTCTTCTGCAAGAGACCGTTTATAAACTCTTTGGTCTGGTTTCCTCTCTTATCATAGTCGTAAGTCTTAAGTATTGCCTGTGAACTATTAAGCTCTTTAGCTTCTACAAGTCTGTCAAGGACATCATAAGTGTAAGATGTCTTTGTCTCATTCTCAGACATACTTGTTCGGTTTCCGAATGCATCGTATTCATAAGATGCCCTCATCTGTCCGTTAAGACTTGACCTTGTAAGACGACCTATCGCGTCATAGCTGTATTCATATCTTCCCGATACTTTATCAAGACCACGTCTGTTTCTATCGATTCCGTCAATAAGACCTGCGTTATTGTATGAATAGAAATATTTATCAAGTACACCTTCCTTATCTGTACTTGTCATTGATGCAATGTTTCCACCAGGCATGTATGTGTAAGCCTGACTTACACCATTAGCAAATGTCTTCTGTGAAAGACGTCCAAGATCATCATAAGTATATCTTGTCTCTTCACCATTTCCTACAATACTTGAAAGCTGTAATTTCTCATCATAGTTATAAGAAACTACCCTTCCGTCAGGATATGTGAGCTTAGTCTTCTCACCTGTAGCTCCGTACTCATATGCCACAGTCCTGTTCTTAAAGTCTGTTACTTTTGTAAGACGTCCTAAGATATCATTTTCAAGGATTGTCTTTCCATACCAGTCATTTATCTGATTTAACTGGTTAAGTTCATTATAAGAGAACTCAACACTTCTTCCGTCAGCATAGCCTACCTTTGTTACTGCTCCGGCGTTGTTGTATTCATATGTTGTTGCATAGTTGTCCCTGTCAGTCTTTGTCTTAAGTCTTCCATACTGGTCATATTCATAAGTTTCCTTCTGACCAAGTGCATCCGTAACTTCCTTAAGTTGGCCTGAGAGGTCATAGCTATAAATAGTCACATGACCGTCTTTTCCTACTGTAGGGAATACATCACCTGATTTTTCTGCTTCATCTACAAGACCTTCTGCTCTGTGTATGCTCTTAAGATTATCAAGAGCATCGTAAGTATATGCTGTCTCATTTCCAAGAGCATCAACTACACTCTTAAGCCGACCTGTAGGTGTATAGGTATAGAGGGTTGTTCCCTTATTATCCGATACCTTTATTACCCTTCCCATGGCATCATACTCATAAGCTACAGTTCTTCCGTCAGAACCTTCTACTTTCTCCACCCTATTGAGTGCATCATATGAATATCCGATCTCATATCCGTCAGCAAAACTTCTTTTTTCTACTCTTCCGAGTCTGTCATAGATAAGTTTCTGCTCAAGTCTGTCACAAAAATATGTTGCAATCAGCTGACCTTTTCTATAATCAAATCTTCTTGTTCTACCTTCAGCATCTGTAACGCTCTGTACTTCACCGGTCTTGGTGTATGTGTAAAGTGTGCTGCTTCCAAGCACATCTGTTTCTTTTACAATTCTTCCAAGAGCATCTACTTCCCTTGTATATTTATTTCCAAGAGTA
>Ga0247609_10002833_pt1 | contig 18021 bp, 1 predicted proteins | sample 172DNAGHGlowgp2_FD_193487 | JGI IMG/M metagenome (GOLD analysis project Ga0247609, IMG submission 193487) | Sheep rumen microbial communities from Palmerston North, Manawatu-Wanganui, New Zealand - 1728 DNA GHGlow gp2 | ecosystem: Host-associated > Mammals > Digestive system > Stomach > Rumen ...
ATTTTTGGGGTTTGGGGATTGGGGTTTGGGGTTTGGGGATTGGGGATTGGGCCCAATCCCCAATCCCCAATCCCCAATCCCCAATCCCCAATCCCCATAATAATATATTATTATACAAAAAATAATATTATATTTAATTATAATTTATTTAATTAATTTTTAAATAAAATTTATTAATAATAATTAATAATCAATACACTTAAATTAACCAGATATAAAATTTATAAATATTAATGAAATTATTTACCATCACTCTAAGTTTCCTTTTTATTTTTTCACAATAACAGCTCCTTTAATGGTATGTGTCTTTTTGAAATAATTAATAACAACAGATAAATACTTCAACCATTTATCAACTTCTTTTTCAGTTTCACATTGAACATTCAAGGATTTCACTCCATCAATAGTAGTAGGACCAATAATTGAAAAGCATATTTCAGGAGGTGGTATCTTTCTAAACAATCCTTTGCTTTTCTTAAAAGCATCAGTACCATGTCCTTTCAATATTTTTTTAATAGTATGTGTTTCAATTATATATTTCTGTTTTGGTGGTAAAGTACTTTTGACTTTTTTTGCACTAACTTTCATCAGATCAGGACTGAAGATTAATTGCATTTGCTTTACATCACCCTTTTCATTAATTATTTTGACTTGCTTACCAGAAGTTAAAAAGTTTCTTACTTCGGAAGGAATTGGTTCTGCTAATTTATAGTCTTCTACTCCTATTGAATTAGGATCTTCCAATTCAACTTTTACTAAATTGATACTGAATAATAATTGTCTTCCTTCAAATTCTATTTTTTTATCATAGACTCCCACCTTTTTAATAACGCGATTAATAACATCTGGCAATTTTTTCTCTTTCATCATTTTCTTATATTCATCACTGGTATTAGCCACACTTTTGAATAAGTTGAACAATCTCGGAATTAACTCAATATTAGAATCATTATCACTTAATAATTTAACAGAACTATCAATACCTTTATATTGAACAAAAGGCGGAACGCATTTTTTATTCATAACTAAAGAATTCACCAAATCGACAACATCTTTACCTTCTTCATTGTATCCTTTTTCGTCAATCACTGGAATCAAATTTTCCATTAATTCATCTGATATTTTAGGTTTAATGTCATCTTCTGAAGCCAATAATTTCAACATTTTATATATGGTATTCTTTAATCCTTTAGCTTGTTCTTTTAATGAATCATTAAATAAAGGATTTTCTATAGTTTCCTTAATTACATCTAATAAACCATTATTAACCATTCCAGCAGCAAAGAGCGGATTCTTGGCGAACAAAGAAAGGATTTTATATCCATTTTCTTGAATTTCTGGATTATCTTTGTATAATTTTAATAAGTTCAATATATTAGGAACGGTTTCTTCATAAACTTCATCGACTAAATATGGCTTTTTGACTAATCCATCATGCATTAATTTCATGGCTAAATTAACCAAATCGGGATTATTATCTTGGCATTTTGTTGTTTCTGGAATTAAGTCATAGAATTTTTTGGTGTATTCTTTTCCTTTTGCGTCATCTTTTAAGTTTTTAACCAAGGCTCCTGAGATATAATTAGTATTTGTTAATACTTCTGGATCTGAATAATATTTAGATTGCAAATTCTTGAGAAGTTTATATAAACGAGGTAAATCAAGTTTAGAATAATTTTTACCATTTTCGGAATATAAATGATTTCCTAAAGAATGAAGAGAAGTTACTACGAAATCTTTATCATTGTTCTCATTTTCTAAAGTCTTATTCATAGTATCACCAAAGGCAGTTTTATTAGCTAAAAATTCATTAGAATCTGGTGGTACTGTTATTTGATCCATAGTGCCAGCACAATTTTTCATGATTTCTCTTATCATTTCCTCAGGTGTTAAATCTTCGATTTCTTCATTATTTTTTTCATCATCTTTTTTTTCTGTTGATTCCCTTTCTTTTTCCTTTTGGATTTCAATTTCTGATTTTGGTTCTACTTTGTCATTGAAGTGATCTAACATGTTAAGAGTATTATCAGTAATTCCCATATTATTGAATTTACCGACATTATCCATATCATCATGGACTAAATTATTGTATAATTTGGCTAAATTATAACAGGTCTTTAGATAACCATTTTCGTCTTCTTCCTCATTGCTATCTTTTTTTTCTTCGTATTTTTCAGGACCTTCTTTAACTATTGTTGAAACTTGCTCATTTAATTTTTTAAGTAATCCATTATTAAGAGCATTTTGGCCATTGGTTGCGTCTTCTTTTGTTAATTTACTCAAATTATTCAAACATGAATTTAAATAACCATGATTGCCTTTGAATTTATCGATGTCTTTATTCATTCCATCAACTAAATTCAATGCATCTATTTTTGGTTTTAATTTATCATTATAAAGTCTTCCACTCAAAAGCAAAACTTTGGACATAAGTGGAGCAGTTCTTTCTTCTAAATTTCCACATTTTTTCATAATTTCAAGAGTTGGTTCTAATATTTCAGGTGGGATTTCGTCTTTATTTTCAGCGTTTTTAATATAATTATTCAGCATATTTAAAATCGCATCTAGTAAATTAGGATTATTACTTTTTTTACCTATTTCTAATAATTTATCGAGACCTATTTTTTTGAATATGTCACCAAAGGCCTTTTTGTCCTTGCATAAATTAGAAAATATCACATTATCATAATTAAATAATTTTTTAACATCGTCATTTGATGCAATAACTTCAGGTTTGTCATATAATTTAGTGACTTCATCAATGGTTGAATCTAATACTGGACTTTCTGATATTATTGGAGCAGCATTATCACTATTCGAACAAGCTTGTAAAACATTTTTACTATTTACAGCAAATCCAAGATTTTTATTGTTGGTATCAGGCTCTCCGTCTTCTTTAAATAATTTATAATCATCATCTAATTTTTCCATAAAGTTCATAAAACCTCCTTCTAATATTGGTTTATGATTATCCGGAGAGAAAGCCATTTTCTTCAAAAGGTTGAGACATCTATGAACATTTTCTGCTCTTTTAGTATTTAATTCTGGGTCTTCTGCATTTTTCATGTCGTTATAATTTTTCCTTAATAAAGATAATATTTTTTCTAAATCACCAGAAATTTCTGGATTTTCTTTTGTACTTAAAGGCGATTTAATATTTGCTTTAACAGGGGTAATTAAAGCAAGACCCGAATTTAATGATAATTTTCTTAAAGCATTTTCAGCTTTATCTTCAGGAATATTCTTTAATTTTCCTGGAATATTTTTATTATCTTTATTTCCTTCTTTGTTATCCTGATTATCAAAAGGATTTTTTAATTTACCAGGAACAGGTTTTTCATTAATTTCAGATGAACCTTTAGTGATAAAATCGAAAGGATTTTTTAATTTACCAGGTAAAATACTATTTGAACCTTCATTAGCGGGATTACTAGCATAAGCTATTAAAGCCTTTTTATGACCTTCTAAACAATCCCCAACTTTTTTTTCTAAATTTTGTATTTTCTTTTCATCGTCTAAAACTTCCTCTCTTTCTTTTTTTGCTTTATCTGCCTCTTTTAATTGGGCTAAAATCGGCTTTAAACCTTCTGCTAATTTTGGATCTAAATCTTTATATAAATCTTCTAATTTATTTATATCATCATCCGTTATTAAATTATTAGAAGCTAAAGCTTTATAATTATTTCTATCTTTTAATATATTACAAAGAGTATCAACTTCTTTTTCAGCGATTTCTTCTCCTCCATCATCAAGGGATTTAACTGGGTCATGGATCATTTTCTTTAATAAGTTTTTGACTCCTTCTGGGTCGTCATTTATCATATTTTCAATATTGTAATTATTCTTTGATGCGTTATTAAATAAGGTAGAAAGTACTCCTCTTTTTTTATGGGTTAATTCAGGTTCATTGTAATCTTTCTGCAATTCTTTGAATAAGTTTCCATTTTTCATTATTTGTTTCATAAGTCCAGGGAATTTAGATAATGTTGCTAAAGTATCCATATCAATATCTTTTATTTCTTCGTTATCTTTACCGTTTTCTTCAATATCTTTCATGGTGAAATCTAATAAGTCTTTGGCTAATGGGTCTTCACCGTTTTCTATTTTTTTAGATAAGTTTTTAGCTATATAACGCATTTTTGGTTTATTCAAATCTTGATTTTTAATTGCGTCATTTAATTTCTTGATTAAATCTCTGACTCTATGAGAATTATTTGGATCCAATATTTGATTCTTTTCATCATCCTTAACAGCATGATTAACTAAATCCCATAATTTTCCGACTTTTTTATTTAATAATTCCTCTTTCTTTTCAGGCTTCTCTTTGTCTTTGTCTATAACACCTTCTTTGGTTAAATCATCAATCAAATTAAGAGCGGAATTGACCATATTTTTACTATTATCAGCCTTGATATTAGCATCTTCATCAGTATTATAATATTCTTCAGCTCCGTCTAATATTTTTTCTAAATTTTCTTCTTTTTCTTTTTTCATTTCGGGATATTGCCCATTTGGTGATTCAGTTATTGCCTTGTGTAAATCATCCATAAAAGGCACAGCTTTAGTGAATAAATTATTTAAATGAGTTAAATAATTTTCAGTTGGTTCAAGTTCTTCTTTGTTTTCATCGGAAGGTTCTTTCTCGAAGCGACCTAAATTATCCATTAATTTATCCATTTCTTTATTGAATTTATTGACAAAAATGTAATTTTCAGGAGTATATAAGGGATCTGCTAAAACTTTCAAGTTATTTAAATAACCATTATTTATAGGATCTTCAGGGTCTAATTCTCCTTTTAATATATTACTGCTTTCTTTAGGAAGGTTATCCTTTTTCTTTCCTTGTTTTCTCAATTTTGGTTCTTTTACTCCACTTTCTCCGAATTTTTGCTTTAATTTACCAGGAATTCTTCTATTTATATTTGTATCTTCTTTACCTTGGTTATCAAAAGGACTCTTTAATTTACCAGGAATTATCTTTTCCTTTTCTTCTTGGTCTTTATTGTCCTGATTATCAAAAGGACTTTTTAATTTTCCGGGTAAAGGCTTTCCTTTATCGTCTTTTTTATTTTCGTTATTTTGGTCCAAAATATAATTGTATAATTTACCTAAGGATAATATGACACCTTCGTCATATTTTTCTTTCTCAGGTAATGAATTGACATTAAACGGTTCTAATAATTTTTGATTTTCCGGAGTATTTTGGTTATTTCTTTCGAGTTCGTTGATCTTTTTTTCACGATCTTCCAAAATCTTTTCAATTACTGGTTGATAGGCTTCATTTAATTTATTAAAGAAAGCACCGATTTCTGGCTTCGCGTCAGCGAATATATTTTTAAATTCTTCAGGTTCGGTGGCCAAGGATAAATATGTTAATAATTTATTATTATCTTTTAAATTATTATCTTCTGGTTTTTCCTCGGGTTCAGCATTTTCACCTTCGGGTATTTTTTTATCAGTTGATGTTTTCTTGGTAAATGGTGCCTTTTTATTTGCGTCATCTTTTTTGGAGAAATCAAAAGGCATTTTTAATTTACCGGGGAGAATCTTGTTTGCAACGTCACCGATTTTTTGTCCCAAATTATCAAATGGATTCTTTAATTTTCCTGGGATTGGACGAGCGTCATTTTTGTCTAATATGGGATAAAATTGGAATCTATCGTCATTTAATTTACCTGGAGTTAAATCATTTTTGGTATATAAGCCATTTAATTTTTTACCATTTTTGTCGAAAATTTCATTCTTTGGAAGAGATGATATTATTTTTGCGTATTTATCATCCAATTTTTTTCCATCTTTATCATATGGATTTATAGCTGGGATTGGTATTTGCGATTTTAATTTTTTATATATTCCATTTATTTTATTTCCATCTTTATCATATATATCAGTTTTTGGAATTTCATCTTCTGAAATTAGTTTTTTATATGTGCCATCTAATTTATTCTTATTTTTATCGTATAATTCTTCTTCTGGTGTATCATCCATATTTGGCTCGAATTTACCTGATAATTTATTGCCATTTTGATCATAACCTTCAATACCAGGTAAACCTTCTTCTACTTTATTATAAGTACAGTCTAATTTATTTCCGTCTTTATCATATAGTTCTTTATTTTCTAAAGTTGGCTCAACTTTTCTATATAATCCAAATAATTTTTTTCCATTTTTGTCAAAGATTTCATCACTTGGTAAATCAGATAAAACATTAACATATTTTCCGTCTAATTTATTTCCATCTTTATCATATAATTCATCCCCTTTAATATTATCACATACTTTCTTATAATTATCATCTAATTTATTTTTATCTTTGTCATATAAATCCTTTGGTTTATCATCTGCGATTATTTTTTTGTAAGTACCATCTAATTTATTTCCATCTTTATCATATAATTCAACACTTGGACCATCAGAATCAACTTTTTTGTAAGTATCATCTAATTTATTTCCGAATTTATCATATAAATTCATTCCTGGTTCATCATTATTAGCTTTCTTATATGAGCCATATAATTTATGGCCATAATTATCATAGGCATCTTCAACATTAGTATCTGGTTCAACTTTTCTGTAAACGGCATTCTTTTTATTCTTATTTTTATCAAAAATAGGCTTAGTTGGTAACGCACAAACAACATCGATATATTTATCATCTAATTTATTTCCATCTTTATCATAGGCTTCGATGCCAGGAAGATTTGATTCTATTTTATTATATTTTCCATCTAATTTCTTTCCATTTTTATCATATAAATCTTCTTTTGGTTCTTCTCCAATTACTTTCTTATAAGTACCATTTAATCTACTTTTATTTTTATTATATACTTCAATACTTGGAGCATCGTTTTCTAATTTTTTATAAGTACCTTCTAATTTATTTCCATCGCTATCATATATATTTTTTCCATCTTCTCCTTCTTTAGCTTTTTTATAAGTGCCATCTAATAAATTTCCAAATTCATCATAGGTTTCTTCATCAGGAGTATCTGATTTAACTTTTTCATATTTATCTTCTAATTTATTTCCGTCTTTATCATAGCCTTCAATTCCTTTATCAGATTTAACAAATACACCATCTAATTTATTTCCGTCTTTATCATATATTTCTTCTAAAGGAACATCTGAATCTACTTTTTTATATAAACCGAACAATTGATTTCCATTTTTATCAAAGATTTCATCACTCGGTAAATCAGATAAAACATTAATATATTTTCCATCTAATTTATTTCCATTTTCATCAAAGGCATCAATTCCTGATAAGTCATTTAATGCTTTCTTATAATTTCCTTCTAATTTTTTCTTATCTTTATCAAATAATTCTTCCTTTGGAGAATTATCTTGAAGGATTTTTTTATATTTTCCATCTAATTTAATACCGTTTTCATCATATAAATCTTCTTCATCATCTGTTTCAGGTTCATCTTTTTTATAAACACCATCAACTTTATTACCATTCTGGTCAAATAATTCTTCTTGTGGAAGACTTGATACCACATCAATAAAATCATCATCTAATTTATTTCCATTTTTATCATATATTTCTTCCTTTGGTATATCATCTATTACTTTATTATATTTACCATCTAATTTATTTCCATTTTTATCATATAAATCATCTTCTTTTGGTGAATCACCAATTATTGGTTTATATTTACCATCTAATTTTTTCCCGGATTTATCAAATAATTCAATACCAGGAGTATCATTATCTGTATTTCTATAAGTACCGTCTAATTTATTTCCTTCTTCATCATATATTTCTTCTCCTTTTGGATCGCTATCATCGACTTTTTTATAATTACCTTTTAATTTATTTCCATTCATATCATAAGCATCTGCTCCTGGTAAACTTGGCTCTGTTTTTCTGAACAAACCTGTTAATTTTTTCTTATCCTTATCGAATATTTCCATGCAAGGTATTGAAGAAAATGGTTTTATATATTTACCATCTAATTTATTTCCGGATTTATCATATAATTCAACAGGCTTAATAGGACCTTCAATTTTTCTTATTGGTGTTGTTATTTTATTTCCTGATTTATCATATACTTCTTCGCTAGGTTTATCTCCTAATATTTTTTTGTAAGTACCATCTAATTTTTTTCCTTGTTTATCAAATAAAGGTTCGCTTTGCTTTTCTGGATCTACTCTTTTATATTTAGTATATGCTTTATTTCCGAATTTGTTAAATAATTCTTGTTCTGGTTCTTTATCTTCTGTTTTTTGGAAAGTTCCTTCTAATTTATTTCCATTTTTGTCATAAACACCTTTAATAGGAGTATTATCATCTATTTTTTTACATTTTGAATATAATTTGCCTCCCTTTTTATCAAATATTGGAATTATTTTTCCGGATTGATCATCTTTTTCATCCTTATCACATTCTTTGAAAATTCCATCTAATTTATTTCCTTTATCATTATAGCCAACTATAGGCTCTACTCCGGGTTCCTCTTCTTTTTTATAAGTGCCATCTAATTTCTTTCCTTCTTTATCATAACCATTAATACCTTCTGGCTCAGTATCAACTTTGATATATTTACCTGCTAATTTATTTCCATCTTTATCTACTAAATTATCCATTGGAATATCAACTTCAGCCTTTCTATATAAACCATCTAATTTTTTTCCAGAATTATCATATAATTCTAATCCTGGCTTTTTCGAGTCTAATTTTTTATAAGTACCATCCAATTTATTTCCATCTTTATCATATAATATTTCACCATTTATTCCTGCAGGGTTTTTCTTATACATACCACTTAATTTATTCTTATTATCATCATATAATTCTTCTCCTGGAACTCCTGAAGGAATTTTGGCGAAATAACCATCTAATTTTTTCCTGTTTTTGTCATACAATTCTTTTCCTTTTATACTTGGTAATAAATTGATGAAATTATCACCTAATTTATTTCCATCTTTATCATATACTTTTTCTCCAATGAAATCAGGTTCTACTTCTTTATAATTTCCTTCTAATTTATTTCCATCTTTATCATAAGCTTCTTCTCCGGGTTCATCTTTTACTATTTTAATATATAAATTATCAGGTTTTTTACCTTCTTTGTCATATACATCAGCAGGAGGGAATTCATTTTCCAATTTATTATATTTGCCTTCTAATTTATTTCCTTTTTTGTCATAAATTTCTTTAGCTGGTTCTTCTTTATCATCTTTTTTATACAAGCCATTTAATTTACCCTTGTTTTTATCATTAAGTAAAGTTTTTGGTAAACATGAAACCAATTTAATATAAGGATCAGCTAGTTTATTTCCTTTTTTGTCATAAACTTCTTCTCCTTTTATATCATCTAAGACTTTTTTATATTCTCCTTCTAATTTATTTCCATCTTTATCATATATGGGATCCTCTTTTGGCTTTTCTCCAACTACTTTCTTATATTTACCATCTAATTTTTTCTTATTCTTATCATATAAGTCAATTAATGGGGATTTAGGACTTATTTTTTTTAAATTATCCTCTATCTTTTTTCCACCTTTATCAAAAAGAGTTGGTTTTCCCATTTTTCTTGAAAAACCATTATTTTTAGTTTTTCCACCTTTATCAAAAGGACCAAATCTATTTTTTAATTTTCCTGGGGTTAATCTATTTCCTAAATTATCTCCTGTTTTTCCTTTGTTATCAAATGGACTTCTAAGTTTTCCTGGTATTATTTCATTTTTATCTGGCTTATCCTTTCCGTAATTTTCGAAGAAATCTATTAATTTCTTTGGTAATTTCTTTATTTCTTTTTCTGGGTCAACTTTACGATAAATACCATCTAATTTATTTCCTTTTTTATCAGTAATATTTTTACTAGGCAAACTAGAAACCAAATTAACATATTTATCTCCCAATTTTTTTCCATCTTTATCATAAGCTTCAATTCCAGGAATATCTGACTCTATTTTCTTATAAGGCTCTTCTATTTTTTTCTTGTCTTTATCATATACTTCTTTATTAGGTAATTCAGAAAGGACTTTCTTATATTTACCATCAAGTCTTTTTCCATCCTTATCAAACAATTCTTCAGCAGGAGTATCCAAAGCTGCCTTTCTATATAATCCAGCATATTTAATACCATTTCTATCGAATATTTCTATTCCTGGTAAATTCGATTCAGGATCAACTTTAACATATGTTCCTGGTAAGTAATTACCATATTTATCATATATATCTTCACTTGGGACTTCTTTATCTAATTTTTTATAAGTGCCATCCAATTTATTTCCGTCTTTATCATATAATTCTTTTCCAGGTGTATTTGGTTCATTTTTCTTATATATTCCATCTAATTTATTACCGTTTTTATCGTAACCTTCAGTTAAAGGATTCTCATCTTCGACTTTTCTGAAAACACCAGTTACTTTATTGCCGTTTTTATCGTATAAATCTTGTGTAGGAATATTTGTTTCAACATTGATATATTTGCCATCTAATTTATTTCCATTTTTATCATATAAATCTTCAGTTGGTGTATCTGATATTACTTTTCTATAATTATCACCTAATTTATTTCCATCTTTATCATAAATAGGTTCTTTCACTACATCACCTACAACTGGTTTATAATTTCCATCTAACATTTTTCCATCTTTGACTATTTCATCCTGAGGAACAAATTCTTCTTTTTTATAAGGTCCATCTAATTTATTCCCAGCTTTATTATATAATTGTATTCCAGGTGTATTATCTTCGGGCTTTTTATAAATACCCTCTAATTTATTTCCATCTTTATCATAGGCATCATCAACTGGAGTATTTTCTTCACTTTTTCCAAATATACCATCAGTTAATTTATTTCCATCTTGATCACAAATTGGTTCTTGAGGAATACTTGATATTATTTTGGCATATTTTTCATTTAATTTTTTTTTGTCTTTATCATAGGCTTCAATACCAGGAATTTCTGCTTCTAATTTACGATAATCTCCGTCTAATTTATTTCCATATATATCATATAATTCATCTGGAACTACGTCTCCTACTATTTTCTTATAAGCTCCATCTAATTTGTTTCCATCTTTATCATATAATTCAACAGGATTTATTTCATTTTCTAATTTTTTATATTTACCATTCATTTTATTTCCATTAATATCATAAAGTTCTTCTCCTGGTTCATTCGAACCCTCTTCTACTTCTTTATAGGTACCATCTAATTTATTTCCAAATTTATCATAGATATCATCTTCAATATCAGGATCTTCTCGTTTAAATGTTCCATCTAATTTATTTCCTTTTTTATCATAAATTTCTCCACCATCTTCGTCTTTTTTGAATACTCCTTCAATTTTATTTCCATTTTCATCATAGGCTTCGTAATAAGGATTTTCAGCATTATCTAATTTCCTAAAAATACCTTCTACTTTATTTTTATCTTTATCGAATAATTCTTGACTAGGATACGCCGATTTAATATCGATAAATTTACCTTCTAATTTTTCTCCGTTTTTATCAAAGGCATCTGTATTAGGAATAATATCAGATACTTTTTTATAAGAATCATCTAATTTATTCCCTTTCTCATCGAATTTTTCTTCACTTGGATCTTTATTTGATACTATCTTTTTGAAGTTTCCGTCTAATTTACTTCCTTTATCATCATATAAATCATCTCCTGTTAATATTGGAACATCTTTTTTATAAGTACCGTCTAATTTATTACCATTTTCATCAAATACTTCTTCATTTGGCAATTCAGGGAAATTATCATCATCTATTTTTCTGAATTTTCCTTCTAATTTTTTTCCTTTATTATCATAACCTTCAATACCTCCTTTGATGCCTTTAGCATCTTTGATTGGTCTATAAAGGCCTTTCATTTTTCCACCTTTTTTGTTGAATAATTCAATTGCTTTTGGCTCATCAGCATTTTTGGAATAAACGCCTTCTAATTTATTTCCATCTTTATCATAAAAATCTTCTGGGGCAATACTTGATAATATATTAGCATAATTATCATCTAATTTTTTCCCATTTTTATCATATACATCCTCTAAAGGAATATCAGATTCTACTTTTCTAAAAGTACCATCTAATTTATTTCCATCTTTATCGTATACTTCTTCTTTAGGTATTTCTCCTGTGATTCTTTTATATGTACCATCTAATTTATTCTTATTTTTATCATATAATTCTTCTCCCTTTGTTTGATCCTGTAAATTCTCATAAGTACCATCCAATTTTTTTCCTGCTTTATCATATAAATTTCTTCCTTGAATTAAAGCTTTTGGATTAACTTTTTTGAAATAACCAGGAACATTTTTCCCTTTTTCATCGAAGGCTTCGCCTTCGGGAATATCTGGAATAACTTTGATGAAATTACCATCTAATTTATTTTTATTTTTATCGTAAATTTCTTCTCCTTTAACTTCAGGACTAACAAGTCTATATATACCATTTAATTTTTTACCGTTTTTATCATAACCCTCTACATAAGGTGTTTCATCATCATTTACTTTTTTGAATAAGCCATCTAATTTTTTACCAGCTTTATCAAATACTTCTTCATTAGGAATATCTGATTTAATATTAGTGTATTTTCCATCTAATTTTTCTCCATTTTTATTGTATAAAGTAATACAAGGATTTTTTGCTAAAAATTTCTTATAAGGACCAACTAATTTATTTCCGTCTTTATCATATAATTCTTCATGAGGAGTATTCGATAATATTTTTTTATAAGTGCCATCTAATTTTTTTCCTTTCTTATCAAATAATTCTTTTTTATCATTATCATCTTCTTCCTTTTTAAATATTCCATCTAATTTATTTCCATCTTTATCAAAAACATCTTCAGTAGGAAGACTTGATAAAACATTAGCATATTTTCCATCTAAAGGTTCTCCATCTTTGTTAAATGCTTCCAAAGCATGTAATGGAGTGAGAAGTTTGAGATAATTACCTTTTAATTTATTTCCATTTTTGTCAAATAATTCTTGTTGAGGAGCTTCGGTTACGATTGGAGTATAATTATTTTTTTCATCTAATTTATTTCCATTTTTATCATATAATTTAGCATTGCCTTTTATTTTTTTGAATTTACCATCTAATTTATTTCCGTTTTTGTCATATAAATCATATTTTTCTCCCTCTTTTGGGGCAGGGACGTAAGTCCCTACCAATTTATTACCGTTTTTATCGAATAATTCAATTCCTTTTTCTTGTCCTGATTTTTTATTATCTATCAAAGGTTTTTCCTTGCCTTCTGTTTTCGCTCTTCTTTTCATGTTTCCAAATTTATTTAATTCTGGTACTTTTGCTTTTGGCTTTAATCTAAATCTATTTCTTAATTTTCCAGGAAGTGGTCCTTGTTCTGCTGGTTTTTTCTGGTTCATCCAATCGAAATGTTTATCTTTTAATTTTCCAGGAATTCTTTCTTGTTCATCTTCATCTCTTCTCCTTGGAACAGAAGCAAATCTATCATCCCTTAATTTTCCAGGCAAAGGTTTATTATTGAATCCTTTATCTTTAATTGCATTTTTTAAACCTGTTTTATATCTTAAATCATTCATTAACATTTTGGCAATTTTATCTTCAATAGCTTTTACTTTTTGACCTACATTACTATCAGGATAAAATTGGGCCTTATTTGATAATCCTAATTTCATAAGGTCTTTCAAGTCCTCTATTGCATCAGGATTTAATTTAACATGCTCATTTGATAAAATAGAGGCTATTTCATTAAAGATGAATTTATCAGGGAAATTAACTGTGGCTAAGTTAGTCAAATTTTTGACTGTCTTATCGTCAACAAATTCATCTTTACCATTGTCTAAACCTTTATTTATTATTTTTAAGCATTGGACAAAATAATTATCAGAATCATCAGATTGGTTATCTTCTTCACCGCCTGTTGTACTTGATGAAGTTGAATCTTTTCTTTTTTTACCTTCATCTTTCATTTCATTTAATATTTGCTCTCTTTTTTTATCTGCCTCTTCTTTACTCATTCCTAAATTAGCGAAAGAATTTATTCCCAGTTTTTCTTCCTCTTTTAATTGTTCAGGTGTTTTAGTACTTATTGTTCCGTGAGTAAGATATTTATCACTTGGGTTTTCATTTTCTGTGTCTTCTTTTGTTTTTGTTGAGGGTGTATTATCAACTTCGTTTTTGACTATTTTATTAACTAAATCAACTCCTCCGGCATTTAAAAACTCGTCTAAGTTTTTATTGTTATTTAATAATGAATTAAGCATTTTTAATCCGTTTAATTTCAACATTTTACTGTTTTCATCATTTAAATTAGCAACAGATTTAAGTTCTTCAATAACTTTCGCAAGACCGCCTTTTTTAACTATTGCTTCGGCCAATTTTGGATTTCTTAAGGCTAAATAACATAAGAGATTATTTATTTCTTTGGTTATTTCAGGATTGTCTAAATAATTATCTTGAATTTCGAAAAGTTTATCTACGAAATTTTCGTCGATTTTATCATTTAAATGTTTGTTATATAAAGTATCATCTTTGACATAATCTGACAAATTTTTGCAACTCTGTAACAAAGGTTCTTCATAGTTCGATTTTTTTTCAATTATTTTCAAAGTATCAGCAGCTATGTCACCATGTCTTTCATCTTCTTTTGTTGATATATTATCTTTTATTTTTTTCAAAATACCTGCATCATTTTGAAGTAATTTATCTATTGTATTGGATACTTCTTCATCATTTGCGGCTAAATCAACTGCTTTATTTAAATCTTGGATGAATTCTTTTTCTAATATTGGTTTTATAGCTTCTTTGTTAGAAGTAAATGAATTTATTGTTTCTTCGTTGTTTAATATTTTATTTTTGACTTCGTCATCTTTGAAATCTTTTTGAACATTTTCATGGAATTCTTTTATTGCGTCTTTTATGAATTTTTCAGTGAATTTGGCTTGTCCTGGTAATTTAGTCAATTCATTTGCGATTAAATCTGCATTTTTTGTGATAGAATCAGAACTGGCAAATTTAGACCTAATTTCAAATAATTTCATCAAGATATTTTGATTTCCAATAACCTTTGCATTTTCTTGACTTGATAAAGTTATCATTTTTAGTAATTCCATTGCATCACTGGCTAATTGCTTATTTTGTGTTTTGTCCATTATTTGCAAAAGTAGACGAGGACATCCTGCTTTAACTAAAGTATTGCAAATACCTGGTCTTTTATTAGCAAATGCGATTAAGGTTTTAATAATAGCGTCACATAAATCTTCATCATTTAATGATTTATTTAGTAATTTCATTAATGAATTCACATATAACTCAGATGGGATTGTGCCCTTTTCATCTGCTAAATCTGCTTCATTATCTCGTAAAAATCCAACATTGTTTTTGAGTTGATTAAGATGTTCTATTAAGTTAGGACTATCACTTGATTTGGTGATTACTTCTGAATTTAAGTTGATTATATCCTTTAATAATTTGTTATATTTATCTTCCTTTGTTTTTCCGTATTTGTCGATTCCTTGATCTTCTAATTTTCTTAGCGTTCCTAAAAGTAATTGTAATCTTTTATTGGAAGCATCACATATCTCTTTATATTTAGGATTGTTTTCATTGGCTTTGAGTCTTTTAAAGCCTTCAATGAAACTTATTTCTTTTTTGATTAAATCACGCAATGTGGTGAAATCATCGTTCATTCCAGCATTGAAAAATTCATCTACATTTAGAGCACAGTTTTGATAAATGAGATTGTCCTCTAATTTAAGAGTATCTTCGACTTTGCTTGTTTCGGGATTGAAAGAATTTGCATTTTTTTTGAATTCTTTTAATTGTCTTAAAAACTCCTCAAGTGGGATTAATCTTTTTAATAAAATACTTCCTTTTGAAATTATTTTTTTTTCGATTTCTTCACTTTTTGGTTCTTTTAATTCTTCATCTTCAACTTTTTCATCATCTCCTCCATCGACTTCTTTCAGAACTGTTGAAGAGGTGTAAAAAGGCTTTGCCATAACTGAATCTATGGCGTTTATATAATTTAAACCTAAATTAGGATTAGCTTTAACATCACCTTTTTTAGATAAGAGTTCACTGACGAAAGGTGGAGTCAAATAGTCATCCAAAATATTTAAGTTAATCAGGTTAGGATTTCTAAATTTATATTTTTCTCCCATAAATTTAGTTATCACTGGGATTGTGTCTTTTTTTAATTCACTTTCATGGTCTTCTTTTTTATTTGTGTTATGCACTACTTCTAAATCATTCTTTAAAGTTCTCCAATAATCACTAAATCCTATAACACCTTTAATATAAGGGAAGCACTTTTTGACATTTGTTGGCAAGTTAATAATTTCTTCTGGTTTAGATTCATTAATTATATCATCAGCAATTTTTAAAATATTTGAAGCAGCGTGATTCGGTTTTTCATCTTCTCCGAAATATTCCTTTCCTTTGGATATTACATCTCCTATAATATAATTAAGCAATTCTAACCAGTTTGGATCCTTCTTTTCTTCATCTTTTTTACTATCATTATTTTGTTTTATTATATGACTATAAGAAGTGAAAAACCCTTTAAAAGCATTTTTCATAGGAATTAAATCTCCTTCTTTATCTTCTTTTTTGAGCTTTTCATCATTTGATTTTGTTGCATCCCAATTTTTTTTAATGGAATTAAGGATATTTTCATTAAGTTCTCGATAATTTAAACCTTTTTCAGTGTTTTGATCGAGACATTCAGGCATTTCATCAAAGGCTCTTTTAAACAAGTCCATAAAATGTTTCATAACTTGAATATAATCCTTAACATATCCAGGCTTTTTATTGGCTAAATCAATTTTGCAAAGTTGCTTAAATAAAGTAACTAGCATATCAAAATTGTTAGGCTGGCATACAATTTTTCGAAGTTCATCAACAAGCATAAGATTAGAAACTAAAGCTGAATCATCTCTTATTTCGTCAATGATTTCCTGTTTATCATCAGTTTCTAGTTTTTTAGAATTTGCCTTCAGCTTTTCTAGAAGTCGTTCCAAGTCAGATTTATACATGATTTTCGTGAAGATCTTAGCAGATTTATTTATTATTTTAGCGCTTTCTGAAAAAGTTTCAACGACATCACATAAAATTAAAGGAGCATCAGCTTCTTTGACTTCTTTTTTTCCTTCTTCATTTCTGCATAAGTTATCAACAACAATTAATCCATTTGAGACAGCATTTCCATCCGCTCTAGCACAACATTTTTTTATGGTAGTGAGAATACTGGGCACAATACCTCTTTTGATGAGGAAATCTCTTCCATTTTTTTGGTTACTGACTTTCTTCATGGTGTCTAAATTAAGTCTTATGACAGTGATATCATCGGAATACATATCATTTACCAATTTAATAGTTTCAGCAATTCCTGCATCTAGTAACTTATTTATCAACTGCGGCACTTGACATAAGTTGTGAATACATCTAATAAGAGGTACAGATCCTGGTCCTTTGTTTTTACTGAGGAGCATTTCAATGACTGCTTCGTGTCCTTTTGATGCAACGAATTTTTGGGCCAATTCTTGGTCTACGTTGAAATTTTGAGATGTTAATTTAAAAATAATATCAGCAATTTGTTTACAGATTTCTTCGTTGTGGGAATTTTTAATAGCTAAGGAACGAAGTACTTCTATACCTCCGCATTCTATGATTAATTGAGCGTTAAGACGGACATCAGATCCTGGAGGTGTTATCATTTTATCTAAGGAATTAAATGAGTAGGTTAAAAGTTTAGCGAATTTTGGGTTGTTTGTTGCACTGGTTAAAATGTCCCTTATTGCTTTTTTCTTTTTTTCCTTAATAGCAGCTTGTTCTCGCTTTATTTCTTCATAAGTTTTTACACGCATTTTGGTGTTCATTTTTATAATTTTAAAAAAAATGAATAAAATACTTATAATATTTTTATTATTTTTTATTTATATTTTATTTTTTAATTTAATGAATTATTTAGTTTTTTATATAATTTAATGGGGATTGGGGATTGGGGATTGGGGATTGGGGATTGGGGATTGGGCCCAATCCCCAATCCCCAATCCCCAATCCCCAATCCCCCC
>Ga0247609_10002834_pt1 | contig 18004 bp, 13 predicted proteins | sample 172DNAGHGlowgp2_FD_193487 | JGI IMG/M metagenome (GOLD analysis project Ga0247609, IMG submission 193487) | Sheep rumen microbial communities from Palmerston North, Manawatu-Wanganui, New Zealand - 1728 DNA GHGlow gp2 | ecosystem: Host-associated > Mammals > Digestive system > Stomach > Rumen ...
CTATTATTTCTGGGCCCCAAACTCACCGAACTAGAAGACTCACTCGAACCAAGATCAATAGTATCGGAGTCTATTGTTCAACCTATCATGTTATCTCACAAAGAAATACTTTCGCTTTCTTCAGTATCTAAAGGATTAACAATATCTTCAATAAGATAAGAATCCTGCGTTACAAATCACGAATCCAGATCTTGAGTTCATATACTTTCTGTAAATCATGTTTGTTCTTCAATATTATCTCAATTATCTACTACAGTTCTAAATAAGGATTCCTTTTTTTGATACGTTAGTGAATATACAATAGATAAACTTAAGAATAGGACTATCAATGACCAACTAATTACTTTTTTATTTTCCATCTTTATTTTGGATCTTGCTTTATAAAATCTATTGAGCAATTTCCACTGAATCCATTCAAATTGTTGTAGGTGTAAGCTGACCAAGTCGTTCAACACTTACAGTAACCAATCATTTGTCTGAATCAATCGAAAGAACAGTTCATTTTGTTCATTTTAAATCTCACGATTTGATAAGTACTAAATCTCATTTCTTGAAAGGAATTTTCACATCTAATGAATCCTCTGAAGCCTTAATCTGTTGCATCATCTGGTTAAATTCATCATCAGTAAGTGGAACAGGATGAGTTTCTGCTCATACAATAAGTCTTACTCATGGTGTATTTCTAATAACATACCAAATCTTGTCATTCATTCTGGATTTGAAGAATAGATAACCAGGATACAATCTTTTTTGTTTTATAACTTTTTCTCACTTTCTGCTTACAGATACTTCATTTATTTTAGGGTTTAATAACTCAATCACATCTTCTTGTAGTCATTGTCTAGCTACTCTTTCTTTTAGATTTTCAAGAACTAATTCTTCTTGACCTGAATTTACACTCAACACATACCATCTAAATGTACGATCTTCAATTTGTTTTTTGATTTCTACTGTATTTGTTTCTTGCATGCTATTTAGTGAAGATAATAAAAATTATTTTTACCAACTATTACTTTTTCTTTAAACAATATTAAAGAGTTCCGGTCATAAATTGGTAAAAAATTTGATACCCTTCGCTGAAAATATAATCGGCAAGCCAAAAATATAAACCAGTTACAATAACAACACCAAAGATAGCGGCAGTTAAAGTAAGATACATCTTTTTGTCTGGATGCTTTAAGCTCTTTATAGTATCCAAACTGTCATAAATAAAATCAAGCATTCAATAATTTATAGTAATTAAAAATTACAATATTTACAATAAATACTTATAAAAAAAACGCTATAAAATGCAAGAGAAATCTGAATTTTAATTTATTTAAATTAAAATTTTATAAATAAAGAAAATACGATATGAAGTTGTTAGGATGTTGTTTATACCGTACTATCAAATTTTTTCATTTTTTAGCTATTTTATACGCAATAATTGATAATACCATTTCGGGAGCAATCCCACAAAGAATAGAATTTCTAAGTTTCTGTTCAACAAATAACGATATTATCACAATAAAGCCCATAGTAATCCAGCATCATTTCCAGTGTTGTTTCTGCTTAAAGTCCCCGAAGATTTTGTATTGGCTTTCTTTATTAAGGTATATAGCTAGCGAAATAATAATCGTGATGCCCACATTGGCCATAAAAGAGATCTTAGGAATTATTTCAATGTAAGAACATATCGATGTAATCACCGAAAATATTACCATTATTGAAATTTTCAGCCGAAAAACATTCTTTGACAATTCATAATCCGAATATTTTGTAATTAGTCACTTAGTCAGTTTTGTTTTAACACTAACATACTACAGTTTAACATAAAAAGTCAAGTAAAATATGTTTGAAACTTATTGTAAAAATCCTACACTCTCGAATAGAAAAATAACTATATTTTTCTAGTTTTTGTGGATAAAGAAACAGTTGTATGATTAAAAAACAATTCTGAATTGAGAATATTAAAAAAGAAAAATGGAAAATGCCTCCAATACAGTTTTTTATATACTCTTTTTTCTTTTTAATATCGTTCCGGATTTTTAGTCTATATTCTAATATTACTAATATATTTTTTTGATGATCTGCATTAGATATTTTTACAAAAGATCTACAGACATTGTCTATATATTTTTTACCTATTGATAAAGAAGTTTCTCATGAACTTTATACTCTTGATACGGTAGTACAGTCATACATGAAGTGAGAAAATATATTTAAAACAAGAAAGGCAGAGATAGAAGAAGTACGATATTATATTATAAATAATAAAAATTATCTTTCATCTTTATGATTTCAACGTTATGAATCACTAATGTGATTTTTATCTGATTTATATAATCATCGCGATGAAGTTTATGAACTTTTATGAGAAAACCAGTCATTTAATTACTTAATTCCACTACAAAATGGAAATGAAAAGCGTCCAAATTGATGATTTTTCTGATCTTTTGCTTTTGTAACAATAAGCTGATGACATATTGAAAATCTCGAGGTAATTGATTCATATCTTGCTGATTATATTGCCCCAAAAGCTAGAATTGATTTACCATTACGATACTCAAAATTCTTTTGAGAATATAAATTAGGCTTTATAGCATGAAATAAACTATGATTTACTGATATGGATGGTAAAAATATAAAAACACTTTATGAAAAGTCATTTAATGAATATTATGAAACTGATAAAGTTGAAGAAATGTATAGTAGAGAGCAATGGGAATTACTACACAATAAATATATAAAATGAGTAATATTTCTTAATTCAAATTTACTTAAGGAATTGTTGCCATGATTTAGTGATAAAATGAGAGAGTGGCAATTTATAAACGCATCAATTGATATAATTCGTGGAGAAGTTCGCTGAAATAAAAAGGAACTATATATTTCTGAAGTTTTAGATTATTTTTCAAAAAATTCTACAACTATTGCCAAAAATCTAGTTAATAATCGAGATGATGTAATGAATAAAAGATATATACAGATATATCTTTCTGATATGTTTGTAAGTCCAGAATTCAGGTCAATGATTCGTAAAAATAATTTTAACACATTTTTTGAGAAATGAAAAATTTATGCGCGAGATGTTAATATTTCCAATAATAAATCTGATGATTTTGTAACAAAGAGATTAAAACTATACTCTTCTACGTGAGAGTTAATTACATCACAACAAAATGAAATTCTTTCGATTGAGTGATTGTCAGAATGAGATTACCAATTAATAATTGATTACTATTTTTTTGTTCCAGATTCTTATTTAAGTTTTATTAACAAATTAGAAAAGAAATACGAAATAAACTTAACAGAGAGAGAAAGGGGAATTTTAGTTTTAAATCAGGTTAAAGGTTATAATTGAACGCCTAGTCGCATGTGGCGAGATAGGTGAATAATATATTATCCACGAAATATAACTATTACATCAGTCGAATGAGACGTAGAGGATACAAGCTATTTTGAATCAGATTTTTCTCAATGATTAAATTATACATTATTAACTGACAAAAAAGAAGATAATAAGCAGGTTATTGTTAATTTCAGAATTAATCCATAAAATATTATTTGATTAAATATAAGAAAAAAATAAAAGAGTATGTATATTTTACATTTAATTTCTTTTAATGTTTTCGAATATTGATTGAGAAATTATATTATATTTAGTGGTTGTTTTTTTAGCTTTGTTTATTTCTTCATTTTTTAAGTGAAAAAAGGCTTGATTAATATTTGATTTGGTGGCGGTTGTATTTTTTTAGTATATTGCATATGGATTATTGTTCAAAATAAAACAAATGGAATATTAGAATTTATTTTATGAACTATTGTGTTGGCTTTTGTTGTATATAAAATATATACCTTATTAAGAGTCTTGAAAAGTAACTGAACGGATCTTAGTAAATTGTTTTTTTGATTTTTAAAACATACATGAGTTATAGTGTTATGAACAGTTGTGTTATTATGACTAATTGCATGATTGGTTTATGTATTAGTAATAATGTAATATTTCAAAAATTTTTACTTCGCCTAAAACATAAGTGAAGGATAAATTCTTCATTATAAAAGGCGTTCATTCTTTATCAAAAAGAAAGAAGTTCTATCGATAAAGAGTTTTTTTTATGAAGATTATATTTATAATATTTTCAAATATTGTCTTAGCTTAAAATCTATATTTCCAGCCGAATAAACTACAATAATGCAGTTTCAATCAGATTTTTCTATTATATTCTCTACTTCACTAAATTCTTTCAAATAAGTACTTTTACAATGTTGAGAAAAAGTATTACCCAAATCATCTACACTTTTTATATTCAAGTTCTCAAAAATCTCTTCATTTGAAAAATCTTCGATATTTTCCCTGGCTGCATAAATATCATAAATATAGCTTTCATCATACAGTTTTAATGCATTAGGAAACTCATTCCATCCAACTAAAATCCTATGTATTTGATGTGGTTGAAAAATACAAATTAATTTTTTGCTAGGAAATTTTTCTTTTAAGGCGTTATATCATAATTCAATACTTGATGCTACATGTCCATAATCACTAAAAATTTGAACTCAGTTTTCATAAGTTTTTAGAAATTCCATTCTTCTCCATGTTCATCTGAATCATTTTAAATACTCATAAATTTTTTTCTTAGCTTCATTTTCATCTATTCACTCATTTTTCATTAATCATTTCAAAAGTTCACAAATTAATGAAGCGTTTGCTTGTTGATGCTCTCACCGTACATAATCCATGTCAAAATGTTGTCTTTGTACTATTTGAACTTTGTTACATTTCAGAATTTTTTCACTATTTAAGTCTTTAAGACAATAAACACGATCTTTAGTTTTTCTAATCATTTCTAGGAAAGCAGATTGATAATCATCCCAATCTTTATAATAATCTGTATGTTCTAATTCTAAACTCGTAATTATAGCTTCATCTAAATTTAAATTCAAAAAATGACGTTGATATTCACATGATTCTAATAAGAAATAATATTTTTTAACGAGAGAATAATTCAACTTTTTTCACGTAAATATATAATCAAAAATATTTTTTAATTCATCCTTGTGTTCTAAATTTAGCATATAGCTTTTGCCTCAGAAGTCAGGAACTAAAGCTCAGACTATTCCAATAGCAAAATTTGGTAAACAATTCGATGCTACATAAATTCACATAGCACTTGAACTAGATTTTCAATTAGTTCCAGTAAATCATATGCTCTTAAAATATTTTGTCATCTCTCATAGAAACTGGAAATAATCCCGAATTAGAAGTGGTTTATGTTCAGATTTTTTTAATTCAAATGCTTTCAAAACCTCAGGACTTTCTTTAGTTGCTGCAGAATATATTATAACATCATCAGCTTTTACTTGATACTTTCAATGCTTAAATATGTGAATTCATTTATCTGAGAGTTGCTTTGTGATTTGGGATTCTTGCTCATCTATTCATACTAAATTATGAAATCACAAATCCCATAAGATTCAAACTAAATTACTTAATCATGATCCTCCGGCTCATACAAAAACAATATTTCATTGCATGTTTTCAGATAATTAATGTAAATATATAACAGAACTAATATTATTTTTTATAAATATTAAAGCAAGGATTTTTATTATTATAAATAATATAGATAAATGCTAACTATACGCTATCGTAAATTTAATTATTTTCACTTGAAAAAGTATATTCTTTGTCTATAAGGAATATCAGTCCCAAATACGAAATTTGGTCAAATTTTATATAAAACAATAGACACAATATGACAAAATGACTTTGATTATTTTTAGCATTCTATATTCTTGTATGACAGCCAGCTTTGCTAGGACGAATGTTAAATAATAATAGTTTGTACGAATTATCTTTATTAAATGCGGGGGTGTTTTTTATAGGTTGGATAATCTCAGTTTTATGTAAACCTTCTCCTATAAAATTATCAGAGGATTCAATAGAATTAAAAAGATCATTAAATTCTTCATCAACGAAAAAGGAGAATAATAAACTAGAGATTAAAGAAAGATTAGGAACAGAAAATATTAAAGATGAAGAAGATGAAACAGAAAATATAGTGAACAATAACATCAACGATGAAGAAAAAACCACAGATAAACCATTGAAAGAAAGCATAAACATACCAAAAATTGTTCAACCAATTTTATGACATTCTTCATTAAAAAAGAAAAAAAAGAAGAGTGAAGTTAAGTGGGGACAATGGTTGATTCTTTTTATTACTCTTTGTTTGGCAGCAGTTGTTGCATGAACATTGTGGGAGTTTTTATGAAGTCGGTGAATAGCAATATCTTTACTATTATGACGGATATTATATTTGATTATAGGTAAATTATTTGATATTAGCTGATTCTACAACGCTAGAAAATTATTTACAAATTGGCTATACATTTTATTGATAATAGTATGAATTGGTTATTGAGTATATGCAGCACAACAAGAATCTTCTTTATCAGATTTATCAGGAAAGATTTCATCTTATATTAAAAGTCAAATTGGAAATAAAAACAATTCAGATGCGGATACATGATCAGTCATATATGTATATGAATGAACAGGTGAGGTCATTTCAGATACGTGAACAAATACAAATCCGCAGGATATAACATGAGCTATAGAGAACCAAACATGAACAATAATAAAAAATGAAACATGAACAATTAATAATACATGAGTTGAAGAAAAGATCCAACCAGTTACGATTAACAATGAAAAAAAGGTAATAGAAGAAAAAACTGTTACAGAAGAAATGTCTACACAGGATTTAAATAAAAGAGTAACAATTTGAGAAGCAGTTAGATCATTACTTGATTGATCTAAATTATCAACAAAAACAAATGTGACATTTAAATTCGTCTCTAAATCTAACGAGCTTTATCCTTATTTTAAAACAGCTCAAGAAAAACAAATGATTTGAACAGATACTAACCCCAATAGTACAATTTCCTGTGAAACATATATCACAATGAAATGACTTCGAGAATGACGAAATGTTTGAAGTTATACAAGTAGTACAGTAAAAACTGTATATTGGAATAAAGCTACAGAATTATGAAAATTAAATTGATGTAAAAAATGAACATATTTAACTAAAGGTAATTTATAGTATTTTAGATTATACTAATATTAAATAATTGTATGAAAATAAAATCCTCCGACAACGGGGGATTTTATTTATAATAATTTTCTATTTTATTTATTTGATCTCTTATAATGAATATATTTCAAAACAAACAAGCAACAGTCATTGGACCAACTCATCCAGGAACAGGACTAATTGCATAAACTTTATTTTTTACTTTATCGAAATTAACATCTCAAGTAGATTTTCAATCTAAAAATCAGTATCACACATCAATTATTATTTGATTGTTTGATTTATTTATAAAATTCTCATCTATAAGGTGTAAATCTCACGTGCAAGATATAATTATGTCAGATTCTCTTGTTTGATTCACTATTTCCTCAGTGGTATTCTGAATATCAAATCTATGTACTTCTGCTCATTGTAATTCTAAATATTTACTAATAGGACTTCATACAATATCACTTTGTCAAATCACAGATATTATCTTTCAATTAAAATCTCATAAATTATAAGCCTCCCATAAAGATATAACAGCTTGAGCAGTTGCTGGCAAAAATTGAATTTTTCATCAAAACGCCCATTCTTGAATCTTATCTCCAAGTCAATCTATATCTTTTATAGGAGATATATAATTACATATTTCTTTTTGAACCCCTGATAATTTCCCAGTTAATGGTAACTGGCAAATTATTCACACACAACGATCATCGTTATTTAATTTTTCAATCAATTCAATCACTTGTTCTTTATAAATATATTCTTTATTTTGAAAATGAGATAAATCAAAATAATCATTATCATATTCGATTTTTCATTGTCAAAATACCAAAAAATCAAGTCATATCTCATTGGCATATTTTCTTTTTAAATTTACATATACCTGAGACGGATTATTTTTTCAAAAGAATAATACACCAACAAATCTCCTCTCATTTCAAAAATATTGAGTCCTTAATTCTTTATGTTTTATTTTTAATAATTCAGCTTTATTTTTTCATGTAAGTAATAACATATTTCAATAATTCTTATAAATCATATATAAACTTCATATATAATCAAAAGACTTATTAAAACAATAAAATATTTTTAATTTTGAAAAATAATGGCTGCACACCTACGTATGCGGCCACTAAATAACAGTTCATTTCAGATGAATTAAAAACGGTTCATCCTAACTAAAACGATGATTAAGCTCGGCATTCCATCTCTAATGGAGGATTGTGGTGTGGATGTGGAGCGATACTCGCACTATCTCAAGTTTCACCTAGCCTTACTTAATCCAGCTCGTCTGTCCTACTCCTTATTGCTGAGATAGGATTGAGGGGAGGACTTGTTGCTCGCACTGAATCCGTCCCCCACAAACAGTAACATCTTTCCCATGATCGAAAATTTTAAAAGTGGTACATGTTTATGGTTGGTGATTCCCTCACATAGAGCCACACCTCTAAAGGTGTAGGGCACTAATCACCACACGTATATTACATATAATGTATAAAAATCAATATTAATTCTTATAAAATTAATTATAGAAAATATTTATAGAAATCATTCAACTAACAAAATAAGTATTTAATAAAAAATAATTATTAAAACTATTCAATAAATCTTGCTTGAGAACTATCTAATAATGGATTATACATACGGAATAATAAAGAGACAACTCATGCTGTATCTAAACGTTCAGCAGACATTCATAAATCATTTAACCCAGCAATCAAAACATTTTCTCTAGTTTGTATATTTTGTTCATTTTTTATGAATGTTCTATATCTTTCTACTATCATTTCTATATCATCTTTAGCATTTAAGATATTTAGGAATTTATCCCACCAAGATCTATTAACTTGTTCTGCATCCTTTTCATCCCAATAATAAGGGATAATAACATAAAACTCCTTTACATAAATTAATCATTGTTGATTATCAATTCACTCTAGAAATGAAATATAACTACTTCACTGTTTTTTAAGAGCAGGATTATCAATTTCTTTCATATTTTTTCTTAAATATCATAGATATTCAGTTAAATCAAGATAAGTATTACGAATTAGAATCTGGATAGGAAAAGCTAATCAGTTTAAAAATCTTTTATACTGTTCCAAAATAGTTTGTTGTTCATCAAAATTTTTTAAATCAAGGTTCAATCACTCAACTTTAATTATAGAGCGTAAACCTCCATCTTTTAAAATTACTATTCAATTTTTAATTTCAGAAATAGGAAGCATTGTTTCTGTATTAAACAAATTGTCTTGCTGTCCTTTTTTTACTTTTGATTTATCAAAGTCTAAGATCCCCATTTGTTCTGATATATAATTAAATACGATTTATAACATTATTAGTATAAGTAATAGTTTCTTCGGATATATTATCTTGATTATTAACCCATCTATCCTTATACCGCCAGAAGACAAAGCTAACAAATAGCCATGCTAATCATATAATACCTAAAGCAATAAATATTCAAATCAAATTTCATTTTGCTTTTTTTATTCAAGCTTCATTCTCAGAGAAAAACATCATATAAAACGTATAAATAGTCATAATTAAAGCAACCATACTCAATAATCATAGTGCCATATTTAAAATAGCTCTTACATAATCTATTAGTTTTAAATCTCTATCTCAGCTTGTATCTAATCAAAATTGTCACAAAAGTTTTATAATTATTGTATCTTTACCATTATTTTTCTCTGATTTTATGCTTGTACAATTTCATAAATCGGTAGAATCTTCACAATCAATGTAGCTTGCTTCTGGGTCCGGATATGGAAAGCTACTTACAGTTTCTGTTTCTCAATTTCAAAAAAGTTTAGCTAGACATAAAGAAGATCATATAAATGAAATAATTGTTAGAGTTAATAGAGATTTTAATAGTTTATCCATGTTACAATAACTGTAAAGTAAAAGTTATGCTTTTGAAATCATACTTATAAACCAAATCATTGCACTAATTATTAATCGAGATAACCCAATTCATGCAAGTGCAATGGCAGCAGTGGAAATTCATTTTTTTCATTTACTTGCGTTTTTATCTCCAGATCATGAGAATAGCACAAGAGTTCCACAATATATCAAGTAAACAAGAGCAACAAAAGCTAGCAACCCTAATATTCGATTAACAGAAATCTTTATTAGTGATAATGCGTACCCAAGTGCAGTAACGTATTCATCACGTTGTGGTAGATGTAAAATTCCGTCTAATTTTTCACTGAAAATCTTAGTTCATTGTTGAATATTGTCAGCTCAAGTACCATCAACATATGGATTAGAATCATCTTCCATTTTAGGAGTTCTAGGACTACCATCGCCAAATCATTGTGTAAAATTAAGAATACCACTAAAAAGATTAAGAATAAAAGTCATTATTAATAGGAATATTCACATTTTACTAATTTTTTTCATTCTATCTATTATCGTATAAAACTAACCATAATAATTATACCTAGAATACAAATAAATGCAAATTTTTACCAATAAACTTTAGCTAGAAAAAGCTAAATAATTTCATATACTACCACACAGTTTTTCAAATTATAAATTTTCTAAATATGGCAATCAGAAACATTGCAATTATTGCACACGTAGATCATGGTAAAACAACACTTGTTGATCAGCTTTTACAGCAATCATGAACATTGAAAGCTTTAGAATGACAAGATTTAATAATGGATAATAATGATCAAGAAAGAGAACGTGGAATTACTATATATGCTAAAAATACAGCAATAATGTATAAGTGAGAGAGAATAAATATAGTTGATACCCCGTGACATGCCGATTTTGGTAGTGAAGTTGAAAGAGTATTACGTATGGTAGATTCAGTTCTTCTTGTTGTAGATGCATATGAATGACCAATGCCACAGACAAAATTTGTATTAAAAAAATCATTAGAACTTTGACTAAAACCTATAGTAGTTATTAATAAAATTGATAAACCTACAGCCAGAGTTAATGAAGTAATAGATATGTTATTTGATCTTTTCATACTTTTATGAGCAACAGATGAACAAGCGGATTTTCAAATTATGTATGCAAGTGCAAAACAATGATATGCTATTGCAGATTTGAACGATGAAAAAAAAGATATGACGCCACTTTTTGATGCGATTTTAAAATATGTTCCAGAAGCTCCAAATTTTCCAGAAAAAGATTTTAGAATGCAAATAGTAAACCTATGATATGATAATTTTCTTTGACGTCTATGAATATGACGCGTATATGAATGAAAACTTAAACCTTGAACACAGGTAAAAATTATTAATCATGAATGACAAATAAGAACGTGAAGAGTAAATAAAATATTTTCAACTTTATGATTGCAGAGAATAGAACAAGAAGAAGCTCAGTGTTGAGACATTATCACGATAGCATGAATTCCTGATATTTTTGTTTGAGAAACTGTTTGAACATGAGATGTGGAAGCATTACCATCAATAGCTATTGATAAACCGACACTTCAAATGGAATTTTTAGTAAACGATTCTCCTTTTGCTTGAAAGGAATGAAAATATATGACTACAAGGAATTTAAGTGAAAGATTAGAAAAAGAACTTGAAACGAACGTATGATTAGAAGTTGATTTTTCAAACTGAAAATTTTTGGTTTCATGAAGATGAGAATTACATCTTTCAGTTCTTATAGAAAGTATTCGCCGTGAATGACGAGAATTGCAAGTTTGAGCCCCACAAGTAATTTTTCGTGAAATTGATTGAGAAAAACAGGAACCAATTGAAAATTTAGTAGTAAGTGTAAATGATGAATTAGCATGAACAATTATTGAAATGTTATCACATCGTAAGGGTATGATGAATACAATGAATTCGGTTAACTGACTAACAACGATAGAATTTGAAATTCCAACCAGATGATTATTATGATTTCGTTGAGAATTTATTCTTACAACAAAAGGGGAATGAATTATGTATTCTTCATTTTCACATTATGAACCCCGAAAGTGAGAAATTAAAAAAAGGGATGTTTGATCAATGATTTCTTCAGCTACATGACAAGCAATGAATTATTGAATATTTAAACTTCAAGAAAGATGACCAATTTTTGTTGATCCTGCTCAACCAATTTATGAATGAATGATAGTTTGAGAACATCTTAAATGATGAGATATGACAGTAAATCTTACTATCAATAAGCAGCAAAACAATTTCCGTAACTCTTGAAATGATGAGGCTATGCTTTTAAATCCAATAAGGCATCTTACTCTCGAAGATGCTCTTTGATATATTTGATTGGATGAACTTGTAGAAATTACTCCAAAATCTATTCGCATAAGAAAAAAATATTTAACAGAATGAGCCAGAAACCAGGCGAAGAAAGCTTGATTAATTTAAAGAGCCCCATAATCTTCAGATTTAACTTTCAGATAATAAGGGGCTTTTTTAATGTATCAATCAACAACATTGGTCCGAGATCGCATATCCTGTGCTATTAAGACAACAAGAATATAAAGGAATGGATAAATCAGACGCAAAAATACAAAAATTACTGTACCTGTTGCTATTACTGAGACCACAGTCAAAGCAGCGGGAAAGAATAGGAAACTACCAAATGGTGCCAACAGTATTAAAGACACCACAAGTAGTGATTTTCTTTGGAATAATTTTCCAACCGTTGGTAAACACAATGAAGGTAGAAATAATGCAACGACAATATCAATACGTATTGCATTATTGGCCCATAGAAAATATCCGTAGACGAAGGATATTAGAATGAAAGCCAAATTCAAACATTCTACTTCTCTCTCTTCTGTTTGTTCTGCATTATCCCAGTGGATTAATGCAACAACAGTAATAACCACAGTAATGAAAATTTTAAACCACATAATGCATCTTTTTATATTTTTCTGACATAATCGTCATTAATCAAAAACTATATCTTTTTTTATTAAAGAGTCAACTCAAAAAATATCAAAAATCTTTTATTGAAATTTTAATAACGTTGTATTTTTCTTGTTTTGTAAGATTGATAAATCAAATTAGAAATCACAATTTTTAGGAGTTCTAGGGAATGGTAATACATCACGAATATTTTCCATTCCAGTTACATACATTATTAAGCGTTCAAATCAGACTCAAAATCCAGCATGAGGAACAGATCCTCGTTTTCTAAGTTCCAAATACCACCAATAATCCTCAGGTTTCATTCAGTTGTCAATAATTTTTTGGGTAAGCACATCTAATCTATCTTCACGTTGCGAACCTCAAACAATTTCTCCAATTCCAGGAGCTAAAAGATCCATAGCAGCGACAGTTTTTCAATCTTCATTTAATTTCATATAAAATGCTTTAATTTCCTTTGGATAATCAATTACAAACACAGGTCATTTAAAATATTCTTCAGCTAAATATCTTTCATGTTCTGTTTGCATATCCATTCACCAATGAACAGGGAATTCAAATTTCTTTCCAGATTTTTCCAATATTTCAATAGCTTCAGTATATGTAATTCTTCCAAAATCAGCTTTAGTAAATTTTTCTAACCTTTCCTTTACTTCAGGATTTATAAATTTAGTAAAGAAATCCAATTCTTGTTGTGCATTATCCAAAACATATTGAAATACATATTTCAATAGGTCTTCTACTAAATCCATATTATCAGTAATATCAGCAAAAGCAAATTCTGGTTCAATCATCCAAAACTCTGATGCGTGACGAGTAGTATTACTATTCTCTGCACGAAATGTTGGTCAGAATGTATAAATCTTACCAAAAGCAGTAGCAAAAGTTTCTCAATTAAGTTGCCCACTTACAGTTAATGATGCATGTTTACCAAAGAAATCTTTACCATAATCAACTTTTCAGTCTTTTCATCTTAATTCAGGATGTTCTAAATCAAGTGTTGTAACTTGAAACATTTCTCAAGCTCACTCACAATCACTTCATGTAATTATTGGTGTATGTACATAAACAAATCATCTTTCATTAAAAAATTTATGAATAGAAAATGCTATCAAACTTCTAACTCTAAATACAGCAGAAAAGGTATTTGTTCTTGGGCGTAAATGAGCAATAGTACGAAGATACTCCATTGAGTGCCCTTTTTTTTGAAGTGGATAATCAATAGGAGAGTCTCAAATAAGTACAATATTAGCGGCTTTTAATTCAAATGCTTGCTTTGCTCATTGTGATTCTACTAACATTCATTCAACAATCAAAGAAGTACAAACTCAGAATTTACATATTTCAGAAAAATTAGGTAAATTATCTTCAAAAACTATTTGTAAATTTTTTAAACAAGATCAATCATTTAACTCAATAAATCCAAAAGTTTTAGAGTCTCTAATTGTTCTAATCCATCAATTGACTGTAATATTGGTATTAAGAAAAGGCTTAAAGTCTTTATAAAGTGAAGAAATACTAGTAAATTTATATTCTCTTTGCATAATTAAATGATTAAAAGTTAAACCTTAATACATTTTTAGCCATTGAAAAAATAAATTCAAGAGATTAAATTTTTTATTCAAGAGATTAAATTTTTTAAAAATATAAAAAAACAAACAAAAAATATTGATATATTGAATAATAATGATATTCTCTAACGAAAATTTATTTAAATTATTAATAAGTTACTAATATGAGAAAAGTATTGTTTACACTAATATCATTCACTTTACTTATAGGATTGTTATCGTGAAATGTAGATGCTGACGCTACAATTACAACAATAGATGCTCCTTGAGCCGAATGATATAGTTGATTAAAATTTGATGATGGTAAATGACATATCATAATGCTTTTGGATCGTAATGTTTGAGCCATAACAAATGATATTACATCTACATGATCATACTGATATCATTTTCAGCGATGAAATAATCACTGATTTGAATCTTGTTATACTAATGGTTGTGCTTGATTTCCATGAGGAGAGACTACAACAACTCAACAAGCAGATGTTTCTTCTTATTTAGATAGTCCAAGCACATATAGCAGTTGATTGTTTGTAATAAAAAAAGTTAACTGGACAAAGAATAATTCTGATATAAATTTACGATGATGAAGTGGGGACAATAATAGCAACTATCGATGATATTATAATATAACAGAGGATAATATTAAAGATAGACAATGACCATGTCCAGCATGATATCATGTGCCAGGAGAATGAGAATATATATATTTAGAATTTTATCGATCAAAAGTATATACATGAGAAGATTCCTATAAATTATCTAAATTCTATAGTGATTTCAAAATTCCATTTGCCGGAAGACGTAATACCAGTAATAATCAAATAGCTAATCAGGGTATTTATACTTATTTATGGACATCATCCCCAGTTAGTGCAAGTGCTTGACAATCAATCCGTCCATTTTGAAATTCAGAGTCATTATATATAAATAATATGGATTATCGTGCTAATGGTTTATCAGTACGCTGTTTTTATGATTCTTATCTTTTCCCAAAATATAAAATTCTTTTTTATGATTGAGGTTCAGAAATTACATCATGAGTTGTAAAAAGAAGTAATTCTCGAAGTTGAGATATACCAAACATAACAAAAGATGGGTATGAATTTGAAGGATGGTTTGAGAACTGAGCTAGCGAACCTTTCGATTTTGAAGAGCCAATATACAGAGATATAATTAATTGAACTATAATTTTATATGCACAATGGACACCGAAAGAATATACAATTACATTTACGGACGAAAGCCAAGAAAATGAAGATATTGTATATTCATGAGAGTATCAATCAATTGTGGATATACAATATCCTAATTGGACCAGAGAGGGATATATAATAAGTTGGTCAGACAAGATTCCGAAGACAATGCCGTTGAATTGAATGACAATTACAGCAAATTGGACTAAGGAATCCAAATATAGTGGATGATGAGGCGGTAGATCAAACAAACAGGATAACAATTCTTTGCATAATTCAGCAGAAGAACAAGAGTGAAGCCAGGAAAATTCTTATATTGAACCTCAAAATAATGATCAAGAAGTTAAAAATACTTCAAGTAACACCACAGAACAACAAACATATTCGGAAGAGTTTCAACAAGCATATAAATTTGCTTATGAAAATTGAATAACTTCAAGACCAACAATCCAAGAAGCGGAAATGGATTGAAAAATAACAAGAATAGCTATGGCAAAAATGTTATCTCAATATGCTATAAATGTTTTATGAATAAAACCAGATGAAACGAGAGTTAACAAATTCAATGATGTGTCAGATGATTTAAATGCAGATTATAATAATTCAGTCACTCTTGCTTATCAATTATGAATTATGTGAATAAATATGCCAAAAAATAGATTTAGACCATATGACGAAGTAACAAGAGCTGAATTTTGAACAGCATTATCTAGGATGTTATATAAAATAGCAGATTGAATTAATGAATATTATTCACCACATTTATTAAAATTAAAACAAGAGAAAATTATAACAAATGATGATCATAACATTAAAGAGTTAAGATGATACATAATGATTATGCTTATGAGAAGTGTTTGATGATTAAATAACGATTAATTACTTTTTTATAATTAAATTATCTTTTTATTCCTTTTAAGCTTGAAAGTCAGTTTTTTTTGTCTATCCTAAAATAGCTTTACCACAAATTCTCCAAATATGGAAGATTTAAATAGTTTTCAGGAATTCTTTGAATACCAACCATGTTTTGAGGAAAACCCAATTGATATATTGGAAAAAATTTTAGATAAAGCAAAAAAATATTTAAAACCAGAAGAAATAGATGAAATAGTTAGAACTTATGAATTTACTCGCGAAGCACATAAATGAGTTTATCGTAAATCATGAGAACCATATATAATTCATCCGTTAAGAGCTACAGAATTTCTTATGGAAATAAATCCAGATGTAGTTTCAATACAATCATGTATCCTTCATGACGTAATTGAAGATACAGATTACACATACTGAGATATAGAAAAAATATTTTGAAAGGAAATAGCAGATATATGTGAATGATTGGTGAAAGTATCTAAAGTTAGATATAAATGAGAAGACCGTGATTTAGAGACCATAAAAAAGACATTTTTAGCAATGGCTAAAGATTTGCGTGTAATTTTTGTAAAATTTGCTGATCGTATACACAATATCCAAACATTACAATATCATCCAGAGGAAGAAAAGAGAAAAAAAATAGCTACAGAAACAATTAAAATTTATGCTCCTCTTGCTAAAAGGCTTTGACTTTATAATTATCAATTATATCTTGAAAACTGATCTTTCCGTGTATTAAATCCAGAAAAATTTAATGAAATTATGTTATATTTGAATAAACAATTTCAAGATGGAACAAAATTCTTAAATAAGTGAATAAAGAATTTAACAGACATTCTCAAGAAGGAGTGAATAGAAGACTACAAAGTTCTATGAAGAATAAAAAGTCCGTTCAGAATTTACGAAAAAATGGATAAAAAATATCATACAGAAGATGTAAGTAGAATAATGGACCTCTTAGCATTTCGTATAATTACAGAAACGGTTACAGATTGTTATATGATTCTTTGAGTCATTCATAAATATTATACACCACTTATAAAAAAAATTAAAGATTATATAGCTATTCCTAAATTTAATTGATATAAAAGTATCCATACTACAATTTTGTGAATGTTTCGTTTTCCAGTAGAGATACAAATTAGGACAAAAAAGATGGATGAGGTTGCAGAATATTGAGTTGCGGCTCACTTTGCATATGCCGAAAATAATGCAAGTGTAGTGGCATCTTCTCAACAATGACAACGAATACAACGTTTGCAACAAATCGTAACAGATTATAAATTAACAGAAGATAAAGAAAAATTTAAAAATACACTTAATATTGAAATATTAGATAAAACAATATTTGTTTATACTCCTAAATGAGATATTAAAGAATTACCAGCATGATCTTCGGTATTAGATTTTGCATTTAGTATTCACTCAGAAATTTGACT
>Ga0247609_10002835_pt1 | contig 17998 bp, 21 predicted proteins | sample 172DNAGHGlowgp2_FD_193487 | JGI IMG/M metagenome (GOLD analysis project Ga0247609, IMG submission 193487) | Sheep rumen microbial communities from Palmerston North, Manawatu-Wanganui, New Zealand - 1728 DNA GHGlow gp2 | ecosystem: Host-associated > Mammals > Digestive system > Stomach > Rumen ...
ACAATGTATTTGAATCTGATGCTATAAGGAAATATATAACATTGGATTCTTTAAATATTAATGAGAATTCTGTATATTTCAAAGGAATTCTTGTATCTGACAGTAAATATGAATTCTTACGTAACAATGTCGTGTCTAGAATAAATTATCAAAATCAATATTGTGGAGAATCTTTATCTATGTCATTTCTTATATTCTCTACATTAATACCGGAATTCGAAGGTCCTATTATAACATTAGGAAATATTAAAGTAATGATTAAACAAGATCTACAGAAAAGCATTATATATTTAAATATTGATAAAAATATACAGATAGAAATTCCTCATAATATATGGATATTTATTATTATTAAATGGTCTAAAGATTTGAATATATGTGATATTTCAGCATATCAATATAAACATGCTGATGTACCATTATATAAACTTCAAAAACAACACTATTTCTTTGATATTGATAATCCTATATCTCAGAAATCAGGAAAATATAATATAGAATTTGTTATTAAAAACAAATCAAATATTGAGCTGAATAATTTTAACGGGTCTATAACTAATTTCAAATTATTCGATTTATATAATGACAATATTTCTGAAATGCTACAAATGTACCCGAATAACCAACATTTAATTATTAATGATACAGCTCGTAAAATAATTAATAATCAAGGTATTAAAATATAAAAAAAAAGAAAAATAAAAATATGAAAAGTTTAAAACAATTTATTACAGAACAACAAATAAATGAATTCTTATTAAGCGCGTTAGCAATAGGCGCAGTAGGTGCATTTGTAGGTAAAATAGGTAAATCATTAATTAATGGTGTTTCAACTGCATGGAATGGCATATTTGAATCATCTGAAAATACAATATCAGAAAAAAAAGAAGAAAAGAAAGATTTTAAATCAGTATATCCATTACAGGTACCAGATGAAGAAATATTAAATAAATGTATTCAAAAAACAAATCCTAAAGCTGGAGTAGACGGTAAAGGCGGTGCAGGTTTATGGACTATAGAAGAAAAAATAAAAAAGAATCCTGAATTGAAAAAAGTCAATAAAGGTGAATATAAACCTAATTATGCTGCATTTGTTACAGATAAGAAAGATATTGCAGGATTATTCGGATTCTCAACAGTATATTGGAAAAATAAAGCAAAGAAAGCTGATGATGCTAATGAAAAGAAATTAGCAAAAAAATATCAAAAATATATGCACATATTTGACATTGATATTTGTCCGGAATTTGATGAAAAGAAAATATATCCCGAAATTTGGAAAACATTTGATGCGATGTTAAAAGAACTTAAAGGTATGGGTATAACTATTAAATATGATAATGATAATGAAAAAGTTGAATATATAAAACACGGTTTTGAAGAAATCGAAGGTATTAAAGGATATTTAGCCATTACTTCTCAAGAAGAAAAAGCTAATAAATAAAACCGTATCAGCGGAATTATTCCGTATAGAAACGTCACGTGTGTTTACAAGTACCTACGGTATAACTCGCATTAATCCACATAATATATTAAAACTTGCGAGTGAAAAATAAAACGTAAAGTGACGGTGAGATTTATTCTATCATGTGCGGAGTAATTCCAAGATACGAGGAAACAAAAAGGAAGTCTTAAGACTTCCTTTTTAATTTTCTAATATCTCTAAGTAAATTCTCTTCTTCTCTTGTTATATCTTTTGAAAGGTCTACTGTAATAACTAAATTATAAAACAGATTTCCAAACCGTTTATGAAGATTTACAACAGTACCGTCTTTTGATCTTGGCGGTATATCATATGTTATTTTTTCATTATTCGGTAATATCCTGTCAAATCTACCGCCCAATATAGCGTCATAATAAGGTATAGTTATTTTTTCATATAACATATTACCTTGTACTATATATTTGGAATTATCTAATGCATAAACAAATTCAAGCAACAAATCACCATTATTAGCATTAGGATCTTTTGCTTCATATCCTTTACCTTTATAAAATTCTTGATGACCGTTTTCAATACCTGCAGGAAGATTTATATGAACTTTAACATTACGTTTTTCAAATCCCGTCCCGTTACATTTACGACATTTAGACTTGATTATTTTTCCTTCGCTATTACAATATTGGCATGGATGAGAATTTTGAATAATACCGAATGGTGTTCTTTGAGTTTCAGTAATCATACCTGTGCCATTACAATGAGGACAAGTTTCAACACCAGATCCGCCAGTACCGTTACATGATTTACATCTTATTTCAACAGTATATTCAACATCCCTATTAATACCCTTTAATAGTTCTTGTATAGTTACTGGAACACGTAATCTTATAGACTGTCCTGACTGATTTTGTTGTTGTGATCGACGTCCTCTATTAAACATATTACCAAAGCCGCCGAATATATCATCATCAAACATACTACCGAATCCACCCATAAAATGACTGAATATATCATCTGCATCAAATCCGGCACCCATTTGTTGATCATCAGTTATACCGTATTTATCATATTTCTCTTTCTTTTCAGGGTTACTTAATATATCATATGCCCAAGATAATTCTTTAAATTTTTCTTCTGCTTCTTTCTTTTCCGCTTCTGATTTACCTCCTTGTTTATCCGGATGATATTTTAACGCAAGCCTACGATAGGCCGCTTTAATTTCTTTATTAGAAGCATTTTTTGATACCCCTAATATATTATATAAATTTTTATCCATAATTTAAATATTTAATTTTTAAAAATGGGACGGGCTTAAGTCCGTCCCATATTTAAACATCTCAAAAAATTTATTCAATTTCAATTGTCCTGGATTCTACTTTTTTATCTTCTACCTCTTTTTTAGGTAATGTAACTGTAAGAACACCATCAACATTTTTTGCTGTAATTTGTTCTTCAATTACATTTTCAGGAAGATACCAGGATTCTTGGAATGACGATTTTGTCCATTGTTTGCAATGATACTTTTCACCGTCATTTTCACCTTCTTTTGATTCTGATGTCATAGATACGCAAAGCATACCGTCTTTGACTTCGATTTTTGTTTCATCCTTAGTAAAACCAGGATTGGCAATTTCTATTTCAAACGCTTTATCAGTTTCCTTAACATTCACTTTTGGAGAATTGGTAAAACGATCTGAAATTTTAAAAAAGTCATCATTAAAATCAAATAAATCTTTTGTCCAACCAAATAAGTTTCTTGGTCTGAAAAAATCTAAAGCAGTTTTCATAATAATTACCTCCAATTTTATTGAATATATTTTTGTTATGTGTAGCTCTGCTTATGAGAGCTACACTGAGAGTTTATATTTTTTAATTATTAGGTGTCGCATCTTTAAATTGTGAAGGATCAAATTGTTGTCCTTGTGCAAATCCTTGGGCACCACCGAACATCTGACTGAACATATTAGGGTCTACTTGTGGATTACCGTTTGCATCCTTAGGCATAGATTCTTGATAAATTCTGGTGATGATAGGCTGATAAACTTTTTCTAGTTCATCTTTCTTAGCATACATCTTTTCATCATCTTTTGCATCGATAGCTTCTTTAGCTTCTTTTACAAGATCTTCAAGTTGTTTCTTTTCATCTTCAGTAAATTTATCTTTCATAGCTTCATCATTCAAAGAACGTTCTACTGAATAAATATATCCTTCAGCTTCATTTTTCTTATCGAATTCGGCTTTTTGTTTTTCATCTTCAGCCTTATGTTCTTCAGCTTCTTTCTTGATTCTGTCAATTTCTTCTTGTGAAAGTGAATTAGAATCAGAGATAGTAATATGTTGTTCTTTATTAGTACCCTTATCAACCGCAGTAACTGTCAATGTACCGTTAGCGTCAATATCAAATGTTACCTCAATCTGTGGAATGCCTCTTGGTGCTGGAGCAATACCGTCAAGATTAAATACACCGATTTGTTTGTTATCTTTACTCATCGGACGTTCACCTTGAAGTACCACAATAGATACTGCAGGTTGATTATCTACAGCTGTTGTAAATATTTGCGATTTCTTACATGGAATTGTAGTATTAGCCTCAACAAGCTTACCGAACATATTACCGTTAACTTCAATACCTAATGAAATAGGCGTAACATCAAGAAGTAAAGTATCATTTTCATCAGGATTAGCAATAGACTTAGCTTGAATTGCCGCACCTAATGCAACAGCTTCATCAAAATTAGATTGTTTATTAAGTTTATCACCAAATTCTTTTTTAAGAGCTTCTTGAACAGCCGGAATACGTGAAGAACCACCGACAAGAAGAATATCTGTTATTTCATTTTTAGATCTACCGGATTTTTCAAGTGCTCGTTTTGCAATATCGATAACTTTATCAGTAAGATGTTGCGTCATAGATTCAAATTTTGCTCTGGTTAATGTAGTCACCAACATTTGAGGAACACCGTCTTGAACAGTTATATAAGGAAGGTTAATTTCTGTTTGCATCGTTGTTGAAAGCTCACATTTAGCTTTTTCAGCGGCTTCAACCAATCGTGCATATGCCATAGGATCTTTTCTCAAATCAAGATTCCCATGATCTTTCATAAATTCTTCTGCAAGCCAATTTACAATTTCATTATCATAATTTTGACCGCCTAAGAATACATCGCCATCAGATGCTAGAACTTCAATAATTCCTTGACCGTCAGCATTGGTAACTTCACAAATTGATACATCTTCTGTACCACAACCCAGGTCATTAACCAATACTAATCTGTCTTTATTTTCTTTATCCATACCAGCTGCCAAAATAGCTGATGTTGGTTCATTAATAATTCTAAGTACTTCTAATCCAGCAAGTTCACCGGCTAATTTGGTTGCTTTACGTTGAACATCATTAAACCAAGCAGGAACAGTAATGACAACTTTAGTAACTTCTTCACCATAATAATCAGAAGCTACCTTTGCAAGATCTGCTAAAATATAAGATGAAATTTCTTCGGCTGAATATTCCTTATCATCAATTTTAATATAAGGCTTATTATTTTTGTTAACTACATCATAAGTAACCATAGTTAACATTTTTTGTACGTCTGCATCATTCCATTCAGCCCCCATAAAACGCTTGATAAACGATATTGTATTCTTAGGGTTCATAATCATACCTCTTTTTGCTGAACCGCCGATTTTTCGTTCATCACCTTTAATAAATACTACTGACGGAGTTGTTCTACTTCCTTCAGAATTTGCAATTACTGTGGATTTACCACCTTCAATTACAGCTACACAGCTGTTACCGGTACCCAAATCGATACCAAATACTTTGTTGCTCATAATAATTATGTTTTAAATATTTTTGTTGCTCAAGACCAATAAATGATCTTGTAATTAATAATAATATTTATTTTAATAATGTGTTCTTCCAACTAAACAAATTCTTCCTGTTTTATTCAATATTCTATTATAATTATATTCATCATCTATCCAATCTGTTTCTATATCTGTATCCTTAATTACATCTTCTATCATTGAAATACCATATCCAATAGGCATATACCCTATTTTAGCACAAGCTATAAACACTTCTTCATTTTCATCATATTTATCAAGAATTGCTTTAAGCTCTTTTATTGTCAAACTTTTCATATATTAATTAATTTATAAATAAAAATAGTATTAATATATAAAAATTTCAGATTAAATATATAAATTTTTAGTATTATATTTTTTCCGTAATTTAATCAGTTCATACTGATATTTCCTATCATTATCCGGTTTATCATTATGCTGTCTCCAATAAGTCAACGCATCAGGTATTAATAATATTTTTAAGTTATTTAATAATATCTGGCAATAAAAATCAAAATCTTGCAAACATTTAAAATTACTGTCATACATAACTTTATATTTTTTGATATTATCTATTTTATAACATATAGACGGATGACATATAAAATTGCGTTTATTATAAAAATTATCTAGTTTATTAAATGTTTTCCAATAATAATTTACTATTTTATCTTCATTATCATTATATAAATTGGGGTTAACCGTATTGGACGCACATAATGTTATATCTTTCCACCTGTCATATTTGGTCATAACTTCCCATTGCACTACTAATCTGTTATACATCATCATATCATCAGAATCAATATAAACAACTAATGCATGCATGGGTGTATGTATATGAAGATCATTAATAGCAGTAGCCAATGTCGTGTTACGATTATGTTTCCAATATTTGATATACGGATATTTATTCATTATCTGATTATAAAACATATCCAATGTATCCTGTCTGTCGGTTCCGTCATCCATGACATGAACTTCTACAGGTACATAGTCATAAGATTTTTTAAAGAACTGTATAGCATTATCTATACTGAAAAAACAGTCTTCAAGATATTCAGGATTGGTATTATAAAAACAAACACATATACATATATTATTTATCATTTCAAATACTTGATGTTTTTTGTCAGTCCTTCTTTATTTCTCAGATATACGAATATATCATCCTTAAACATATTGAATATATTACTGTTCCATCTCCACACTTCTTCCCGGTCAATATTCCCGTTATTGGCGAATTCCTTATCATCTGTTCCCAAATGATTGACGAAATGTTTTACAAGTATTTTATATTTATTTTTGTTTTTTATAAGATATTCCTGTAATATAGTCTCGTCATGCCATGCGGGAATTCTATTCTGTTTTAGTTCATCATACAGAATCTGTATATTGTCATTAATAAGCTCAATCATCTTATCCTTACTGCCCATAAAGAAACATGCCTGAATATCATATTTTCCTATATAATCATATCCGTATCTGTATTGTGAATAATGATGTGTGGTAATGAACAAATCATACTTATCCATATCCTGTTCGAATCTGGTCCAATATTCAGATTCCCGTTCTCTAATCTTAGAATTGGCGTTGAAATAACAAATATGGGTTATATCATCAAGTAAATTCAGTTCTCTCATGAATTTATCTATATAATACATCTTAAGCAATGTATTTATAGGCCACGGATTATGAACTATATGAGCACAATGATATGTTATTTTATCAGTATTATATTTATCGACATCTTCCTGTGTTATTCCGTCACTTAATACCATTACCGTCTTTTTATGATCAGGCAAAAAATTATGAAGGGAATCACGGAAACCTTCAAATAACTTATTATATAAATCAGTACAGATATAAACCACTAATACATTTTTCATTTCTTATTATCTTTTAATATTTTTTGATATATATAATATTCATTTTTCTTTCATATTATATTATTTAAAGTTTATTTCTAATTGCAACAGATCTTTTTTCTTTGGTTTTTCTTTCTTTGGTTTTACATTTGCTTTCCGAATCTCTTCATCTGTCATCTCTCGCCATTCTTCAAAGTTCCATGTGAAGAAGTCATGACAAACAAAGTTCTTATCCATTATCAAATTCGCAATGTCTGGGTCATACTCCGGTACAATGTTCCGAAGCAATTCATGAACTCTTCCCCTTTGTTCTATAACATTATCTTCACAAAGTTCAACTGAATAACAAGTCTTCAAAGCAGTCATCCAATTAATCCCATTCAACATTCTATAATATATAATGGCCAATACAAAGTTTCCATTTCCTGCGGACGGTTCCAGGAATGTCTTCGTAGGATCTTGCCAATCTTCTTCAGGAATCTTCAGGCACATCTTCTCAACTATACTAAATGGAGTATAAAATTCCTGAGTGCCTCCTGAACCTTTGCGGCGAGACACACGAACATCTGTTGCATAATCTATATCTATAAGTCTTTGTAAATCTTGTTTAGTGAAATTCATTTTTCATTCAATACTTTATTTATTTCTTCTTTATCATATTTCATACCAATCATTTTAAATAATTCTTCATCAGTATATGATTTTGAGAAGTCTAACCAAGGAATATATATATATTTATCATAAAAATGAAATACATTACCGGATAATTTAATAATTAAACTAACAAAATAACTTGTCATATATTTACAAAAATTCTTCGAATCATTATATTCATTATGATTAAAAGATATTACACCACATGATTTGCTAAAATTATCTTCATTATATTTAACTGCTATATTATCTTTATTTATTGATTTATATATTATACCAGAAAATGATGCATTTGGTTTATACAGAAATACATATAATTTATTTTTATCAATATTATTTATATCTTTAACACGTTTTTCTTGATATTTTTTTATAGTATCTCCAAAACCAGGCGTCATAAACATATGTTCAAAAACACTATCATTTGATTTTTTAATATATTTTTGTAATTTATCCCAAAATTCCAATAAATATTTTGATGATATATTTATAATTTCTTCTTGTTTATCAACATTAATTGTATATCCACCATTAAATTTTACACATATTTTATTTGGAATATTTTTTTTATTGAACAAACATATACTAACACTAGATTTTATTCCCGCATCAAAAGCAGATGAATCAATTTGTTCAATATATGGATGATAATTATCAATATTTTGTCGTAATTCATTAATTTTATTTTTATTTGCCCAACCGCCACTATTATGACCTAATAATACCACATCAGGATTTACTGTACATACTATATCACTTACTATTATGCATTTATTAATAAAATCAACATATAAATTATCTCCAGTATTACTTCCTGAATATGGCGGATTGATAAGTACGCAATCAAAATGTTTCTTCACTTTTTTCTTTGATTTTTTTTATCTTATATTATAATAATCCGGTAATATCTCTTCTATATGTTTTCTAATATCATCACTTATATTATACTTCTTAAACAAATAATCATCTATCTCTTTTGGTGATTTGTTAAAATATTCATCTGAGAAATCAAACCAAGGAATTGTTTTAAAACATCCTCTAAATTGATTAGAATGATTTTTAGATAATTTTAGGCAACCTCTAACAAAATCTGTTTTAATGTATCTAATAAAGTTATTTAATTCTTGTTCAGTTTCAAATGCAAAATATCCAAATTCATATTTTCCATTTCTTGTTGGTATTTTCTTAATATTTTTATACTGACCAATATTATTTTTCATAAATTCATTATCTTTAGAAATAATAGTATAGAAATCTGATGATTCTTTATTACCCTTTGTGACTACATGGCCACGAATTTCTGATAATCTAACTATCCACCAATTTTCATTTGGATCATCTTCATATCCTTTATAATAAGATACAGTGCCTTTTATATGATCCCAAATAGAATTTTCAATATTTCCTATTTTATTATTAAATTCTTCTAATAATGGATCTGTTGAAAATTGCGTTATTTCTTTACATTTATTATATTCTTTATTATTAAAAATTAATTTATGAGGTTTCTTATTATCAACATAATTTATAGATACATCTGCAAATAATCCAGCATCAAAATATTCATTACCATTTACTGTTTCAATTTCACAATATTGTTTATCTATATTATTTGTTAAATTTTTATTTTGTTTATTTGTTAAAAGCCATTTTGTCGGTTGAATTGTTATAATCTTATCTGCTATTTCAAAATATTTTTGGAAAAATCTAACTCCCAAATTAAATGGGGGATTGCTCAAAATTATATCAAAATGTTTCCCCATTTTAGTTTCTTCCATTTAATGAAAAATATATTTAATATAATATAGAACATTTAAAAAGGAAAATTCAAAAGAATCTTCCTTTATTTATGTTTAGTTCTTGACTCATGATTTTCCACAAATTTTATTTCTTTATCGGTTAAATCAAATAACTTATACATTTCTTCATTTGTTATCTTATGTGTATAATTATCTAAGAATGGTAACACATCCAGCTGGATGTGTTGCTGCTGAACAGTAATATCACATATAGTGTTGAAAAATTTTAAATTTCTATATGAATCCCAGAAGTTTATTGCTTCATTTTCTGTATTAAACTTTATACTTATAGGAATTGGTGAATTCTTTGGTTTAACATATCCTCCCATATTTTTACATTCCGTCCAATCTTTATCACCAACAAATCCATCTATTGTATATTTAATATCTTTATATACCGGTAATGTTCCTCTATTTCCAGCAATAGCACCAATTAAAACTCGTATACCATCTCTTTTATTATTTTCTTTTACATCTGCAATTTTTTTAGTTTTATTAGAAAAACATACTTTATTAATTAGTGATACTTCTTCAGGATCTTTTACTTTTTTCCAATATTTTTTATAATCAAAATCAGTTTCTTTATTTACTATTGTATATATACCTAAATTAGAATAAGAAGTCATATCAAAGCTTTGTTTATCTTTTTTATCTAATGGTTGTATATCTTTAATATGTTTAGCTACATCTTCATATTGTTTTAATGTACTATTTTTATCACTAGCAAAAGGATCTTCTAACCATCTAATAGGACTAATATTTATTATATTATCTGCAATTTTTATACATTTTCTTAAAAATTTTAAATGCATATTTTTATCATAAGGAGGATTGATAAGTATACAATCAAAATGTTTTCCCATTTTAGTTTCTTCCATATTTTTTTCTGTCATACTTAAAAAATCTGTTACCTCAATTCGACCATTATCATTATAGTCTTCTATAGGTACTATTATATTATTAATATAGTTATTTAACTTATATGATTTCAACATTTTCTTACATAAGTTTTTACCAATCATACTTGAAGGAATAATCTTACATTTCTCCACAATTTTCTTTCCACATTTCCTGATTAGTCCTTGTAAGAACTCACCACATTTCTCATTAATCAATAGTATGTTCTTAGCTTTATCATATTCACTTTTATCAAGTTTATTCACCATCTTATCAACAACTTCAGCCGGTGTTATAACTTCTGATTTCTGAATCTTACCAAGTCCTTCAATCACTTTAGTAAATTTCTCAAAGTCACCTTTAGATTTGTCATTAGTCAATAATGAGATTTTTGTGAGTAATATATTGAAACTTTGAACTTCTTGATTTGACAATACTTTCCTGATTCTTTCAAGTTCTTTATAATCTATGTCAAAATCATGAAGCATCTCTGAATATTCTTTATCAAGTTTTGCTGATTTGATCATATCGTCAAAATTATTAAAAGGAACATCTATACATAGATTACAATATAATAAAGTCTTGATTAATGTTTTAAATAATTCTTTAGTTGTATTAATTGCATCATCTGTATTTCGTTTAACTGCTTTTGTCAATGTCTCTTTATCTTTATCTGTATCACCAGCATTTTGTAAATCTTTTGTATTAACTGATTTATCTCCTGATGGGTTCAATAATGCTTTTAATTTGTCTTTATTTTTATTTGTTTTACCGCCAAAGTCTTTAAGATCCATATCTAATAATGCATCCTGTAAACCCTTCTTACTAAATAAATCTTTTGGGAACAAATCATTAAGATCATCATCGGCAATATCTTCAATGCTCTTATTTTTATTATATCCTGCATATGCTACCATCAAGTCATTCTTTGTGACTTCAGCCATTTGCGCGGAGATCTCATCTGATTTCTCACAGAATAACGGCATATGTTCTATATCCTGTTTCATTATCTTCTCAATATTTTCAGTAGACGGATTATCTTCTGCATTTGCTCTCATAGTTGCAGACCGGACTAACATATTGAACATATTACTTATATTAAAGTCTATCAAATATACATTATCTTTCTTATTGACAAGTTTAGGTCCATCATCACCAATAACCTTCTTAACATATCTTGTGCATAATCTGAATATATTCTGGTCATATTCTTGCGGGCTACTTGAACTTTTCAAATATATCATACTATCTACACAAGGCAATGATACACCTGTCAAGAATTTATTAACTGTCAATATAATACTTTTTGTGTTATGTTCATCTAATGTATATAATTTCTCATTTAAACTTTTAACATCTTTGACATCAGGCTTATTACCAACTAAGCATATTACTTCCCGTTCATCTTGCTTTATGAATTTCTTCAGCAAGTCTCTCATAACTTCGCATGCTTTGATTCTTGGAAGAACTACTATAGTATGCTTACAGATCTTATTTCCTTCAACTTTCTTATTCCTTAAGAATGCAATTTTACCAGATCCATCACCGAATATAGTTTTCATAAGATCTTCAACTTGCTTCTCATATTTAAACTTGTTTCCCTTAGTAGTAAATAATGCGGATATTCCATCAACATATCCTTTATCTTTTATCACATCTTGGCATTCTTTTGTCAATCTCATACCAATCTTATGTAATGTAGGTATACCATAATAAGGTGATTTAGACGGATCTTCATCACGATGTTGGACATTCCATCTGTCCCGTGCAGCCATCATATCCGTATATGATACTTTAGAGATAATCATTGAAGTCTTTTTATCTAAGAATTCATTTGATGCTAAGATATAATATGGTGTTCCTGATACTTGAAGCATACGATCATATTTTACATCAAAACTATCTTTAATCTTATTTACTTCTTTTGTTTCTCGCTCAAATTCTTCATATTCTGATGTATCTAAATCTGGATCTATATTTTTATCTTTTTTAACAAATCCGGTAACTTGACCAAAAGAGTTTGCATGAGATCCATAATGAGTTTCATCAATAATAATCATATCAAATTTATTATTGAATATTCTTAAATGTTTTTTCTTTATATTATCTAATGAACCTGCTAAATCATGTAATGTAAAGAAAAATATTATAGTCTTTCCTTTATAATCTGATTCAAGATTATCATGAACATTCTTAGATTCTGTAACTATTTTATCAACTTTAGGATTATATGCTGATATATCCCATGTGAACTCATTTCTAACTTCTATAAATACAAAATCTTTATACCATGATTTATAATTTATATCTTCTTTCCATGCGTTTCTAACATCGGCTTTTGCAGATACTACTATAATACGTTTTAATCCTGTGCGATAAACTATATCGTATGATGCATGGGTCTTACCGAATCTCATTACGGCAGACATCAACATATTCTTTATGTCTTTATTATTAACAGCCTTTACACCAGCTACAACGCATTTTTCTTGAAGATCTGTATTATTATATTGTTGTGGACTTCCCCATTCTTCTGATGCTTTCTGGTGAGTACCTATCTTAAATATCTTAAAGTCTTGATCACCTCGTTTTATAGCGGCTTTCATTTCTACTAATAAGTCATTAAGAATATCTTCCGATAAGTTTTCTTTCTCATCTGTCGACATCTCACCATTTATCAATCGTTTCCATTTATTGAAAAACTCTTTTGAATAATGTAATCCAAATCCCAGTTCTCTACCCGTCTTAGATGCAAACTTATCATAAAAGTCTTCTCTTGATACATTTACATATCCTTTATTTTCTACTTTTTTATGTACTTCATGATCCCAGAAAAATACTTCTTCACCAATTTTATTTATTTCACTTGCGGACCAATATCCAAGAGGCTTAACATCACGATAACTTTTTTCCCATTGTTTGATTCTCTTTAACGGATGCTGATCTGTATATCCAATCTTTATAGCATTATCAACATCTGAGGTAGTGAATGCATATATACATGGACCATTTATCTTTGCAAAATCACAAAACTTATTAACTTTCTCCTCTAATTCTTGATTAGATTCATTATCTTTTATAGAATCTAATATTGTCAAACTTTTCTTATACGCTTCAGCTTCTTGTTTATTTCTATTTGGTTTACGAGCTTCAGCAATCAGATAATTTTTTAAATCCATCATATATCTATTTTAAATATCTTATTATATGAACTAGCACTACACTGAAGATGTAGTACTTTCCTGCTTCGCAACAAACTATTTTAAAATTTGCTAACCTAATGCTAAGACAGTCACTTTTATACTTGTATGGTTGGTTCCCAGCCTATCAAGTTTTAAATTTAGGTTATAATTTTATACTATTCGGTTTTACGTATAATAGTTTTAATATACAACCATATACCAATACTTCAAAGATCAAAATTTATTATAATAATATATTTTTATTTTTAATAAATACAAAAAACCAATTCATATTTTACACTAAAGATGTAAAATTTTTCTTGGTTTAATTTTTATAAAAATATTCAAAACAAATGATATATGAATTTTTTTAACATAAAAAAAATCCTCCAGATTTACATCTGAAGGATCTCTACCATATATAATATTTTACATTATTTCATTATTTATTAAAAATATATGATGGCATATAATCTTCATGAGAGACATCATTAGTTTCATCAATAAATTTATCAAGATATTTACCTAATTCTTTTTTTACAAATTTGTTTCTATTTTCACTATTAGATACCTTTAAACATTTATCAGTCTTATTAAATAGATCTTTAATTTCTGCAGATTTCTTAACAATAAATTTACTACCATCATTATTCACACATAAATAATAATGATTTTCTGTACCGAAATTCAATATCGAATTAAGACTAATAACACCAACATATTTCTTATTTGCGGTATTTGCAGTTTTTACATCAATATAGAATTTTACTTTAGAATCTTTTAAACCAACTATATCTCCATCAACTAAATCTTTTTTACTATTATAAGAACTTCCAAAATAATCTTCAGTACTTCTCCATTCATATTCTGGATAAGCTTCATTTAATCTGTCAATAATAAATTTTTCCTGATCTTTACCCACTTCAACATCATGAGAATCTGAATTTGGTATGCCTTTTAAATTTAATTTAGATAAATATTTTGAATTACTTGATTCCATTATATAATCTTTTAAAGTTTTCATATATCTTTATATATCTTTATTTAAAAATAACAAGTAAGTATATTTATTTTTTAATTTCATTGATAATCTTTTGTAATGCTGATGCAAAATCTTCAATCTTACTATAAGGGTGATATGTTGATTCCTTTAAATATTTTGCATATTCATTTATTTCTGATTGAAGCTCCTGCAGTTTATTTAGTGTTTCCTCATTCATATTTAGTATTTCTTCATTCATAGTTTAAAATATTTAACAAAAATTCTTAATTATAAACTATATAAATTCTATGTTTACAAACTGGGCATACTACATATTGATCTTGTCTGCCATAATTAGTATCTGCGTAATTAATATCTCTTTTTTCATATTCTAAAATTGACTGGCATGAATCACAAATTATTCTTTTGCCATGATGTTCTTCAATTACTTTCATATTTTTCGATTATATTAGTATTATTTTCTTTATCTTTATAAAACGGTCCTTCACATTTTCTTGGGTTTATGAATCCTGGTAACATCTTATCACAGGTATTAAAATATGCACATCCTACACATATTCCACTTCTTCCCCACATTCCATATTTAAATATAGATGGGAATTTTTTTATAATTTCTTCTTTTGTCATATTTCAATGATTTTTATTAAAAAATTATTCATCTAATTCAAAATGAACTTGTAAATCTCTACCATACCCATTGCAATCTATATATTGACAAATACACGGTTTTTTATAAGATGGTTGACCAGAATCAAAACAACAACGAAGACATCGAGATTCAAATCTATCACTATCTAAATACTCATCAGAAAATCTTTCAGTAATTGCTTTGACTTTATGACCAAATATATTGAATCGTTCAGTTGATATTGTAACATAATCTTTTGTCATAATTATTTATGAACTAGCACTACACTAAAGATGTAGTACTTTCCTGCTTCGCAACAAACTATTTTAAAATTTGCTAACCTAATGCTAAGACAGTCACTTTTATACTTGTATGGTTGGTTCCCAGCCTATCAAGTTTTAAATATAGGTTATAATTTATCATACTATTTGGTTTTACGTATAATAGCTTTAATATACAACCATATATCAATACTTCAAAGATCAAAATTTATTATAATAATATAGTTAATTAATTTAAATTATTCAAACAAACCAATTCATATTTTACACTAAAGATGTAAAATTTTTCTTGATTTAATTTTTATAAATTAAAATATCTTTATCTCTGTCATTTAATATAATCTTATTATCAATTCTTGCAATGACAACTTCAATAACATGTTCAAGAGTTGTATTTCTGATTTTTGTACAAGGATTAAAAACATATTCTCGTGCTTCTAGATCAAATGCGTCGGCTTCATATCGATTATATTTTTCATCAAAACTAATTTCTATACGATATCCTTTATATTCAGTCGTATATTCTCCAAATTCACCTAAATGAAATCCATATTTAGTATAAAGATTCATATTCAACTATTCTTTCCTAAATCATAAAAATACTTTGCAAATTTTCTTATAGTTTCATCATTCCAATCAAACTCATCAGAATCAACCTGCCAATCTAATTCAAGCTCATACCCAATCTTTGTCTTACCATTCTCCGTTTGATTGAAATTTTCATCTACAAATGCAGGTTCCGGAACAAACTTATGACCAAGAACTCTCTTCATCTTATAATCGGTATATTGAAAGCACCACCACTTATCTATTTCATTATCTAACCAATCCATTATTTATATTTTTTATGAATTTAATTACATATATAATATAGAAAAAATCAAGAATATTTCAAATATTTTATAAAAAAATCCTCCAGAATTTCTTCCAAAGGATTCATATTATTTCATTGAATATATAATGTAAGTATTTCAGTATTATTTTTATTGTTTAATTAAATTTCGCTATTTGTTTACCAGGAATAAAATATTCTGATGATAAATCTTTTCCTTCCCATTTTACAGGATATCCTTCATAATGTCCTCTTATAGGTGCCATTAATAATTTTTCATTTTTCTTTACGACATCTACTAATGCTTTATGAGAAATATATCTGACTTGATTTTGTGATTTATTTACACAAATATAATATCCATCTTTATTAAAGTTTACTAATGAACCAAGAGATACCGCACCAAAATATTTATCTGAAATTTTAATATCTATAAAATATATAGGTTTCTGATCTTTATCTAAAATAATTATATCGCCATTTTTTGTATCAAATTCAGATTTTTCTTTAGCAGATAAATCATTCCAGTCACCTTTATTTGTCATTCCATAATAATCTTGTGAACTTACTGCAGTATATTCAATATTAGCTTTTGAAAAACTATCAATAAATAATTGTTCGTTACTTTTAGATATATCAAATCTTTTAGGATCATCATATTCAGTTTCTTTAAGTTTTGAATAATCTAAATATCTCGTGAGTGCATCACAAATTTTATATGCGGCAGATGTAACACCACTGTCATAATTTTCTAATGATTCTTTTATGAAGTCTGATAAATTTTCCATATTATAATTTTATATATTATATAATAATAATGAACTAACTCAAGTTTTTTGTCAATATAATTATTCATAAGTTCATTTGTTTTCATTCATCCATTTCTCTAACAACCCTGACAAAGAAATTGCACACTCCTCACAAATATCAATATCAAAGTTCTCATCATCTTCTCTTCCACCCATACTTCCGCCATGCCAATATCGCAAAGTAAATTTTAGTTTGTTGTAGTAATTGAGATTGGTTATCTCCTTGCCACACTTATCACATATAATCTTTTTAACTATCATAACTTATACTTAATATATTTTAAATCAATTCAGTTAGACAATATTTAAGCGCTTCTTCGACTGCCTCTTCAAGGGAATTTAAAGATTCATTAAAATATCTTTCATAACCTAACATATTATATTTCTTAAAAACTTTGCAACACCATTTCTTAGTTCCATAATAACTCATTTCTCCATTACTTAAATTATTTACGCGGATTTTCATTTATTCTTTCTTTAAGGGATTTAAGCCAATGCTTTGTTTTTCTCTTCTCTTCAAATGACCAACTATCCTTTGTAGCAATAGCATTTATACACTCTGTCATATAACATTCATCCTCTTCACTCCAAGCAGACTTCTGTGCATCTGCTTTTCCTCTCTCATATTCAGCCTTGAAAAAATCGGATAGCAGAGGATTTTTATTCCCGACATTCTTCAATTCTTTATTTTCTATATTCCACTCATATCCTGCCTCATGTATTGCTTTGAAGAGGGTATCACGTTGTTCTTTGGTAGC
>Ga0247609_10002837_pt1 | contig 17982 bp, 19 predicted proteins | sample 172DNAGHGlowgp2_FD_193487 | JGI IMG/M metagenome (GOLD analysis project Ga0247609, IMG submission 193487) | Sheep rumen microbial communities from Palmerston North, Manawatu-Wanganui, New Zealand - 1728 DNA GHGlow gp2 | ecosystem: Host-associated > Mammals > Digestive system > Stomach > Rumen ...
AACATCTGGTAGTCTCTTGAATTCAGGTGTAAAGGTACTAATAATATTCCAGATTACAGCATATTTATACTTAATAAAACGTAACGCCACTTTCTAAAGTGGACTCATTAATACACAATGAAAGGAATAATTCTCGCTGGAGGCTCCGGCACTAGACTTTACCCTATTACAAAGGGTGTGAGCAAGCAATTGCTCCCTATTTATGATAAACCGATGGTTTATTATCCCATTAGCGCGCTCATGCTTGCAGGAATTAGAGACATACTCATTATCTCTACCCCATACGATTTGCCAGGATTCAAGCGTCTGTTAGGTGATGGATCTGATTATGGAGTTCACTTTGAATACGCTGAGCAACCTTCACCAGATGGTCTCGCCCAGGCTTTCATCATTGGCGAAAAGTTCATTGGTAATGATTCTGCCTGTTTGGTATTGGGTGATAATGTCTTCTATGGAGCAGGCTTCACTAAGTTGTTGCGTAATGCCGTAGAAGATGCTGATAAGAACGGCAAAGCAACCGTTTTTGGATATTGGGTAAGTGATCCAGAGCGTTACGGAGTAGCTGAGTTTGACCGTGAGGGTAACTGCCTCTCAATTGAAGAGAAGCCAAAGGAGCCAAAGAGTAATTATGCTGTAGTTGGTTTGTATTTCTATCCCAATAAGGTGGTTGATGTAGCAAAGCATATCAAACCCTCTGCCCGTGGCGAGCTTGAAATTACTACGGTGAACCAAGAATTCCTTAAAGACGGGGATTTGAAGGTGCAAGTCTTTGGCCGTGGTTTCGCTTGGCTGGATACGGGTACACATGATAGCTTGGCTGAGGCTTCTACATTCGTAGAAGTAATCGAGAAACGCCAAGGTTTGAAAGTCGCTTGTTTGGAAGGTATTGCCTATCGTAATGGATGGATATCAGAGGAACGTATGCGCGAGATAGCTAAGCCTATGATGAAGAACCAGTATGGACAATACCTTCTTAAGGTGATTGACGAGATGAAAGAAGAGATTAATTCAAATACTTTTACTCATCCTGAAATGTCAGAAATAAAATAATTGAAATATGTCAGAGAAACAAATTACCGTCACCTCGCCGTTGTTGCCCAACCTCGACGAGTTTAATGAGATGTTGAAGGAAATATGGGCAAGTAAATGGATTACCAATATGGGGCAGTTACATGTCCAATTGGAAAAGACTCTGTGTGAGTATCTGAAGGTGCCTTATATCAGTTTGTTTACTAATGGTACATTGCCATTGCTGACTGCTTTGCAGGCATTGCGCATTACAGGTGAGGTAATCACCACACCATATAGCTTTGTGGCTACAACCCATAGTATTTGGTGGAATGGCTGCAAGCCTGTGTTTGTGGATATTGAGGAAGAGACTTGTGGCATTGATCCTGAAAAGATTGAGGCAGCCATTACCCCCAAAACCACTGCCATTATGCCAGTTCATTGCTATGGTAAGCCAGTGAAGATGAAGCAGATTCAGGAGATTGCTGATAAATACGGATTGAAGGTGATTTATGATGCTGCTCATGCTTTTGGTGTTGAGGTTGATGGTGAAAGTGTACTGAATGCAGGTGATATGAGCACGCTGAGCTTCCATGCTACCAAGGTATATAACACCCTTGAAGGTGGAGCCCTTGTAATGCATGATGAAAAGACCAAGAAACGTATAGATTACCTGAAGAACTTCGGTTTTGCAGGAGAAACCGAAGTGATAGCCCCTGGTATAAATAGTAAGGTTGATGAAGTACGTTGCGCATACGGCTTGTTGAATCTGAAGCAGGTAGACAAAGCTATTGCCCATCGTCAGAAGGTTGCCCAGACGTATCGCGAAGCACTACGAAATGTTCCAGGCATACGTTTCTTTGAAGATATGCCAGGTGTACGTCACAACTATAGTTATTTCCCAATCTTTATCAATGCAGAGGAATACGGCAAAACAAGAGATCAACTCTATTTTGAGATGCGTGAGCAAAATGTGTTGGGAAGAAGATATTTCTATCCACTTATCAGCGAATTTAGCACCTATCGTGGTTTGCCAAGTGCAGCACCGGAGAACTTGCCTGTAGCTACGAAAATAGCTAATGAGGTAATCTGCTTACCCATGCATCACGAATTGACAGATGCTGATCTTGAGAGAATTCTTAATTGTGTCATTAAATAGTGGAATTTATGATAAAGACATCAATTGTTGCTGACAGCATCAAGCTGTCATTAGTACGTAGCCTTTTCAATGAGGCAAAGAAATATGACGATGTGATAGATTTTACACTTGGTGACCCTGATGTACAGACTCATCAGGTCATCAAGGATGCTGCTTGCTTAGCTATACAGGAAGGAAAAACCCGTTATTCTCAGAATGCTGGTCTTTTAGATTTGCGCCAGACAATCAGTAAATATTATCAGCGTAAAGAGGGTTTTAGCTATGACCCTGTTACTGAGGTGATGGTTACAGTTGGAGCTATGGAAGGCCTCTATCTGGCTCTTATTTCTATGCTGAATCCTGGAGATGAGGTCATCATGCCTGCTCCTTATTACGTTAATTATGCACAGATGGTACGCATGTGTCATGCAGTTCCGGTGATTGTCGACAATCCTGAGAAAACGGATTTGACTTTTGATGTGGCTGACATAGAGAAGGCTATCACGCCAAAGACTCGTGCCATCATGATTAATACCCCATCAAATCCTTCGGGTCGTATCATTCCTCAGGATAAGATTGCAGCCATTGCTGAATTAGCTAAGAAGCATGATTTGGTGGTTATCTCTGATGAGGTTTACAAGTGTCTGATTTATGATGGAGTTCCTTTCAAGAGTATTGTGGCTATCGATGGTATGCGTGAACGCACTATCTTAATTAATTCTCTTTCTAAAGAGTTTTGCATGACGGGTTATCGTATTGGCTATGTCCTAGCTCCCGAGGAGATTATTGCTGCCATGACCAAACTTCAGGAGAATGTATGTGCTTGTGCACCTCTGCCTTCACAATATGCAGCCATCAAGGCTCTCAGTGGCGAAGAGGATTACTCTAAGAACATGGTCAACATCTTCACAGAGCGCAGAAATGCACTTTTTGAAGGCCTAAGCAAAATCGAGAAGTTTAACGTCAAGGCTCCAGAAGCAACCTTCTATATGATGGTTGACATCTCAAAGACTGGCATGGACTCCATTGATTTCTGCTATGCATTGCTTCGTGGTGCTCATGTTGCAGTAGTTCCTGGTGTTACTTATGGCCAGTGCTGTAATCATTATATCCGTATTGCCTTTACGCTTGATATTGAGAAAATCAAGGAAGGCGTGCGTAGAATTACTGAATTTGTAAATAGCTTGTAAATATGAAGAGAGTTCTAATGCTTGGTGGTAGCATTTATCAGACATACGCCATCAAAGCTGCAAGGGATATGGGCTACTATGTCATCACTTGTGATTATCTGCCTGATAATCCAGGTCATCAGTTTGCCCATGAATACCATAATGTCAGCACAACCGATAAGGAGGCTGTATTGGCTTTGGCCAAAGAACTGAAGGTTGATGGCGTTGTAGCCTATGCTTCAGACCCTGCAGCACCAACAGCAGCATACGTCAGTGAGAAACTTGGTTTACCAACCAGTCCGTATAAGTCTGTAGAGATTCTGAGCAAGAAGCATCTTTTCCGTCAGTATCTTACGGAACATGGCTTCAATGTTCCAAAGGCAAAGAGCTACAAGACTTATGAAGAGGCTGCAGCTGAAATTGATTCCTTTAAATTACCTGTCATGGTAAAGCCTGTAGATTCATCGGGCAGCAAGGGTATCAATAAGATGACCGACAAATCACAGTTAAAGGCATTCGTAGAGGATGCATTGTCTTATTCTCGTGATAAGATATTTCTGATAGAGGAGTTCATTGTGAAGAATGGTCCTCAGATTTCTGGTGATGCATTCTCTGTTGATGGCAAACTGGTGTTCCATTGCTTGGGCAATGAGTTTTATAGCACCAAGGTTGATAAGGATTTTGCACCTCTTGGTGAGTGCTGGCCTACAGTAATGCCTAAAGAGGTGATAGATGCCTTGGAGGCTGATTTGCAGAGATTGATCACCTCGTTGGGAATGAAATCTACAGCTTATAATGTAGAAGCTATTTATGGTACCGATGGAAAGGTTTACATCCTGGAACTTGGTGCTCGTAGTGGTGGAAGCCTGATACCACAGATTACAGCCTTAGCAACTGGCGTTGACATGGTTCCCTATGTAATCAAGGCAGCCTTGGGTGAAGATTGCTCTGATTTGAAGATGGCTCCTGTTAAGGGATTCTGGTCAAACTATATGGCGCACGCCAATGAAACCGGAAAGTATGCAGGCATTGAATATGATGAGGAGTTCAAGAAGAACAACTTCGTCGATTTCGTGACTGACATCAAGGAAGGTGATCCTGTTCACAAGTATCGTGATGCTCAGGACTGCGTAGGTGAGCTGCTGTTGAAATATGACAGTGCGGAGCAGATGAATGATATCATTGAGAATATGGATAAGTACGTTACAATTAAGGTAAAGTAAATGGATAAAGCAATCGGTGGCTACTTTGAGTTGGAATTGAATGAAGGCTTTGAACTTCATAGCGATGCAATAAAGCTGAATTCTGGTCAATATGCGTTGGAGTATATACTGAAGGCGCGTAAGTATAGTAAGGTGTATTTGCCGTATTATATATGTGATTCTGTACTTCAGCCGTTTAAGCGCCAAGGTGTAAAGTATGAGTTCTATCACATAAATGAGTTGTTAGAACCAGCCATTGAATTACATCCTAAAGATGACGAGGCAGTACTATACGTGAACTACTTCGGACTGAAGAACCGTAAGGCAGAAACATTCTGTTACGCATACAGAAATACTATCTTGGACTTTACTCAAGCTTTCTATAGTGAAAAAGTTAATAAGTATAACGACAAGAGCATACAGTGCGATACTTTGTATAGCTGCCGCAAATATTTTGGTGTACCTGATGGAGCCTATCTTTACACAGATTGCATTTTGGATGAAGAGATACCTCAAGACGAGTCTTTTGACCGTCTGACATTTCTTACCAAACGTATAGATCGTTCAGCTCAGGAAGCTTATGCCGATTTCCATGCAAACGATGAGACAATTGCTAATATGGGCATGCGAAGAATGTCTCATCTCACAGAAAAGATGATGCAAAGCATAGATTATTCTGCCAAGGCTAATAAGCGTATTCACAATTTTTATGTGCTTGACAGTGCTTTACGAGAAACAAACCGTTTCAAATGGGGTTTGGACTATGGTACTGTGCCTATGGTTTATCCCTATTATGTGGAAAATGGTGCTCAGTTACGTCAACACCTAATTGACAACCAGGTGTTTTGTGCCCGCTACTGGCCAAACGTCCTCGAATGGTGTAAGCCAGATAGCTTGGAGTACCAATTGGCTGAAAAATTGGTTTGTCTTCCAATAGACCAGAGGTATGGTGAGGAAAATATGAATAGAATAATAAATATAATACAAAATTATGGTTAATACTGTAACATTTAGAGATTTTGAGGAGCGCGATATCGACTTCATCTACAAGTGCAAGAATGATGAGAAGCTCAACTCAATGATAGTAGGGGATTACCATCCTTACACCTATGAAGAAGCGACCAAATGGGTTCATGGATGTATGGGTGAACACGAAACCTTTAAGTTTTGGGCTGTTTGTACCAATGACGTAGAGAAACGAATTATTGGATGGGTAAGTTTGTCTGATATTAATATGATTGAGTCTTCTGCTTCTTTTCATGGTATAGTAATCGCTGACCCTAGGTTTCGTGATGGACTTGCATGGATAGAGTCATATCTTTTTGTATACGATTATGCATTTGAAAAACTTAATCTGAATAAAGTTTATGGAAGCGCTCTCGTTAATCATGTTACATCACAAACAATGAGACGTGTGATGTATGGAAAAACAATAGACTATAAGAAAAACGCTGTCTTTAAGAATGGTATTTATCATGACATATCCGTAGGAGAATTGAGTCGTGATGTTTATGCTAAACACAAGAATAATGGGGATTATAAATTGTCTTCAATCTTAAAGAGGGTCCGATTTATAAAGAAAGAAATCAAAGAAACATTATGAGAGCATTTATATTTCCTGGCCAAGGTAGCCAGAAAGAAGGAATGGGTAAGGATCTGTATGAGAACTTCCCCAAAGCGAGAGAGATTTTTGAACAGACTAACGATATCTTAGGAGAGAGGTTTTCAGACTTCTTATTCGCGGCCAATGAAGAGACCCTGATGGACACCCGTTATACGCAGATGAGCATCTTCATCTATGAATGTGCACTTGCAATGGGGCAGGAAGAAGTGAAGCCCGACTGTGTAGCAGGTCACTCACTTGGTGAATATGCAGCACTGGTAGTGTCTGGCGTATTGTCGTTTGAAGAAGGCGTGAAGTTTATCAAGAAACGTGGTCAGGTATTCTATGAGGCCTTCCAGAAACATCCCAGTGCCATGGGAGCCATCATCGGTATTCCGGAAGAACAAGTCTTTGATGTGCTGAAAAAGGTCGGTGATGAGGATGGGGAAAATCTTTATATTGCAAATTACAACGGACCAGGCCAGTTGGTCATTACCGGTGGTCGTGCATCTGTAAAGAAAGCATGCAAGATTTTCAAGGAAATGGGTGCCAAGCGTGCCTTGGTACTGCCCCAGAAAGGTGTAGGCCATTCACCTAACTCAGCAGAGGAGGGTGCCATCCTTGGTGAGGAGTTAAGGAAACTGAACTTTATGACTCCACATATACCAATCTATCAGGATGCAGACGGACTCCCACATACAGACCCACAAGAAATTTTAGAGAATCAGATTAAACTGATGACATATCCCGTACAATGGACTGCCATTACTAGAAATATGGTTAAGAATGGCGTAACTGAGTTTTACGAATGTGGAACCGATGATACGCTTCAAAAGATAGTAAGGAGAATGACACCGGAATCATTGGTGACCTCTCTACATCATATCTCCACTTATGAAGGTAAAGTACATGATTATTCTATTGTAAAAGAATAGATTTGTTATTAATTATTAATTTTTAAAAAAATGACACTAAATGAATTTGTAAAGGCATTCGCTGCCGAGTTTGATGACACCCCAGAAGAACAGTTCACTCCTGCAACTAACTACAGAGAATTGGAAGAATGGGGTTCATTGGTTGCATTGTCAATCATTTCTATGATTGATGATGAAATGGATGTTCAGATTACAGGTGCAGACTTGCGCTCATCCAAGACAATTGAGGACCTCTACAACTTGGTGACTTCAAAGTAACAAATCAGCAGACTGTCGTTCATCAAGACGACGGTCTGCTAAACTAAACAACAGAATATCATTATGTCATTCCTTAGTATAAAAAATATCAAGCTGACTGGTTTGTCAGCAGGAGTACCTGAAACCATCATCGAGACAGACAGTTACGACTTGATGACACCAGAACAAATTGAGCATTTTCTTCGCTCTACAGGCGTGGAACGTCGTCGACGTGCCTCATCTAACCAATGTACATCCGATTTGTGTGTAGCAGCAGCCAACAAACTCATTGAGGAACTGGGCTGGAATCGTCAGGATGTTGATTTGCTTGTATTTGCCTCACATACAGGTGATTACAAGTTACCTTCAACATCCTGTATCTTGCAGAATCGTCTTGGTTTGCCGACAGAGTGCATGGCTTTCGACATCAACCATGGTTGCTCAGGATTCCTGTATGGATTAAGTATTATTGCCAATCTTATGTCAACAGGCAGTTTCAAAAAAGGTCTGCTGTTGGTTGGAAATACGCAATCAAAGAATGTTAGTTACGAGGACAAGAGCACCTATATGATTTTTGGTGATGCCGGTGCCGTGGCCGCTTTGGAATATGCGCCACAAGACGATGACTCGCTCGACTTCCATTTCAAGACCGATGGTTCAGAACTGGAATCTGTCTATGTTCCACATGGTGGGTATCGCCATCCCATCACTCCTGATTCGTTTGTTGTTGAAGATTGCGGAGATGGGATCAAACGCAACAAGACAAATCTCATCATGAATGGAATGGATGTGTTCGCCTTTGCGAATAAACACCTTGCAAAGTCCGTTAATGCTCTTGTTGAGCACTATGGCATTGACAAGGAAAAAGATGTTGACTATTTTGTCATGCACCAAGCCAATAAGTTCCTTTGTGACAAAGTAATGAAAAAGGCAGGAATACCCGCTGAAAAATCCTTCTTCTCCTATAAGAACTTTGGAAACTCTTCTGGCGCATCTATTCCACTTACAATGGTGACAGAAATGAAAGATATATTGGGAACCGAAGGACGCAAGAACATCCTTTCCACTGCCATTGGTGGAGGTTTCTCCCTTGCATCAGCCATGATCAAGGTAGGAAAGGTTCACTGTACGGATTTGGTTATTGTAAAAGATGACCCACAAAACATTTGGCCTGGATAATATGAAACATCTTGTTATTATAGGAACTGGTAATATCGGTCAGATTGTACATTGGTATGCCACCTTGTGCAAGGATTACATGACCGAGTGGGACATCAAATGTCATATTGACGACGTAGAGAATTACACCATCGAGGCAGACGATGTCTTCATTTGCGCAGATGTAAAACCTACTGACAGGTTAGAGCATGCATCAGTGATAAGAGCAAAAGGTGGAACATTCATCAATGTTATACATCCTACAGCCAACTTGGCACCTACGGCCCAATTGGGCACTGGTATTATTGTAGGTGCATTCACGACCATCTCCATCAACACAACCATTAAGGATGATGTCATTATACAAGATCATTGTAATATTGGTCATGATGGCATCATTGAGTCAGGCTCGCATCTGTATGTAGGAGTAAAGTTGTGCGGAAGAAATAAAGTGGGAGAACAGTCTGCGTTATTCACAGGTTCCCTTATCTATCCTGATGTAAAAGTCGGAGTTGGTTGCACTGTTGGAGCGGGAAGTGTTGTGAGCCGTAAGGTGAAAGACGGAGACACCGTATTAGGTAACCCTGCAAAAAAAATTGAACTGTAACTATGGCAACATTTAAGATTGACAATGTGCGTATGGCAGGTGTTGCAGCCTGCGTGCCACAAAAAAGAGTCGAGAACAAAGATTCGCAACTCTTTGACACAGAGGAAGAAAAACTGAAATATATCGAGACCGTAGGTGTTGATGCCCGTCACGTTACGGATGAGCAGACATGTTCATCGGATTTATGCTTGGCTTCTGCAGAGAAACTATTATCAGACCTTCAGTGGAACAAAGAAGAGATAGATTGTCTGGTTTTTGTAACACAGACCCCTGATTATAAGTATCCTGCCTCTGCCTGCATTTTACAAGCTCGTCTTGGTTTGCCGATGTCTTGTCTGACGTTCGATGTGTCCATGAGCTGCCCTGGTTGGATTTATGGCTTGTCAGTCGTATCATCTTTATTGTCTGCCGGCAAGCTTCGCAAGGCACTTCTCTTGACAGGTGAGACGGTTTCCAAGCTTCGTTCTCCGTATGACAAGGTGAATCTGATTACGGGCGATGCAGGCACAGCAACCGCATTGGAATATTGCGAGACTGCTAAAGGCATCTACTTCGACCTCAATACCAAGGGCGACGATTATAAAGCTGTATGGATTCGTGACGGAGGTTATCGCAATCCCTTCAATGAGCACTCCCTTGATTATGAGAAATGCGAAGATGGGGTAACCAGAAACGGTGTACAAACCTATATGGATGGTGCCAGTATCTTTGGCTTCGCCATCAAACGTGCGCCTGAAAGTATTAGACGATTGATGGAGACCTTTGGTATTGAAGATGAGACGGTTGATGATTACCTGTTGCATCAGGCTAATAAGATGATTAACGATAAGATTATCAAAAAACTTAAGTTCGCACCAGAGAAATTCCCATCCAATATCCGTGAATATGGTAATACCTCTTCCACTGCTATTCCATTGATGATGGTTTGTCAACTCCGAAACGGATTGGAGAACAAGCAACATATTGCCTGTGGATTTGGCGGTGGCTTGGCATACGCCAGCACATGCTTCACAACCGACACAAATATCGTTTGTTCTGAATTAGTAACCATTTAATTATTTACAATATGTATAATCCATTTAGTCTTGAAGGAAAAGTCATTCTCGTAACAGGTGCTTCGTCTGGAATAGGACGGGCTGTTGCGATAGAGTGCTCAAAGAGCGGAGCTATAGTATACCTGACAGCTCGTAATAACGAGCGCCTGCAAGAGACATTGTCACAAATGTCTGGAGGTAATCATAAAATTATTGCTGCTGATTTAACCAAACAGGAAGATGTCGCACATCTTGCTGAGAGTGTTGAAAAGTTAGACGGAATCGTTCTTAATTCTGGAATAAACGACAAATCCATTATAAAAAAACTGGATAACGAATTTATCACAAAGATGATGGATACGAATTTCTCGGGACCGGCAATGCTTATTCAATCGTTATTGAAGAATAAAAAGATTAATAAGTTGGCATCTGTAGTTTTCATGTCTTCTATATCTGCATTCTATCCATCCGTATCAAATGCTTTGTATGCAGCATCAAAGGCAGCTGTGAATCAATTTGCAAAAGTGCTTGCCCTTGAAGTTCTTACATTAAAGGCACGTGTTAACTGCATTCAACCAGCATTTGTAGAGACGGAAATGATTAAGAAATACACACTTGATAATGTGATTGACGAAATACGTGCCAATTATCCACTTGGTCGTTTTGCACGTCCTGAAGAGATTGCATACGCTACCATCTATTATCTTTCTGATGCCAGCCAATTGGTAACAGGTACATCGTTGGTTATTGACGGTGGTTATACGTTACGATAAGATATGTTTTCAATCCATAGACACATTAACACCCCTGTTCCATCGAATACATATATCATAGTTGACGGAGAGCACTGCCTAGTAATAGATCCAGGTTCAAAAGAAGAGCCCGAACTAATGACGTATATTAAAGAAAAAGGGCTGACTGTTGATTACATTTTATTGACCCACGAACACTTTGATCATTGCTGGGGTGTAAATGAATTAATAGAAAAGACTGAGGCAAAGGTGATATGCACACAAAGCTGCAAAGATAAAGTAATGCAGCCATCCAATTACTTTAATAAATTCTACTTTAATTCAGAGGAAGAATATTCCGTGAACAGGGTGGATTATGTAGTAGAGGATTTGGATTGTGTTCTGAATTGGAATGGTACAAATATACGCTTTATAGAAACCAAAGGTCACTCTCCTGGTGGAATGTGCATAAACATTGAAAACACTTTGTTCACTGGAGATACGCTTCTACTGAACACTAAGCCTGTACTTATGAAACGATTGGGTTCTTCAAAAGATGATTACAAAGAGTCTGTAATGCGTGTTTTTGATGAGTTTCCCGAAGAAACTATTGTGTGTCCGGGTCATGGAGAATCCTTTCTTTTAAAAGAATCTCTTTCTTTTTACGAGGATTATTTGGGGGCTAATTTTTCTTTGTTGCGTTAATTATGTCAGAGCAAAGTTTAAAAGATAAAACAGTAAAGGGTACAGTCTGGAGTGGTATTGATAATGTGGCCCAGTTTGGTGTCACCTTTTTGGTGAGCATCGTACTGGCACGTCTGCTCACACCGGATGACTATGGCCTGATAGGTATTATCACTATCTTCACGGCAGTCTGTACGGCGCTTGTTAATGGGGGCTTTACTACCGCGTTGATTCGTAAGAAAGATGCCACAGATGATGACTACAACACTGCATTTATTGTCAATCTAGGTGTTAGCATACTGCTATATGTTGTCATTTATCTTTGTTCTCCATTCATAGCAAACTTCTTTCATCGGCAAGAACTGATAGCATTGACGCAAGTTTCCTCAATGGGAATGATAATTGGCGCTCTGGGCTTAGTTCAACAAACACGACTGACTAAACGCATTGATTTCAAGACTCAAACCAAGATAACCATTGTTGCCTCAGTTGCCAGTGGAATAGTTGGAATTGTTATGGCATTGATGGGTTTTGGAGTATGGTCATTAGTGGCTCAGAGCCTGACAAGCCAAGGACTGCGCACAATTCTTTTATGGTTGGCAAATAAATGGGTTCCTCAATTACGCTTTTCATCAGAGAGTTTCCATGATCTTTTTGGCTTTGGTTGGAAAATGATGGTGTCGCAGGTTCTTGATACCGTATGGAAAGAATTATATCAGGTAGTTGTCGGTAAGTTCTATACTCCCGCAACGTTAGGACAATATACACGTTCAAAACAATTCTCGACATTGTTTTCGAGTAATCTTACTATAGTCATACAAAGAGTTACTTATCCAGTACTTAGTAACATCCAAGATGATAAGGAGAGGATGATTTCGGCATATCGTCGAATTATTAAAGTAACGATGTTTGTTACAGCAATCAGTATGTTTTTCTTAGGCGCTATTTCAGAACCATTGCTATATTGCTTGATTGGTCCGAAATGGCATGATGCAGCAATTTATTTGCCATTGATATGTATAACAGGTTCAACCTATCCACTACATGCCATCAACTTGAACATGCTTCAGGTGCAAGGGCGTAGTGACTTGTTCCTTGGTCTTGAAGTTATAAAGAAAATAATTGGTATAGCTCCGCTCTCTGTATGTTTCTTTTATGGTATCCTGCCCATGCTTTATACAAGTATCTTGACAACTATTATTGCATACTTTCTGAACTCATATTACTCCGGTAAGTTCTTAAGGTATAGTTCTTGGATGCAGATTTGTGACATTTCACCTTCTTATGGTTTAGCTACTATAGTCGCTTTGAGTATATTCTTTCTCAAATATTTACCAATTTCATATTGGATAATACTCCCTTTACAAATAATTCTTGGTTGTGCAATATTGTTATGTGTATGCCAAATCTCGAAGATGGAAGAGTACGTGGAATTAAAAAGAATGGTTGAACCTTATTTCAAGAAAGTAAAGAGATGAACGAACAAGAAAAATACCAATGGATGGTATATGTGAGTTGTACGACATATAATCATGTACCATATATTGTTGATGCCATGAATGGCTTCATTATGCAAGAAACAAACTTTCCATTTGTCTGTGGTATTATTGATGATGACAGTACCGATGGTGAACAAGAAGTTATTAAAAAGTATTTGAATGAAAATTTCGACTTAGAAGATAAAAACATTGCACGACATGAGGAAACAGAAGACTACGTCCTAACCTTTGCGAGGCACAAGACAAATATTAACTGCTATTTTGCAGTGTTATATCTAAAATATAATCATTATAGTATAAAAAAGTCCAAACTCCCTTATGTCTCACAATGGCGTGATAATGCAAAATATATTGCGATCTGTGAGGGTGATGATTACTGGATAGATGCCCAAAAACTGCAGATGCAGGTAGATTTTATGGATAATAATCCAGGAATAGGGCTGTGCTATACAAGAACAAAATATCTGTATAATAACAATCGGATGGTAGAAGAAACCATTATGGATAGTTGTGACACTATGTCACTTTTGAAAAAAAATCCTATCAGAACGTTAACAGTGATGCATAAAGCAGATTTACAGAGGAACTATTTTGCCTTTTCTCAAAAGAATAATCTTCCGACGTATGACTATCCAATGTTTTTATGGTATTCTTTTTTTTCAAAAATCGGGTACATTAGTGACATCACGGGAGTGTATAGGATAGTAGAAGAATCGGCGTCTCATTCTAAGGATGCCACAAAAGTGATATCATTTTATGAGTTGTGTATGTCTGTAAGAGAGTTTTGGATAGATAAACTGGCCGTCAATCCATTACCATTTCGTTACAAGCATGATGTGCAATGCTACAAATTTGCAATAGCAAATTTTGATATAAAGCATATTAAATATTATAGGGAGAAACTTTCTAAATTTAGTCAGTTGAATGTTACTAAAAGACCTTATACGGAATTTGTTAGGAAATATAGACTAGATATATTAGTTTCTTTTGTTTATCACTACACAAAGCCGCTCTTCGCTATATATGTTCGAAAACATGCAAATAATTGGTAAATTATGAAATATTATAAAATTATTCTAATTGTTACGTATGCTTTCGCAATATTGAACAACTCGATGTCCTTTGTTGATATCTTGTTTCATTCAATATCTTTACTTCTTATGCTCTTTATATTAGAGAAATTCCCCTTTTTAAAACATTTTGGCAAGCATCTAGTATTGCTTACATTTTGGATATCTTTAATGTTTATGCCTGCTTTTCATTTGGTGAAGACACTACAGGGCGAAAATGGTAATTTTGGTTATAGAATAACTGCGATTGATTATGAACATATTCTTTCGTTTGGTTCCAAAGTGTTGCTTCTTACATGCATTACATGGATTCTTTCTTCTTTTGCAAATTCAAAAAAGCGAAAAGAGGTGATAATCTACAAACCTCATTTGATTTCAAAGCATAGTGTAAATAATATTTTTATTATTATTTTTCTTTTAAGTCTATTCAGTCTATCAATTGGGCTTAGCCGTATGGGGGCTCAGGGCATTGAGTTGCCTTTTCATTTAGCAGGCATAATCACCTTGATTAGAATTTCTCTCTTCCCTATGCTTTTCGCAGTTATAGCAGAAAACTATATCCTTAATAAGGAGAGTATTCCCAAAAAGTATTTTATACTCTTATTTGTATGGGCTCTATTAGAAACAGTTGTAAGATTAAGTAAGGGTGCATTGCTTGGTTGTTTTATGCCTGTCGGTATAGTTTTATATATGTATTATCGACCAAGTTGGCGTACATTAATTAAATATGCGGCTCCAATATTCGCAATATTTTTTGTGGCATACCCGATAATCGAAGTAATGCGTAGTACTGACGAGGGTAGTTTATCGAAAAACATCTCTGTAGCTTCTAGACAAGTAGAAAACGAAGATGAAACAACTAATCCATTTGTCCAACCATTAAATCGAACTTTTATGATACCAGGTATGTATGCCAAAGATTATAATTGTGTGAATCAAACAAAGTTTTTTGATTTTTCAAAAGCTCCCGCGCTTGTTTCTTGGGGTGGAGCAGCACGCTATCAAACATTTGTTATTGATGGTTATCCATTAGGTATAGCTCACTCATCTGGTACGACAGCTATTGAAGATCCTCTATTGCATGGGGGATATGGCTTGTGTTATATTGTAATAATTTTGCTTATGATAATGGCTAATGCTATTGATTCATTATCTAATAAACACATGAATACAGTATACATATTTCTAGTTTTGCTATTATGGGGCTTTAGCAATACTCAAAATATCACTTCTTTATATGATGCAGTTAGTATGCAGTATATGCTTGTAAAATTTACTGCAATATATATAGCTTATTATTTGAATTTCAGAAGAAAAATTGTGGTTAAAAGATAGTATATTATGTATTTATTTATTTATACAGCTCAAAAAGCTCATGGCATCTCAGTAATAATTGAAAACTTGGTTAAAGCCTTTGCAAAAGAAGGAATTAATTGCTCGCATATCACCACGTTAGATGGCCTTAGTAAAGATAGTTTAATTATCCCATTTGCCGTGAAGGAGGCAGTTGAAGTTTACGAGAGGGGTTACCGACCTTTTGCGGCATTCCTGTGTGATGCTATTTCATTGGGGTATAGAAACAAATTTAAATTCTATTTGAGCATAGGTCATGTATTCTGCTACGATTTTTGGTATAGTATATATGGATACCTTCGGTATAGTAGAAAAGAAAAATTTGTTCTTAATATGTATGAGAATACTATTTTTGTTGCGCAAGTTGATATTGATTATTTAAAACAAAAATATCCGAGATCAGGATGTAATTATATTTGCGTACCCAATGGTGTTCCAGAGGTAAATAATGTATTAGATCATGTTCCATCTGATAGGTTGCGATTAGGTATTCTCTCACCTTGGGAGTCAAAGCAAATTATCGAGGAATCAAATTGGTTTATTAGGAAATATTATAAGCGTTACTATGCTAAGCATCCAAATACTGTATTAAAACTGGCAGGTCGAGGAAGTAAAATTAATCAATTCCAGAATCAGGATGGCATTGAAGTGTTAGGGGAAGTTGAAGATCTGGCAGATTTTTTCGCAAATATTGATGTATTTATTTCGTCAAATCCCAAAGGGTGCGGTATTTTAAACCGTGTGCTTGATGCTTTTATGTATAAAGTACCTGTTCTTGGTCACGAAGCTTCATTTAGCGGTTTTCCTTCTTCAGATGACATTTGTTACAAATTTAACAATTACAGTACGTTTGAATCTGCATTAGAATACATAACTGCAAATAGAACCGATGCATGGAAGAGAGTTGAGAACGCGATTGAATACACAAAAGAGAACAATAACTGGGAACGTAATTACCAGAAACTGGTAGAAATATTAATGAAGACAATTTAGAGAAATGAATAGATTCAAACTGATAATAACACTTTTGAATATACCAAGGTTATTATTACATATACTTTTTTATCTTCAAAAACGAAATATCTGCCGCGATGATGTTGTGGTTCAATTAAAACATCGAAGGCTGCATTGTTCTGAGTTACTGGGTTTCATGTATATTTTGGTATTTGACAAGACCTATCGAAACCTTTTTTATTGGCGTATAGGAAAGCTAAAATATTTGTGTTATTATTGGTTGCCTCCTCATCCATGCTTTGTTATTGGTATTAATCAAAATATTGGTAAGGGCGTATTAGGAATACATCCATATGGAACGTTTGTTAATGCAGAAAAAATTGGCGATTATTTCTCTGTAAAAAACAATGTGACTATCGGTTATAATAAGACGGATCGACCTGTTATTGGCAATAATGTAACAGTAAATGCAAATGCTGTAATCGTTGGTGGAATTAGTATTGGAGACAACTCAATAGTTGGAATAGGAAGTGTTGTGATGAAAAGTGTGCCAGCTAATTGTGTTGTAGTAGGAAATCCTGCTCGTATAATAAGAAGAAATGGTATCCGAGTTAATGAAACTTTATAGTTTGAATTTATTGTGGTAATTTTATGAATATAGGAAATGTACTTAAACACCCAAATATGCTAATGGCAGCTATTTGGGCTAGAATTGGTGGGAACGTTTCGGATGAGACATATTTAAAGTGGAGGTATCGGTTTATCTTTGGCAAGAAACTCAACTTGGAAAATCCTAAAGGTTTTAATGAAAAGATAAATTGGCTAAAAATATATAACAGGAATCCATTGTATCCAAAGATTGTCGACAAGGCAACTGCAAAGGATTATGTACGCCCGATTATAGGGGATGAGAAAATAATCCCTACATACGGGGTGTGGGATAATTTTGACGAGATAGATTTCAACAAGCTTCCAAATCAGTTTGTGCTGAAAAGTACAAATGGTGGCGGTGGTAGCGGTGTGGTAATATGCAAAGACAAAGCCACTTTTGATAAAGAAAAGGCTCGCCAGAGATTAGAGAACTCTATGAATGTGAATTGGAAATTTGAACGCGAATGGGTGTATCGTGATGTAAAACCAAGGCTCATTGCCGAGAAGTATATGGCTAATGATGATGGTAGTGACCTTGTGGACTGGAAGATTTTTTGCTTCAATGGGGAACCAAAGGTTTTATTCTATGCCTCTGACAGATACACAAAGGGAGAGCCTTTGAAGTTTGACTGGTATGATATGAACTTAAAGCATCTTCCCATAAAGAGTCACGGGATACCACAGGCTAACAAAGAATTAAAGATGTTTCCCGAATGGGAAGAGATGAAAGAGACGGCAAGGAAGTTATCACAGGGATTTCCGCACGTAAGAGTGGATCTTTATCTTATCAACCATAAGGTATATTTTGGTGAACTGACTTTCTTCCATGATGGTGGCGTTGTTGCTTTAGAGCCTGAAGAATGGGAATACACCCTTGGAAGTTGGATAGACTTGCCAGAAAAAATAGTAGAAAAATAAAAATATGCGAATACTTATCAATACAATTTCC
>Ga0247609_10002839_pt1 | contig 17978 bp, 18 predicted proteins | sample 172DNAGHGlowgp2_FD_193487 | JGI IMG/M metagenome (GOLD analysis project Ga0247609, IMG submission 193487) | Sheep rumen microbial communities from Palmerston North, Manawatu-Wanganui, New Zealand - 1728 DNA GHGlow gp2 | ecosystem: Host-associated > Mammals > Digestive system > Stomach > Rumen ...
CATCAGGTCTTCTCTTTTTCGTTCGACTTCAGATCTGACCTCGCGGCTTCCGAGTATTGCCATCAGGATAATAAACAGGATTGCAAAACACGGATTCTTTCCAAGTTTTATCAGGACTGCAATTGCTATCAGTCCGGAAGCCGCACAGATCAGGATCTGTTTTTTTAGGTACTGCTCATAAGCGAGCCTCGGATTGACCGACAGTTCGTTGAAGAGCTCGTGCCTTGAGGTGATGAAACCGGTCGGAAGGATACGCTTGAAGAAGGAAGTTAGTGGGTGTTTGGGGGAAACCTTTAAAGAATCATCGTAACCTAAGCTGACCGATGAACGTATCCTCCTTCCGGAATCGTGGGACATGTATTTTAAAAGCATCGCACATGCGATCACGCATATGCCGAATGCTATTGCAAGGAGAACTGACCCTATGTTCGTACGGCGGGCCATATCTATATAATCGCGGCTCATATAGTTGAGTGCGAAAGTAACTGCGAAGGGCATTGCACAGAGCATGGCAGCTTCTGCGTTCTTTCCTGCGTTTTGCGCTGCTATTTCGCTTTGTACAGCATTCATTTCTGAAAGCATCTGACAGGAACTTCTCAGTATTGCAAGACTGTTGTTTCCGATCTCTCCTGATATCGCGAGCGCATGAAATATCGGAACCGTTTCAGGAAACCTGACAGCTTCGGCAAATGAATTAAGAGATTTCTCGAGACTTGTATGTAGCTTGAGATCGTTCTCAAGATTTATGAGGGGCCTGATCAGCATGCACCGTTTACCAAACGTGTGCTCGATAACAGGACGCATCATGAGAAGAGATCTCTCTATTGAATAACCGCTCGATACGCTGGTACACAGAACCTGGAGCATGACCAGGAGCTGAGTTCTCGTATGACGGCAGCCATTTGAATAGATCTTCTTCATCGCTTCTTTCCACGGGAATAATCCGAGGATTGCAGACAAGATCAGTCTGATGCGTGAAGAAGTGATAAAAAGGGAGGAGGCGGCATAAAGCGCAGCCGCAAACAGCGGATATACCCAGATGGTCTTCAGAAGAAAGACTGTGCCGGGTTTCAGTGCTGCGGGCTTAAGCTTTGTAAGCCATGACACTCTTAAGTTCTTCGTCGCTGCAGATACGTTCAAGTCCCTGTCCTCCTTTGTTTATGTATAGTGTCTTAAGTTTGTATTCGTGGCCTTCTGAAGGCAGCACGCTGCATATCTCATCAATGTATCTTCTTCCTTCACGGCTTCTTGATATGTGAATGATGAGGTCTATTCCCATCGACAGCTGTGTAACTATTGCGTCGTACGGAAGATTTGACCCTGCCATTACCATTCCCGTAAGCCTTTCGAGCATTTCGAAACACGAGTTCGCATGACCGGTGCACATTGAACCCGGGTGTCTTGTTTTCGCAACATGACAACGATGACAATAAGGTGTTTCTTACATCTTTTAAATATAAAAAGCAGTACAGCAGCAGAAAAAAGAAGGAACAACCGGACAAGATAACCGTGAAATGTTACCTTCGTACAGAATAAGTAATTAGAGCAGTCCTTCTGGGCTGCTTTTATATTGAAAGGAGTCAAGATATGGCGGAGTTCTATAAGAGTTATGGCATAGAATACATCGACTATCGTGGCGATTACCGTGTGTATGATCCTTGGGGTAACGTCGGTACAATCGCATATGTTGACTCTATCGAAGAAGCCAAAAAAGGCATTGATGAACAATTACCTGAGAGAAAGATTATTTATGATAAGGGTAATTTTAGAGCGCCTGATGCCTTCTTAGTTGTAGACAAGATCCCGAGTGGCTTTCATATATGGAATATCGGAAACAATATGGCCGACGGTTACTTGCCGATATGTCAGGGAAAAGCCGGGGAATATGAGTGGCAGGCTTGTGTTGATCTGGAACATCTCTATGCGATTGATATGACTGATAGACCGGAATTGTTAGCTGCGCTTCGAAAGGCCGCTGGAATCGGAATAACGGATATCATAGCTGCTAATAAATATCTGCATGTTGAGCCGAAAGATGACCTGGCTAAACAACAGCTGGAATACTCAAAAAAACTTCTCCCGGTGTTTGAAGAACTTTCAGAACAATCATATACCCCCGAGCCTGAACCGAACGATGAGCCGGAGATCTAAAGGAGTAAAGAATATGGAACATGCTAAATATACGAAAACAAACTGGTCTGAAATTGTAGGTAATTGCGAGAAAGGTTATGTCAATGTGGAAGATGCTTACTTAGTCTGGTGTGAATTACTGAATAATCGCTGCAATAAGTTTGTGTGCCCCTTGCATCCGGAATACAAGAAAGAACAATCGATATAGAATGTCGAAGGAGAACTGTTATGGCACGATATATCCGAAATGGCTATGAAGTAGTAAAAAAGTGGGATGACTGGGCGCTGCTCGACAGGAGAAGTGCCGGCTGGGTAGTAGCTCATTATCCTCAATACGATACCGATGGAAATATAACTAGCTGGGGACACGGCCACTATTTTACCGACTTCTTTGATGCTGTGAATTATGTAGAAGGCGAGATAAACAATAAGATTGTAGTCTCACTGACTCCTGCTCAAAAGCAGGCGCTGATAGCATGCATCTCTTATGACTTTGATGAGAGCATCAAGTTTATCAACGAATATTCAGAATTACCGGATGAACATATGTCTGTTGATAATCTTGCAAAGCAGCTTGTAAGTGTTCTCAAGAGTTTGGGAGAACCTGATAAAGCACGGGAATTTGATGAGAAACTGGATGCTGCCTTAGCTACAGTTAAAGATAGCACGGTAGATGAAGAATGTGATATCTAACGAGGACCGCGAATGAGATTATTTTCAGATGAAGTTGAAGTCGGAATTTTACCAGATGAAGCTCATTGTAAGTTGGATGAAAATAGCGAATACATACTTGAACTATCCGAGTGCCCATTAGGGCATGAGTTTTGTTCCGGTAATTGTTATTACTATACAGAAGATAAAGCCGATTTGAATAAGACTGAAGAGCCTGGAATCTAATCGGAAAAGTCTGTAGTCATCTGTTCCTTGAAATGCCTATAGTTGTTGCGTTTTATGCATTAAAACAGTTGCTGGGAATCCATGTAGGTCATCTCAGGAATTCATGTAGGTCATCTCTTCCTCTGTCTTATATAAAAAAACACTGAAAACACTGAAAAATAAACCTTTGAAGGTATTCGTGCTAATAAAATAATTTCAGGAATCCATGTAGGTCATCTCGGGAATCCATGTAGGTCATCTCGGGAATCCATGTAGGTCATCTCGGGAATCCATGTAGGTCATTGATTTCTGTGAGTCAATAAATTAGGGCGTCTCAAGGTACCGAAAACAAGATAAAAAACAAGATAAAAACAAGTAGAAAAGGACAAACTTCCTTTGGGAGTTCTTTTTATTTATGAAAACTAATATGATAGCAGGTTACAGAATTGAAAAAAGAAATGTACTCAATGAGCTTAGGAGTAGCAATTTAACACTACAACAGCTCCGACTATTCAGCTTGTACCTGGCTAAAATCAACCCAAGGGATATTTCTACAAGAGAAGTGAAGTTCAAACTGGATGACTATTGTCGAATAATGGGGTTGGGAAAACCGAAAATCGAATATCTGCAAAAAAGCACAAATGATCTCCTTTCCAAAGTCGTTAATATTCCGAATGAAAATGGAAAAGGATATAAAGCATTTCAACTCTTTAAGGAATGTGTTGTCTTTGAAGATGAAAATGACCACGAATGGTATATCAAGATAGACGCACACGATAATGCCCTTCCGTTAATGTTTGATTTTCAGAAAGAATATTTCACTTATAAAGTATGGAATGTTCTTAGTTTAAAATCCCCTAATCAAATAAGAATGTATGAGATCCTTAAACAATACGAGAATCTTGGTTCAAGAGAATTAACGATTAATGATCTTCGTGAGTTACTTGGTATAGCACAAGACGAGTACATTGGACGAAAGGGGTGGTCGAATTTCAAAACACGAGTCATTGATTCGTGCAAACAAGCATTAAAAGAAAGTACTGATATCTGTTTTGACTACGAAAGAGGCGCTGTTGGCCCTGGTGGAAGCTGGCAAACGATCATTTTCCATATTAAGAGAAATGATGAATATATCAGTAATCTATCTATTGAAGAGTTCCTGATGGAAAAAAATAGCGTTGATAAAGAAGAAAACATCATAGATAGAACAACCGACCTTTGTAAACAAATGTTAAATAAGTCAAAATTGACTGGCATTGAGAATAATTGGATCCAAACCTGGGTGAATGAATACGGTATGACAGAAGAACTTGTGAAAGAGGCTTTCAATGACAATTCATTTAGAAGTTATCTGTCAATGCAGCATATAAACGCCACACTTACTAAATGGTTTGAGAACGGAATACATACTGTCGAAGCTGCAAAGAAGTTTTGTCAAGAAGAACACGAGAAGAACAAACGAAAGGCAGCTAGGAAGGTATCTATATCTGGAACTAAATGGAAAACCGGAGCAGAAGCCGGTATCGCAATTTCAAACAAAGAAAACATAACGGATTCAGAACAACATGATAAGGAACGTGAAAAATCCGAAGATAACGGGATTCCCTCAGATATCCTCGATATGTTCGGAGAACCCGATGAAGCTGTAGATGACAATGTTGAAATCTGAAAGGTAACTAAATATGACTTACGAAGAATGGAAGGACACCAGGCAAAAAGAGTTCGACGCATTACCTATTTTCTTTGCGTTTAATTATGAACAGTTTAAAGATGCAATGGAAGAGCGAGGATTAAAGGTAAATGATACAGATAAAATCTATAAAATCGGTATGGGTGGTTACTACCTTAGAACTGATGCTCAGAAAATTAGGGATTTTATTAAACTTCCAAATGAATTGCCTGAGCTTATGAAGGATCACGACTTTGCTGTTAGTGCATTTCTTTATGAAATGCAGAATCACGAATATGCCATTAATTTATACCAACGTGATTATGATGTATGCAACTGCTTCTGTGAGACAGAACCGGAGTTTGGAGACAACAAAGATTATAACGATTATCTAAAAGAAGCCGGTCATGAGGAATGGATAGAGCCGTATCGAGAAGCCAGACAAAAGTATTTCGAAATCGAAAGAGAAGAAGAAACGGAAATTTAAAGTAGAGGTATAGCAATATGAACAAAGATTGGATATACATCTCTGAAGAGTTACCGAAACTGATTAAAACCGGGGATTTCGGGCCTACGGTTATTGAGTCATCTGAACCTATATTAGTCTATTTAAGGAGTGAACCAAATCGTCTTGGCCAACGCGATAAGAAGCTATGTCCTTATGCAATAGCTCGTTATCAAAAGACACAGTATGACGACGATACAGAATCTTATGACTTCCAGATAGAGGATGAGTCCGGTGTTGCGTATCCTGTCGAAAATATAATTGCATGGATGCAGTTACATAAGCCGTTAATAATCTAGATGTTATATGGTCATCTAAGCCTTTACCAAAATATGGTAGTGCCTCAAAAAGTAAGTTATCAAAACAAAAAATAACAAAGGGGGAACTTTTATGAAAAACGCAAAATTGAAGGTAATCTCATTTATCCTTACAGTAGCAATGGTTATCGCTCTGCTTCCTGCAACAAGCTTATTTGCAGCAAGCAATTACAGTTACGATACGAAAACTAAGACGCTGACTATTTCATATGTTGGTGCGATGCCAACATATGATACATTGGCAAAGCGCCCCTGGGATGTCTATTCTAATTCGGCTAACAAGATCGTCTTTAAAAACGGTATTACATCAATTAGTGACATTGCCTTTTATAATTTTCATCATGTAACAGAAATAGTCTGGCCTACAGACGAGAAACTGAAGACTATTGGTAATAGCGCATTTCATTGTTGCTGCGATTTGAAGAATCTCGTATTACCTAAAGGTCTTACATCAATCGGCGCCTTTGCTTTTGAGGATTGCGAACAATTATCGAAGCTTTCTTTACCTGGCACTCTGAAAACAATTAGTCAATGTGCGTTCGCGGTTGATTATGGTGGAGATATGAAATATACAAGTCTTTCAATTCCTGCCAGTGTAACATCGATCGGTGCTTATGCGTTTTATAACAACAGTAATTTGAAAAGCGTAACCGGTGGTTCCGGTCTGATAACGGTCGGACATCATGCGTTCTATAAATGTTCGAAGCTTGCAACTTTTAAGATTTCATCAAAGAAACTGAAAACTATCGGTTCTTATGCTTTTGCCGGATGCAAAAAGCTTAAGACTATCTATATTCAGAAAACAACTAAGCTAACAAAGAAGACAGTAAAGAATTGTTTTAAAAATTCTTCAGTTAAGACCGTTAAGGTTAAGAAGACAAAAGTTAGTAAGTATAAAACATACTTTAAGAAGTCTAATAGCGGTAGGAAAGTAACGGTTAAGAAATAAGAACTACAAATGAATGTTCAGGTTTGTATGGAAAGGAGTAATACCATGCAGGATCCGATTTTAGAAAAACTTTGTGAGGAAAATGGTCTGTCAACAGACAACTTTCTTACAGAAGAAGAACTATTGATACTTGGTAAACCTGATGAAATCCCTGAAGAAGAAGGAGATGTATAATGCGCCGTGAGGATGCTACAGAGCAGATAAAGCTATCTTTAGCGTCATATCTGGAGTCTCAAGGCATTAACACCAGCAGAAACTTCCGTTGTCTATCCGTTGATCACCAGGACGATCACCCGTCGATGAGCTATAAGGCAGTTGGCAATAATGGCTATCCTTTTGTTCATTGCTTTGCTTGCGGAGCCACGTTTGATACGATATCGCTCATAGCAAACGATTACGGTTTGACACCATATAGCCGTGAGAACTTTGAAAGGGCATATTCGTTATTCGGTCTTGATGTTGACGGTTACGATGGCAAGAACAGTCCTGTTATTCCGATTAAACGTGTACCGCAGGAAAGAAAGATCCCGGAGCCGGAAGAAATTGGCATTTACGATTTTTCTGAAGGTATAGAAGCAGCTCACAAAGCAATGCTGACTAACCGTGTTGCCAGGCAGCATTTCGCAGCCAGGCATTATTCTGCTGATGTTGTAATGCGTTATAAGCTCGGATATATCGAAAAAGGACATAACGAGCTGCTTAATCAGATACCAGATAAACACCGTTGTAAGTCATGGAAAGCCAATCTGTATCAGTTTATATATCCGATCATAGATGAGAACGGCAAGGCCACTTATTTTATGTCCGAGATCAACGACCGCGATCAATGTGACGATTACAACCCAAAGTACAGGAAGATCAACGATCTTCCGGCACCTCTCTTCAATGAACGGTATCTCAAGAAGGATACTCCGCCGGTCATCTTCATTACTGAGGGAATACCTGATGCTCTCTCGGTCGAGTCCGTAAACGGTAAAGCAATTGCGCTTACCGGTGTTGGATATAACCGACTGATTGAGCTTGTAAATCACTATAAGCCGAACACAACTTTAGTTCTTGCCTTGGATAACGATAACCGAGGCAAAAAAATGACCGAAAAGCTTATTCAAGAGCTGGACGGGATCGGCTGCAGCTATATCTTAGGCGGTCCGACATTCAAGAAAGACTTTAACGAAGAACTGATAGCTGATCCGAAAAGGTTTGTTGAAACAGTAAAAAAAACTATTGTCGAGGCATTAAGCGCACCTCAACCGGTTATAAAGGAGAAAGAAACAATGTCTAAGAATGTTACTTTCAGACAGATAAAGAGCGATGAGCCAAAAACTGAAATACCTCAGCAGGCTCCGCACTTCAAGGATAAATCGAAGCAGATGCTTGTTGATATGTATCTGGATTCCTTAAAGAAAGACGAGTTACCTTGGCAGTGTGGCTGGAAGAAGCTCGGGGCACAAAGAAATATGGAAACCGGCAGAAAGTATAGAGGCATGAACGCTCTGTTGCTTTCCTTCATAAGCGAAATAAGAGGATACAGCGATAACCGATGGATGACCTTTAAACAGATATCGGATTACCGTGAGAAGAACGGTATAACGGGTCCTTATTTCAAAAACGATGCAAAAGGTCAAAGTGTACCTATAACTTATTACGGTGTTAAGTTCTATAACCCGGAGACCAAGAAGTATGATAAAGCAATAACCTTCGAGAAGGCCAAAGAGCTTATCGAATCCGGAGAGAAGAAAAAAGAGGATATGCGTATAGCTGTCCTCGGAACATATTGCATGTTCAATTGTTCGATAGTAAATGGCATCGAACCGCCTCTTGCATTACAGCAGGCTCCGATTGAGCCGTCGGAGTATATTACGGCAATAATCAACGGCTTGGGTATCAATTATGAGGAAAAAGGTGATCGGGCTTATTACCGTTCAAGGACTGATACAGTAGTCCTTCCGCCAAGCTCAATGTTCACGAGTAAGCAGTCGTATTATGCTACGCAGCTCCATGAGTTGAGCCATTCCACCGGGCATCCGACGAGACTCAACCGTCCGCTTGGTAATGAATTTGGTTCGGAAGCTTATGCTCTTGAAGAACTCAATGCGGAGATTGCAAGTTCCTTCTTGTGTGCTGATCTTGGACTTGAAGAGGTAGCACACGAGTTTGAGGAAACTCCCGGTGCAGCTCTTAACCACGCTGCATATGTTCAAAACTGGATCCAGGTCCTCGAAAACAATCCGGAAGCGTTGTTTAAGGCAATCTCAACAGCTCAGAAGATCGAAGAGTATTGCTTTAAGGTTGCTAATATAGATCCGGAAAAGATAAGAGGAACGGAACCCGAAGAGGAACCGGAAGTAGAAGACGATATCGAGGTTGGTTGATATGGCAGAAAACTTAGCACATACAGAAGTGCCTGAAATTGCCAACAACAAAATGGTTGTTCAGGTCAAGATAAACGGTATTCTCAAACAGATGCAGCTTCCCGGTCCGGTTTGTAAGATCATAACAAGTTTTCTTGTTACGGCATTTCTGAAAAATAAGGAGACAGACAGCTACGAACCCGAAGAGAAGTTGATGTTATATTTCATCAGTTCCGGCGTTCCTATGGTTTGTGTTGTTTTTAAAGAGCCTCAATATGAGATGTTTGAAAAGCAAGCCAAACTATATGGCATTGTTTATCTCAAATATAAACTTGAGAATTTCAGGATCCCGAAAGAGAACGAACCGGAACCCGAAAACGAGAGTGACTTGATAGCGGTCTTTTTGCGTGAGGCTGACTCCGTATCTTTCAACGAATTAATAGACGATACCAGTCTCAGTAACATAAATAATCTTGGCAGCATTGTTGCATCAGAACCTACTGTTGATCTGGGAAATCCCCAAAAAACTGTATCAAACAATCTTACAGCTGATAAGACAGTTGATATCAACCGGATCTACAAGCAATATCTTGAATTTGCCGGTGATAAAACGTTGCTTTTACGTTATGTCGTATCACTTTCAGTCTGTTCAGAGTTGGATGAAATGGTATCGGACGGAAAGGTAAAAGGAATAATGATAGGCCCGTTTGTCCTGGATACAAATGACGCAGAACTGACAAGGCTTCTTCCGGGTTCTGATATCATCGGTGGTTTAGGTGATACCGATTATAGACACAAAGCAGAATTAATGCGGCTCGAAGCCAGCAGAAAACTTAAATAATTGAACAGGAGAAATAAATATGGCAGATGAAGTAGGTGCAGCAGTACAGCTGCTTTCTGTATCTATTAACGGCACAGAGAAGTTGTGTCATCTTACGGCATTCGTCGGAAAGCTCTTATATCAGCTTCTGACGAAGATTTTTCTTAAGGTTCAGGCCAACAAAGAGTTGTCGCCAGGCGAAAAGGCAATGGTTCACTTTTTACGTACCGGAAAGACACTTCAGTGCCTTACGATGACCGAAGAACAGTATAAGAAATTCGAAAAGAACGCAGCGAAGTACGGAATACAGTATAGTCGTATCGATTCGCAGCCGGGTAAGGAGATCCTTGACGAGAACGGAAAACCGAAACTTGATGCTAACGGAAAGGTGATGCGAGAAGAAAATCATATTACCGTTTTTATTCCTGACAGCGACGCAGCTAAATTCAATGCGCTTGTGAAGGACTGTGAGCTTAATTCCATCGAAAATCATGGTAAGGTAACTCCGACTGATGAAAAGATAGACGTTACAAATGTTAAGAAAGTCCTATCAGACCATGTTAAACCTGATGGCACGCTGGATCTTAAGAGCCTTCGGGACGAGCTGATAAAGAACGGCTTTGACAAAGACGAAGTTGACGATATGATACTCTCATTTGTCAAATCAGAATCGTTTCAGGAGCTTTGTAACGATGGAAAGCTGGATCCTTGGAAGATAGACATCGGCAATATACCGGAAGATAAGCTTATATATGTAGCTCTTTACGATCAGGAGAAGGTCATTTCAGCATATATCAATCCTGATAAGACAGTAAACATTGATAGACTCCGTGCTGATATCCAGGCAACCGGATATTCCCCGGACGTCACTAACGACTACATTAATGCTCTTGTTAACTCCGATGTTTATAAGAATATGGTTGCAAACGGTACGATCAAGGATACTTTTGTATCCAATGAACCGGTTGCATTATCACCTGGCGAAACGTGGAACACGGAACTGTCAGGCGACTGGACTAAAGACGAAAAGATAGTTGAAGAACGTATACAAAAGCTTGACGGTAAGATAAACGAATATAACAAAGAGCCTTCTGATAAAGACGAAGTGTATATTAAATGCTTAACTGCCGAACGTGACTATCTGGTAGATATATATAAGAACAACAGCCTAGATACAAATATAGAAGATTACGAGCCTTTTGGCAGCGATATTGAAGACCTTACAGTTCCCGTTGCTGCGGCTGCGGCAGTATCTGAGATAAAAGTCAATGAAACAAATTCTTATGTATCTCACGGTGAAGAAGGCGGACACGGCAATAATAACTATGAAAAAATCGTTCATAACCCGTCACTTATCGGGAAGGTAGAGTCCGGCCCGAATATAGCACCGGATATTACACCGCCTACTCCGTCTGCCGGTTCCGGATTATAAATTATGCCCTCTGTTCTGAAAGGAGATTATCAAATGAAAGTAAACATCAAGAAGGCGCTTGCGTCTATTGCCGTATTGTTGTCATTGGTCTTTACGTTGACCGGCTGCAAAACAGAGCAACCGGTTGAAACAAAAGCACCGATGACAGATGCGGAAGCTAAGAAGATAACGATGACTTGTGGCCAATCGTTTTTCGCTGCCTTCATAAAAAGAGATACTACTGAGATGGCCAAGTTGACTCAAGAGGATAAGAGATCGTCGTTCATTGAGGCGGCCGAGAAATATTATAAAGAAAATCAAAGCACGCCCTGGATAGAAGAGTATTATCAGACTTACGTTAAGGATACTCAGGTTGTCGAAAGTGATTATTCGAGAAACGGCGACACCACAACGGTTACTTATAAGGTCATTATCGCAAATTACGATTCAAAGCAAGTTGGCTCCCTCATCAGCTACGATGTGAAACTGAATTTTATTCTTGTTGATAATACGTTTGTATATGTTATCAATCCTGATATCTCGCTTGAGCTTTATGACAATATGGTTGATGACTATGCCAGGTATCTCGTTACTGCTAAATATGCAGCCGAAGCGGCAGAAACAAATCAGACGGTAACAGAAACTGATCCGGTAACCGGCGAGACAGTAACATCGCCTGATGAAAACGGTACGACAGAAACAACAGTCGCACCAACGCCAACGGCAGCTCCCAAAAAGAAGAAATAATGCGATTTTGAGCTGAACACACTCATCGGGACTCTCGGTGGGTGTCATTGAGTTCAAAAACAAGTGTTATAATGTAAAGCAACGGAGTAATACTGCATATGGATAAAAGAAAAAACATTCTACTTGCTAAAAAATATATGGTCGAGAGCATATACCGTTCCGCAAATATTGAGGGTATCGGTATGACTTTCCCGGAAACGCAGACCATTTGTGATGGAATGAGTGTATCTGGTCATTCCGTCGATGACATAAATGCCGTAACCGATCTTAAGAATGCATGGAAGTGGCTATTTGAACATATAGATGATGAAATCAATGTTGAAACCCTTTGTCAATTGAATCGATTAGCAGGAAAGTATACTGTAATTAATGCTGGTTCGATAAGAGATAAATATGACGATGAAATACATGTTCCGTTATTCGATGGACGAAATTACTATCCTGAACTTCCGCCAGCTAAGGATGTAATAGATGATGCTATAAAAAAATGTCTAACGGATAATACGGTCAATAGTGCCCTTGAACTATTTTGCTATGTATGCAAAGCTCAGTTGTTCAATGACGGCAATAAAAGAACAGCTACTCTGTTTACTAACATGTTTATGATACAAAACGGGCTTGGAATTTTCTCCATCCCGGTTGATAAAAAACTTGAGTTTTATAATGCACTTACCTTATTCTATGATAATGACAGTAACAGAGACAAGCTTAAAGCGTTTTTAACGGAATATTGTCTTACTGGAAATAAAGGAATAGAAACGAGTATTGAGGATAATACCACATCTGAGCTTGAAGATGACACTCTGGATCCACAATGAATAATTAAATATGACTACCAGAAGCCCCGGCATTTAACCGGGGTTTATTTATGATTGTTAGGAGATAAAAATGTTAAAGATGAAATTGAATAGGAAAGAAGCTGCAAATATCAGTTCTTTAATAGCGAAAAAAGCGATTGCAGTCGTTCTATTGATTGTTCTATTTACTTGTGTTATTTGCTCTTGCAAAGCAGCTGGTAAAAACAAGCCGGTACTTAACACTACTGAAACAACCGAACCATCCGAGGAAACCTACGGCAGAATGAAGGGTGTTGTAATCTCGGGCAGAGAGACAGAGACTACAAAAACAACATCTGAGAAGACAGAACCTACGGAAACAACGGTTATGGAAACGACTGTGGATACTTCTGTTCCTACCGAACAGACAAATCCGGTTACTCCTACTAAAGCCCCGGCCAAGAAACGGGCAGCCGCAAAAAAGAAGCCAGTAAAAAGAAGAACAACCAAGAAGAAGTCTAATAAGAAGAAGTCAACAACAAAGAAGTCAACACCGTCACAGACATCAAATACGTATAAATACTGTACCTGTGATGCTAAGGTTAGTTATGGCGTTTCTGGCAGTTCGCATACTTTTAGTGGTCTGACGGCTCAGCAAAGTAACGGTAAATGGGTTCTTACTTCAGCATCTACAAGTAAAATAGTGTCTTGGCTTAATGCAAATGTTAAAGATAAAAGCGGAAAGCCGAATTGGGCAAGATACAGCACGACAATAATCAATACTCGCAATCTTCGTAATTCCCTGTAAAACCAAGCTCAATTAATTGTTCATAACTATGACTAATTGATTGCAGAAATATATCAAATGTGATATAATGATATCAGGAAGGATAGTATCTTTCATCAGAAAGGAGTAGTTTATGAATGATCAGGAAAAAAGAACGAGTGAATACCGGAGAATAATATCTGAAGCAGTCTCTCTTCGAAAAGAAAGCGGAAAGACGATGCAGAACATAGCCGATGAGATGGGAATCAAGCAGCCAAATCTTTTCAGACTCGAATCAATGACTCATGAAGTCAAGGTTGGCACCTTGCTGGCATATCTTGATGCTATTGACTGCACATTGGAGATTGTTCCACGAAGCAAGAAAAAGCTGCCAAAGATAGAAAAATACGGTGATCTTGATGGAATGTCGGCAAAGCAGCTTCTCAGGATTATGGTGTACTATTTCAATAACGTCGGTAGAGACGGACTTGAGATCGTACCTGATGACACAGAAACCTAAGAATGATTCTATTGAAGGACAAAGAAAGGGACTATACAATTATCTATATAAGGGGGAGAACAATATGAAAGGAAAGATCAACAACAAAGGGCCAACTGATAGAAGGGGCACAAAAGTATTTGCCATCGGTCTTATGGTTGTTATGCTTACCAATTTTCTTGGTGCTTGCAAACTAACCGAAAAGGCACCGAAATATACGCTCAATCCTACTGAACCGGCTGTTACGGAAACAACGGTTATGGAAACGACTGCAGAAACTACTTCTGCGACGACGGAAACACCGCCTTCAACGGAAGAGACAAAATCTTCCGAAACAGAACCGACGGAAACGAGCGAAGAAGTGACCGAGCCAACCGTAACAGAAACAACGGCCGCTAAAAAAGCCGTAACTCCGACAAAAACTGTTACAACATCGCCTACGACAACAAAGAAAACCACAAAAAAGAAGTCAACAAAAAAGACTTCTAGTAAAAAATCGTCCGGATCCGGCAAGATCAAAGATGGTGACGACGATGATGATGATGATGAAAAGCCTGCTAAAAAGAAACCTACCAACACACCGACTCCGAAACCTTATACCTACTGCACTTGCGATGCAAAGATTAATTATGGTTGGGACGGATCAAGTAACAAAGGAACTCACACGCTTAAAGGACTTACGGCCAGAAAAACCAAAAGTGGAACTTGGGTACTTACCGATGCTTCTGATAATAAGGTTGTTGCCTGGCTGAATAAAAATGTTAAGGACGAAAACGGTAACCCGAATTGGGGCGGATATAGCGATAAGGTCACTAATAAGCGTGACTTTAGATACAAGCCATAGCTGTTTCTAACATTTACTCATTACCACCTAAAGCCCCTGCTTATGCGGGGGTTTTCTTATGAAAGGACAAACAATTATGTCAATGCAAAAAATAAAACTGTTAGATATTCAGAACCACGATCCACCGCATACCTGAATACTCTGTTATTACCACTTCAGTCTATTGGCAGGTCATCTGCTTTTAGAATATGGCATAGGAAAGCCCCTGCGTTTATTCGTGGGGGTTTTCTAATGCCGATAACACAAACTAAAACATAAGGAAGGGAGAATCCAATGAAGGTCTCAAAAACGATTTGTGCAGCTCTCGTAGCTGTACTGTTGGTGTTTCAGAACTTCGTGCCTATGGTTCCGGTCATCGCAGAAACGGTAGAAACAACCGAACCTAAAACCGTAGTGGAAACCGAAGCACCGAAAGAAACAAAAAAGTCTTCCGAAGATACAAAACCCAAGGAGACAAAGAAACCGGCGGAAACAAAAGCGCCTGCTGAGACTACTAAGGCAAAGGAAACCGAAGCACCGAAGGAAAATGCTGCCCAGGTAGAAACAACAAAAAAGGTCGCTGAAACAAAGGCTGTTGAAACCGAGAAGCAGCCTGAAGTCAAAACAACGACTGAAACGACTAAGGAAACTGTAACCGAATCTTCTTTTACTCCTTCTGAATCCAAGGCGAAAGAAACTGTTCCTTCAGCAACCAAAGCAGAAGAGACTGTAAAGCCCTCTGAAACTGTTAAACCTGAAGAAACAACAATTGCTTCTGAACCTGAAGTAACAGAAACAAAAGAGACGGAGACATCGCCTTCAACAGAGACGGCAGCCCCGACAGAGCCTTCCGAGACAACGGCCGCAACGGAAGAAACAGAACCTTCCGAAACAGAACCGTCGGAATCCTCTGAAACATCAGAGAGCAGCGAACCCTCTGAATCGTCAACAGCGGCTGAAGAGTCTAAGATAGTAACAGCTAAATCAGCTGATGAATACATCAAACTCGTCGCCCAGCTCCCTGATGGTGATAAGCTCGTTATTACAACAAAAGATGATCTGTCTGTCCTGAAGCCCAACGCAGGAGTATATTATGATGGCACATATACCTTATGGTTTGAAACCGAGTCGGCTTATAATGCTGCTGTCAAATATGCTTCAGCTCACAAATACGAATATCTGAAAGACGGTGCTGTAAGTCTATGCGGCACTACTGATTATTCAATGTACGCAGAAAGCAGCATTGACAAGGCAAGTTCTTCAGGTAAAACTCGCGTTGTCATAATCGACACCGGTGTAAACGGTGCTGACGAAGCTTATTCTGTTGTCGGTACTGATGTCAAAGACCATAACGGTCACGGAACTCTTATGGGCAAACTTGTCAAGAAATACTCTGACAATAAAGCCTATATCATTTCTGTTAAAGCAATAGCCGATAACGGAAAGGGAACTGTCTCTGATGTTTATGCAGCTCTTCAGTATGCGTCCGAACAGAAGGCAGATATTATTCTGATGGCAATATCCATTAGAAATAAAGCCGAGTATTCCGCACTTGGCACATTTATCGAAGACGTTGCATCTAAAACCATATTGGTTGCATCTGCCGGCAACAACAATGACGATGCAGGAAAATTCCTGCCCGCAGGCCTCAACAATGTTCTGTCTGTTGGTGCTGTAACAAGCGATTATCACAAAGAGACCGCATCGAACTATGGTAGTATTGTCAATTACTATGCCGTAGCAGAAACCACTTCAGAAGCGGCAGCCGTATTCACTGGTAAACTTATAGTTAAAGATATTAGTAATATCGTTGTTAGCTATATTGGAGAAATAGAGGGTGAACCGCTATTCTTAACCGATGATGACATCTATTTCTCAATAAATGCCGACGGCAGAAAACTTCTTCTTAGCTCTAAAGACTTGAAAAAGATTTCTACGGCTGATTTCAAAACACTTGTTATCAACGAAGCTAAAGCAATAGCCGACGGTAGTGAGTGGACTTACGGAAGTTGTAGTGAGACCAAGAAAACACTTGACTGTGTCGGATATGTCAATAGAGTTTATTATCTCGCACTCCGTTCTGTATATGACAACGATCACTCCGCTATAGGCGGTACTTTTGTTGACAAATGGGAAGCACGAAACTGGTCTGGCCCTGGCTATAAGGTTGCATACAAGCCGTCTTCGCAGAAATATGCATCTTATATAGCAAGATGCGGAGCCAAATCAGTTGGAGCGTGGCTGAACGAAGTCAACATTGCTTTATATCCCCACAATTCATCTTCAACACATGAAATAACCGGAAGTAATGATGATAAAAAGTTTGCTAATATGCTTAACTACCTAAAGTCTCAAGACGCAGACATCAGAGGCAACAAAGGCACTGCCGGAAATGGTCTTAAAGGCTGCATAATAGCATACGGACGTGCAACGGAAACAACAAAGAAAGGTGTTGTAACCAAGTCAAGCTGGTATCATACGGCGATCTTTGATAGTTTTACTTATAACGACAATGGAACTATTACTGGATGGAAAGAGTACGGGGCAGTAGGAACCGGTATAGCCGCAGCTGACCAGATCAGGCTTGTAACAAGAAATATCTCAACAAAGATCAAACACAAGGCAAATTATATTCTTGTTCTTAATCCGAGAGGTACTACTACTACATCTTCGGTTTCCTTTGTTAAAAAGAGCATTGATAATCCCGAAATATTAGGCAATTGTTATTCTCTTGAAGGAACAACATACGGACTTTATACCGATGCAGCCTGCACCACGCCTTATGCCGCTATGCCGACTATTACTTTTGATGCCGACGGTGAAACCGACGACGGCCTCAGCTGGAATAATCCGACATACCCTATTGAGTTCTATATGACCGAACTTAAGGCGGGTAAAGGTTATGATATAGACGATTCTGTATATCGGGTTCGCCTTACAAGCGCAACGGCTGGTACTGTAACCACAGTATCAGGTGATGGAACGGCAACCATTTCTTTTAGCGGAACAAAGGGAATTGTTACACTGACAGACGTACCCGTTTCGGATCCGTTCACTATCCAGCTCAGAAAGCAGGGTGTTAACCAAGCGGCTGCTCCGATGGATAAGGCAACCTTCCGTGTCCGTTACTATGACGGCAAATATGCGGCTGATCCTGCCGACTTCTCGGCAGACTCTTTCGATAAATTTGAGTACGACGATGAAGGCTCACCGACTTCAGGAGTTACGCCTGCTGATGATTTTACGATAACCGTTACCAACCCTAGCACGGCACATACTTTTACTCTTAAAGAATTAGCGGGATACGGCAGTGGTATTACTGTAAGCGGCGATAACGAT
>Ga0247609_10002840_pt1 | contig 17975 bp, 3 predicted proteins | sample 172DNAGHGlowgp2_FD_193487 | JGI IMG/M metagenome (GOLD analysis project Ga0247609, IMG submission 193487) | Sheep rumen microbial communities from Palmerston North, Manawatu-Wanganui, New Zealand - 1728 DNA GHGlow gp2 | ecosystem: Host-associated > Mammals > Digestive system > Stomach > Rumen ...
TAATAAATTTTAGAAGATTATTTTATTCAATTTTTTGAATTATCTAAAACTTATATTTTTAGTTTACTCATTATCTTCATCTAAATTAGAATTAAAATGATTTAAATTAATCTTTTTATTATTATTAAATATATTTTTATTATTTTAAATATAATTTTAAATATTTGGTTTCTTGAGTTTATCTTTGGAAAGATAATTGTAAATTTTTGAATGTATTTTATTAGCATTTTCACTATTTTTCTTTTTAATTTTATCTGCAGAAGAAAAATTACTATTGTTTTTTCTGCTGGTTTTACTATCAGTTGGTCCACTAATTTCACTGCTATCAATGCTTATTGAAAATTTAAAGCTACTATTTGATTTATTTCTTTTTCTAGAGAAATTATATTTAAATTCATTAATATTGTTTTTGTTATTAATAATATTTATATTATTATCAATAGAATTATCACCACTTTTATTATCATTATTTTTATTTATTTTATAATTACTATTATAATCATCTTTTTGATCTTCTGAATATTTGTCAGATTCTTCAATATTACTTTTATACTCATCTTTTTGATCTTCTAAATTTTTGTCAGATTCTTCAATATTACTTTTTTGCTCATCTTTTTGATCTTCTGAATATTTGTCAGATTTATCATTTTTATAATCAATATTAATTTCATTCTCATCCATTAGATCCTTTAAAAATAGAAAAGGCATATAATTATTAATATCCAAAGGAAAAATATTTTGATTTAAAATTCTATTTAATAATAGAAATTGTAAATCATTATTTACTTTCATATTTTTTATTTTTTTATCATCTGAATTTTCAGTATAATTTTTAATTGCAGCATTAATATTTTCTATTGTAAAAGCTTTTTGCAATGAGCCTTGGGTCATACCTATTAAAATATTTTTTCTCTTAAAAAATTCTTCATCTAGATTATTTTGTTGTTTTTGAGAAATATTATTAAATAAAGTTTCAAGCTTATTCTCCAATTCTTTATTTTTTAAAGTTCCTATACATTTAGCTTGAACAGCATTTTTTATTTTATGGTAATTATCCATAAAATCAGAATAATTATCATATTTTTCTATTTTTTCTAATATCATCATATCCTCTTTATTTAAAGTAGCCATTTCTTTAAATTCAGTTTCTGATTCATTTTTTTTAATATATGTTTTATTAGGTGTTCTTCTACAAAAAGGAGCTCCAACAGACAAATCACCTTCATCTCCTATAATATATACTGAAACAAATTCAAAATTATAGTTTTTATCTTCCATTATTTCATCAACTTCATTAATTTCATAATCAGAAACATTTCCATCTGTAATTATCATCAAATGTTTGAAATTATTTTTTTGTTCTTCTTCCATAATATAAACTATTAATTTTGGGTAAGTTGAGCCTAAATCATCATCTTCTTTAAACCCTAATAATAATTCTTCTTTAGTTAATTTTTTATATGAATCTCCCCATATATATATTATATCACCTCTTTCTTCTTCATAATAATTATTTATTAAGTTGATAACTTCCTTTTCATATAAATTAAATGATGTTGAACCTGACCTATCAATTGCAAATAATGTTTTCATTTCTTTTATATTTTTATTTTCATATTTTAGATAGCCATTATAATGAGAATTATAATCAACTTTATAATTTATACCTTTTGGCCTCCATTCCCAAGGATAAATTTTTTCTATTGTAAAATTAATTTCAGGTCTAGCAGTCCAGCCAGCTAGGTTCTGAATATATTTAAAAGTTCCATCTCTTTTCATATTTAAAAAGCATTTAGTATATCCACAATCAATTATTATATCTCCTCTTCCTTTTTGATCTGATTCATAAATTAAAGTACTTATTCCACCTTCAGAATTTATAGAAAAGGCCCTAAATGGATATAATTTTTCTTTCTCTTTTATTGTTATTATCTTTTTTGAATTTTTGTCAACCGCATATGATATAGTAAGACCCTCAAAAATTAAACCAAGATTATGAGATAAGGATTGTCTTTGTATTTCTATCCCTTTATAAGTACTTTTTTTTTTACTTTTATCAAATATACCTTCTTTATCCATTTTTCCTTCTTTATCTTGAGTTAAAGTTTTGTCACCATAATAATTACCACTTATTCTAAATTTTGGTTTTTCATTTTTAGAAAATTCAACTTTTTCTAGAAATAAATTTACCTGGAAATATAATGGATCTCCTTCAGCAAAAAAGACAAGAGATCCTCCATTTGTCCAAAATATAATTAATATATTAATAAATTCTTCAACTAAATAAGGGTTTGTTGAATTTTCTTTGCCATTTATTGGAGGTAATATAGGATATTGTGGACCACAGAAAATCCAAACTGAATAATAAATACATTCACCTTTTTCATTTTTTTTAAGTAATTCTTTTATTGCACTTTCATAATCTACAACAACAATATTTTCTATTCCAAAATATTCAATTACAGATTTAATGCAAGTTCCATTTACTTCACTCGCTTCATTTATATATTTTGGAGATACATATGGAGATTCATATTTCTCATTCAATTCATAGGACCATAGCATTACTATTAACAATTTTTGGGTTTTTAATATATTTTTTCCATAAATTTCTAGATCTTTTCCTTCTTCAACATTAAATGAAGTCAAAGTTTTATAATCAAATGTATTTTCTCTTTATTACAAAAAATATTCATTATATCATCTCCTTGTTTTATTTTTTGAAGTTCTTCTCTTAACTTATTATAAAAGAATTTATCATTTTTTTCTAAATCAGAAAATATTTTCTTCTTTTCATTAGCTGAGATGTCTTGTTGAATAGAAGGAATTTTTAATTCATTTTCTGTTCTAACTAATTTTCCGAAAATAATACTAACTGCTTTTATTAAATTTTCAGGATTAATTGCGTATAAAAATGTAGTAAATAATTCTTTAGCTTTATAAGGATAAATTCCTAATCCAATTCCACAAACTCTCATTCCAATCATTTGACATTGATTTGAGTATAAATTAATATTTTCTTCATATTTCTCATGTAATAAACCATCAGTTAAGATAAATAAATAACTTTCTTTCTCATACTTTTTTAATTTTCTTAGTTCATAAGAAGTTTTAATTGCTTTTGCTAAATCAGTATTGAGTTTGGGATTGCATATCAATAATAACAATTTTGCATAAATGCCTTCATCTTTAAAAATTGTTACTGAAGGTTTATTAAAAATTAATATATGAGGTTCTTCATTAAAATCACCAGTTACAATTAAATTAAAAGAAGGTATATTAATAGCATATATAATTTTTAATAAATATATTATTGTTAAATAAGAATGTTTCTCATTAAACTCACTAAAACAAGTTTTTGAATTATCAATTATAATTGTAATTGAGTAGTCTCTAATCATTCCACCTTTATCTTCTAAATAAATCATTGGCTCTTGAACTGGGCATAAAGTATATAAAATTAATTGTAAAACATCAATTTCTGAGCCTTTTGTTGATAATTGTTTTTGAGTTGCTTTATTTGGGTAAAAAATAGAATCAACTAATATTTTATCTAAAAATAATTTTAATATTCTAGATATATGAGCTCTTATTTCAGATATTTTCGATATTTGAACTTTTACTTCAGGTGCTTCTTTCTTTTCTATGTCTGAGTTTATTTCTATCTCTTTCGATAAGCCTTTAAAATTATCTTTTTTATTTTCTTTTGGATTGTTGAAAAAATAAATTTGAGCAAATTCTTTAAATTCTCCATAGTTTAAAATTTCATCAAAATGATTTATAATTATTTCTTTTATTTCAATTTTTGGTTGAATATTTTTTTTCTTATTTTCTTTAATTTGTCATGTGTTGAAAAAAATTTCAATATTTTTGAAAACAATTTCTTTTTCTAAACTTTGAATGATTTTAATTTTTGAATTTGAATTCTCATTTGCTTTTTTTTCAAAATTATTCCACATATTAGTAATAATTTCTTGTTTATTTTTAGCTATAGAATGCTTTGAAATAAAGAAAATGAATGAATTATTTTTATTAATTAGAATATTACTTTTCCAATAATTAAAATTTATTATGCTATCATCAAGGCTATCAGAAAATATCAAAAATATTATATTTTCCCTATCATTACACTTTAAGGATTCTATAGCAATTTGAACTGACTTTAATAAATTATTTCTAAATCTTTTAATAATATAAGTTTCATATATCCTTTCAATTAAATCTTCATAATTGATAAATTCATCATATTTTTTGATTAATACTTTATAATTATCATCTGCTGAAAGAAAAATACAAAATTTAATATTTAACATTTGAATTATTTTTATAATTGATAAAATATACATTAAATATTCTAATTTTTTCTTAAAGCCTAAATATAAAGAACAATCTAGAATAAAACAAAATGCTATATTTGAAAAATCTATTGTAATTCTAGAAAATAACTCAAAAAAGGAAATTATATATGGTTTAGAAATTGCTATTAAATTTTTTATTAAGTATTCATCATTATTATTATTATCTTTACATAAATTTTGAGGCTCAATTGGAGGAATTAAATTACCAATTTTATAATTGCCATCATCTTTATCCCCTTTATTGATATTTTTTATTATTTTATTTACTAAAGTCTCATCAAGTGGATTAAATAAATCTTCATTTTCAAAAGAAATATTTATTTCTAATAAATTACTTTTTGTATCTAAATCAAAATCTTTTTTTATAGCTGTTTGAATTTCAGGATTATAATTTATTGTAATTGAATTTTTATATTTTAAATACTGTTTTAGGTCATTATCATCTTTTTCATTAATTGTATTTTGGTTTTCATATTTAATATCTTTTTCAAAATCATGCCTTATATCAGAAATATCTTCTGGACTAAAAGCATTATTATTAAAAATAAAATTATTATTACTCTTTTTTGCAAAGGAATCTTTCTGATTATTAAAATATTTTATTTTATCAATAAAATTTAAATCCTGATCAATAAATATATTTTTCTCTTTTTTTTTCTTAATAATAATATTATTATTATTAATATTATTTTTTTTTGTATTAAAGTTGTTATCATTATTATTATCTATGTTATTTTTTGTGTTAGAATTGTGGTAATTCATATTATCATCATTATAAATATCATTATTAAAAGATTCAATATCAAAAACTCTTTTACTTTTATGTGAATAATCTTCTTCTTCAAAAATTCTACTTTTCTCTTGATCATCATTTTCTAATAAAAATTTATTAAATTGTTTAATTAAATATGATTTTTTTTTTTCTAGCTTTTGTTTTACCAAAATTTGATTTGCCATAATTTCTTTTAACTCATTTTTTGTATTAGCTTTAGGACTTTCTTCTTTTTTATTAATTTTACCTTCTTTTTCAAATTGAGATATATCTATAAAATCTTTTGAATTATTATTTCTTAATTGAGGATTTTCGTTAAGTTTATTTATTTTCCAAATATCTTTTTCAAAATTAAAATTTTGATTATTATCTAAATCAATATCTTTATAGTTATCTTGAAGATTTAATTTTTCTTTATTTTCTTTTTTAATATCTTCTTTATCATTTTCCTTTAAAATTTGATTATTTTTATCATCATTTAAATCATCTTTATTTTCATTATGAATTTTTTTAGAGTAATCATTATTTGATTTTAATTTTTCATTATTATTATTACTATCTTCAATCTTAATAATTGGATTTTCATTATTTATATTATTATTAATTTGTTTATTATTCATATTATCATTGTTATTATTATCATTAAAATTATTATTATTAATTTGATTTTTATCATTAATTTTATCATTATTAATAGGAATATTATTTATCTGATTCTTCATAATATTTTCATTAATTTGATTATTTATAATATTATTTTTGTTCTCATTTTTTTTTAAGATATTATTACAATTTTGATTACTTTTAGCATTTTTTTCTATATCAATATTATCATCTTTTTTTTTTTCATCCAAATCATTTATTTGATTATTATTATTTTTTATATTAATTTGTTTGTTTTTATTATTAATATTATCTTTATTAACCATATTAATTTTCAACACTTTTTTTATTTTACCATTAACTTTTTTAAAATATTTATTTTCATTTTGTCCTGAATTAATAAAATCTTTTAGCTTATTTCTTTCAAATGAATCTTCAATATTTTCTTCACTAATATCTTCTTCTTCATTTTCTTCACTTATTTCCTTTTTATTTGCATTTTGAGTCTTTTGAATATTTTTTGGGCCTTCTTTTTTTTTCTGAATATCAATTGATGGTAATAATTTATTGAAATAAAGCATAAATTCATTCATTTCTTTGAAAAACAAATTTTGATAATAATTATTTGCTAATCTTTGCTCTATTAGTTCGTTATATATGCCTAATAATATAAAAAAGTTATTTTTAAGGATAGCTTCATTTGAATCAAAAGTTGGGTTTAAATCTTTATTATAATAAATTGGAAACAAAAATGAAAATTCCGATATTCTATTATAAAAGTTGATAATTTCTTGAATATTATTTTTAGGATATTGGATCAAAGAAATATCCATCTTTTGTAATTTAATATTTTTATTTTGACTTTTACATTTAAAATCAATCATATTTTTTGCTTTTTTTTTTATTTCTCTAATTTTTTCTTTTTCTAATCCTTTTGAATCTATTTCGTTTATATAAAAGCAGAAATAGCAAGATTCATCTAATTTCATATTATCTTCAAAATTTAGTATTCCGAAATTTGAACATTCATTCTGATTTTTAAAATAAATTTCAATTCTTTTTTTCTTTCCATTAACTTCACAAATTAATTTAACTTTAGTCTCAACTTTTCTTTTTAATAATATTTTATATTTTATCTTTTTAAAATTAAAAAAAGTTCCCTCTTTTTCTCCTTCTATCTTTTTTATATTGTTATATTTATCTTCGATATTTATTATATATGAAAATTCTCTATTATGATTTGTATTTATTAATATATCAAATTCTTCAGAATTTAGAGGACAACACAAGCTTTGACTACTAAAACCATCTAAACCTGAATAATTTATTCTAAATTCATAATCAAAAAGCTTTATTTGAGATTCGATTTTAATTTGAAATTTAAATCTATGTCCTATATTAATATTTAAATAAAAACTTAAAATTTCATGGAAATTATTATTATCATTTTGATTAGAATTAATTATTAAAGATAATTCATTTTCTTTTTCTATCTTAGTTGGCATTAAAGCTGTATTATTTCTTAAGCTTTGAAATAAGGTCTTACTCTTAATTTTAGAGTTATATGAATCATTTTTTATTATAAAATGTATTTTTTCATTTTTTAATAGATAATTTGTACATAGAGAAAATTTATTATCTCCATTATATTTCATTTTATATTCTTTGCATTGAATATATATATTTATAGTTTCTGTTTTAAATTTAAGATGAAAAGTTACTTGTTTTTTTATGTTTTTATAGGATAAATTAAATAAAATTTTTTTAGTAAACAATTCAATTTCTTCTTTTTTTTTTCTGGAATTTCAATTTGAAATAAATATAGTTTATTTTTTTTAATTAGCTTAAATTCTTTGTATTCTTCATTTAGTTGAACGTCAATATTATCATCTAATAATGAAAAATAAATATTTTGAATTTTTAAATCATATAAACTTAATATACCTAAATTATATTCAAATTCATCATTTCCAACAATATTGTCCTCATTAATCATAAAATAAGGAATTATTTTTATATCTTTATTAATTAATATTTCATTATTCTCCATTTGGTCTGAATAATAATTATTATCTTTTTTAGGAATATAAATTTCAATTTCCTTTTTCATTTGTGATAGATAAAAATTATCTTCTAAATATAATTTAAATGAAGAATAATCTTTAGTTAAAATATTAATTCTATCTAATATGACTTTTATTTTAGATATAATTGTATTTAATTCTTCATTTAAATCAATGTTATTTTTAATTGCTATATCCTCATAATCATTTTTATTAATATAATAAATTTGATATTCCTCATTAAATATATCTTTAAATTGAATTAATTCTGAAAAATTTTTTTCAATATTAGTTAATGTTAATTGTTTTAATAAAGTATCAAATTCTTTTAATTTATTAATTATTTTATTCAACATATTTAAAAAAGCCTCTTTTTTAATTTTTCCTTTATTAAATGATATTTTATTCTCTTTTAGTTTTATATCTTTATATTTTTGAATAAATTCATTTTTAGTTATCCATTTTACTTTCCCTTTGTCTGAATTTTCATAAAATGCATCTTTGCTTGATAAATTTTCTTGTATTCTATCTTGTAAAATTAATTTTTCGTAATTATTAATAGTTTTATTATATTCACTACAATTTTTTTCCAAAATATTATAGCTAATATCAAAAAATTTTTTTCTGTTTTTTTCGTTACAAAGATTTTCAAACTTATTAATATTTTGTTCAAATTTATCTTTTAATATACTCAATGAGTCTTTATTATTACTATATAAGCTATCTTTTAACTCTGATATTAGACTTTTTAAGTTATTCCCTTTTAAAATAAAATTAAATTCATTTTTAATTAATTCTTTCATTCTTTTTGTTAGATTTTCTGGCAAATCAAATATTTCTTTATTTTCTCTAAGAACATATTCAATACCTTTCTCATAAGTTATGTCAAAAATATTAAATATAAATTCCTTTATTATTAATATAATTTCTTTACTACTTTTTTCACTTAAATTAGATATAGAACTTAATAAATAATTAAAAAAACTATAAAATCTTTCAGAAAATTCATTTTCAATTAAATGAGTAGTATTTTCAGAAATTAATAAAATCCAATCTAAATTATAATATGGAATTTTATTTTTAATTTTATTTTTAATTCTATTTCCAAGTTCTAATTCAATGCTAATAATTTCTTTTTCAATATTATTAAATGAAACTTTTATATTAGAAATATTAGACAAAACTTTTAAGCATAGTAACCATAATGGTATAAATTGGCTTGTTTGATTTTTAGGATAATCACCTAAAATTGATAATTCTTTTACTAAATTATAATAAATTTGATAATTATTGTTTAGAAAATTAATTAAAGAAGGATATTTGCTTGTGAATAATTTTGAATGATCTTTCTCATTATCTATTATTAATTCATCAAATATTAATTTTTCATTTTTAATATTTTTATATAAATATTTATATTTTAAAAATTGTCCTAAAAGAAATTTTACTTTATCATTTGTGGAATTTAAATTGAGCTTTTCATTAATTTTTTTAGTAAGAGAATCATAGTCTTCAACTTTTTCTTTAAAATAAAAAGAAAATATTAAATTTCCAATTTTCAAAATTAAATCTTTTATTTGATTTTTATCCCTTAATAAATTCAATTCTTCAAAATTCCTTTTAAAATAATCAAATAAGTCATCAACTTCTTCATCAATTAAAATTCCCTTAATCAATTTATTAGATTCAAAATCTTTTATTCTTATAAATAAATACAAAAAAGATAAATTATTTATTTCTGGAATATATATTTTAGTGTTAAAATGATATCTTTTCTCAATATTCCAACACCATTCATTATTAATTTCTTTTGAATGCTTAACATCATATAAATTATTAACTAAATTTGGAAATTCAATAAAATTTTGAATTAATTCTTTATCAACTATTTCTTTAACAAATATTGAATATAATGTTGATTCTAATGTACAATTTTTATCTAAATTTAATTTTCCATTTTGAACATTTACAAATAAAATGCTTAAAAAAAAATCAAAATATTTTTTATCAATTAATTCAAAAATCTTCTGAATAGATATCAATTGCGTTTCTCTATTATTTTTTATTTCTTCAATTAAATCTCTAATTTTGCTATATTTTAATAATAGTTCAATTAACTGTATATTTTCATTTTTATAATCTTCTAAAGAAATAATATTATCTTTATAAAATATTTTAATTTCATTTAATTCATCTCTATTGCAGTATCTGATTATATAATTATCAATTAATTCATCAAATTCTTTTAGTTCTTCAAAATCATTTATTTCATCTAATTTTTTTTTTAAATTTTCTATTAAATCTTTATCATAATTCATTTCTTTTCCAATTTTTTCCTTAATACTTTTTTTATAATTATCATTTCTAATTTTATTTTTTTCATTAATCAATCTATTTTTTTCTTCCATTAAAGTTTTAGAATAATTTATAAAGGCTGGAAAAGCTTTACCTAATATTTTTATCATATGAATTATTTTATTTACTTTATCTAATTCTACATCTAAATTTTTAATCACTTGTTCTATTTCTTTTGTTGTTTTTAAATTCATATTAATTATATAATTTTCATCAAAAGAAAGATTATATAAATAATTTTCTTTATTTATTATTTGAGAAACTAAATTAGAAATTTCTAATATTGAAACTTTTATTTTATTAAAATCTTTATCACAAGATTTGTTATATAAAAGGATTGTTAAATAAAATATATTATTTTCTATATTGTTTTTATCATTTCCGCAATTCAAAAAATAAGGCAAATAATGATCTATTAATTGTTTATTATTAATAAATAAAATTGACCAACTATATAAAATTATATTACCATTTTTATCAAAAAATGAATTAAGACTAAAATTTTCGATTATTAAATCAATTTCTTCATCAATATTAATTTTAGCATTTTTATAATATTGATTCATATTTCTGTTTTTTATCTCATTGTCACTAAATACCAGCTTAAGAAATTTTAAATTAAAATTATTAATTTGTTCTTCATTATATCTTTCTTTAAAACGACTGAAATCTTTACCATTAACTTCTGTTTTTTCTGAAATTAGTAGTTTATTATTATTATTTAATTTTAAATGCAAAATTAATTTAAATTTCTCATTATCTTTATCTTGATATTTAAAATCATAAATCTTATTTTCTAATTTAATTTTGAAATTGATTTTATTAATTGAAGAATTTTGAATAATATATTTTAAAATAGGATTAATTGTACTGAAATTAGTTTTTTGGAAGTTGGAAAATGGGAATATTTTAATAATATTTTGTACTAATGGTATACTATTACTCAATATTTCCAAGAATTTATGCAATGAATCAATGCTTTGAAATTTGTGCATTTCTTCAATTTGTCTAAAAATATTAATATTTTCATTAAGTGAATTCATCCAATTCCATAAAATCAAATTATTTTTATTTAATTCTTCATAAACTATTAGCTTTTTAATAGAAGGAAATTCATTAATTTTCTCCCTAAATATATCATTATTTAAATTTTCGTTATTTACTTCTAAATTATTATTAATTTTATTTATATAATCAATGAACATAATTAAAATAAATTTATTATTTTTTAAATTATTATTCTTAATTTTAGCTATCGCTCCAGAAATACTAGATTTTAATTCATTTATATATTTGAAGGGAATATTAAGAAAATGATTAAGAAATTGAGCAAAAAAAATTTGATATTCATTTTCATCCTTCAAATCATTTTCTGTATAGGATGACAATAAAGATAATAATTCTTTACATTCAATTCTGAAATGTGTGGCAAGAGCTTCAAATTGAGTTCCTTTTTTTGTTATATTTTCATTTATTAGTTTAAAATAATATTCCCTCTCTTTTTTTTCTAATGAAGGAAAATAAAAATATAAATAATTTTCCTTAATATTTGCATATAAATTGTCATTTTCTTTCCTTATAGTTTTACAAAAATTTATTATGGTTCTTTCTGTTATTTCATTATAATTATTTTTATTTAAATTCTCTTTAATTATAAAATGTATATTAGATAATCTTGAAGCAATATCATAAAGAATATCTAAATTCTTTGCGGATAATGAATTTACTAAAAAGCCATGTATTATTTGAGAAATATTTATTCTTTCCTTTGCAAAAGAATCTAAATTATATATCAGGCATTTATCTAATAACGAATTTGGTATTATATTATTATTATTAACTCTTTCTGGATTATATGTTATGAAAAGATGAAATCCTTTTTTAGGCCTTATAGGCTCCATATCCTTTTCATATAAATTTAATTCTGGGTTTTCTCCACAAAGAAGTGCAATCTTTTCAGCTATAAAAGATGGTGAGTTTTCAATTCCATCTAAAAGTACCCACTCGCCATTTATAACAGCATCTAAAAATGCTGAATTGATATATTTAAATCTTTTAATAAGACTATATTTAGATTTCAGGTTTAAGAATAACTTCTTTTTATCTTCATTTAAATTTTCGTAATTGTTTTTTATTAGTGAATATCGTTTGTCCATATCTATTTGATTATTATTCTGATTTTCTTCAATTTCTTTTAATGTAAAATCAATATCATTTTTTTCTTCCTCATCATAATCATTAAAAATAAAGCATTTTGTTAATAGCGAAATTTGATTATCCTTATTTAATTCAAAAATATGAAGCTTTTTACCTAAAAATTTGGCAAATAATTTAATTAAATGTGATTTTCCTACTCCAGTTGAACCTTGAATTATGCATGATATATTTGATTTAACAGAAAGGCCTAAAAATATTAGGCATTTCTTTTGTTCATATGAAAGTGTATTTTTTTCTTCTTCAAAATTTTTTAATTTTTCTTCTGCCATGATAGAAAATGATTTACTATTTACTTCCATAATAAATTCTTTAGTATTATTTAAATAATTAAAATCACATTTATTTAATTTTGATAAAATTTTATTTTTATTTAGTTGTTTTTGTTCATTATTATATGTTAATAATTTATTTTTAAAAATAATATCTTCTAAAAATGAATCATCAATTTTAGATACTTCTTTTAATTTTTTAAATTTTGAAATATCGTTTAGAGTAAAAATATTATTAGCATTTTGACTTTCTGAATAATAATCATTTACAGAATTTAAATTACAGATTAGTTCTCCTCCAATATTTAAATAAGTTAAAGGTGGGATTTTATAATATAAAGCTTTATGAAACAAATTATGATAATAAGTTTCTCTATCTATAAGACTCTCATTTATATTAATTAATCCAATTAATGCATAATTGGAATTATCATATTCTCTATTAAAAATTTCAGATAATTTTGAAAGAACATCTGATTCAGCATTATTAATATTATGAAAAACAAACATTATTTTTTTTTCATTTTTTCTACTTTTATCATTATTGTCATAAAAATTATTATTACTATCTTCATTAATATTATTTATTTTGTTAAATAATTTTGTCGTAATTTGAATAAGTTCAATATTATCTTTATCAGTTGGCTTAATCATTGTTTTTTTAAATAAATCCTTTACAGTGAATGTATTAGTGATTACAATGTTTTCAATTTCATAATTTAGTAACTCACAAACATAATTGATTGAAGTTTGTTTTCCTTGGCCTGGAGAGCATTCTAAAATTAATGGTGTAAAAGTACATATTCCAAAATGTATTAAATCAACTAAAATATTAAATAAAGGAGTAAATTTTTTTTTTGTTTCCATTTTTGGTTGATTTTCTGTTTTAATTCTAAGCTTTGAAGCTTTTGAATATATATAATCATTATAGTAATATAAAATATTTTCTTTGCTTTTATACAAAGGATCTATCTCTAAAGATTTTGAATTTAATTGTATATAAGAATTGATATACCCAAAATTATTATCTATTATTTTTGAAGGAATTTTTGATTCATTAGAGTTATTTTTGTTCATTTTTGAAAAAATATTAAGCAAATTTTTAATTTTTTTTATATCTTTTAATTTACCAAATTTAAAATTTTTTATAATAGAATTAATATATGTTTCAGAAATGCCATGACATAATCTAGATAATTTTTTTATAATTTTTTCTTTTTCAGAATCTTCATGCTCTTCTACACAAATTAAAGAAAATCTTGATAAAATAGTTTCTGATAAACTTTGAAAAGAATTTTCAGGACAAGTACCAATAAATATAATGCTATTATTATTGAATTCTTCTAATTTAATAATTTGTTTAAACTGTTCTTTTTTATTCTCGGAAAAAAATGTTTGATAAATATCCTCATTCAAAGATAGGATTCCTTCTGTCCCAAATAATTCATTAAATCTTTCAAAAACCTCTGTGGAAACTTGATGAATATTTTTAAATATTAATGACTCTTGTCTTAGGATACTTAATAAAATTGAGCCTGGCTCAAATTCAATTGTAGGCTTTTCATTTTTATTAGTATTATTAATCATTTTATTATAGATATTATCAATTATTTCAGTGATTATAGGATTTGTTTTATATTTTTTTATTCTCTCTTTAAAATAATTTATTTCGCTATGAGTTTCTAGTATATTTTTCTTTTTTTCATGGTCTAATTTTAGATGAGAAATTTCACATAATAAGTCCAAATTAAAATACTTTGATTCTTTTGATGAAAAAAAATTTGGTGAGCCAAGAAGTTCTTCTATAGTTGTTTTTTGGTTTAAATAAATTATATTAAAATTGTCATAGATACTAGGATTTTCATTCTTAATATAAAATTTTGCTAATTCTGTTTTATAACTTGATGGACCCATTAAAATTATTGGTTCATTTTTGGAAATTAATTTTAATTTAAAAAAATCATCATAGTAATTAGATAAAGAATCATTAAAATTCCCATCTTTCATTATTTCTTCCAAATTATGAACTTTAATTCCTAATATACCTTTTTTTATAAAACAACTTTTAATATCATCAATCCTTACTTTTGAATTAAAAAAGGTATCAAATAATTCTTGTGAATCTTTTTCATTTAATTGAAAAATATCTGAAAATATAGAATGCAGTATTACTTTTAAGGTTTCATTTTTATCTTTGAATTTGCATTTTTTTTCTAATTCCTTTTTTGGAATTGAAGAAAATAAATAAAAATATATAAAATGATAATATTTAAAGTTCAAAAAATCTTCACTTTCAATATGGGATGAAATTCTTTTAATAATTTTATCTATATCTCTAAACGACCATTTTTTTAGATAATAATAATTATTATTTTCTATAAAATTATTATATTCATTCATGAATTTTCCTAAATAAATATCATTATTTTCATTAAATATTAGTCGGTTTTTAAATTCTTTATTAATTTTTTCTTTGCAAATATTAATAATTTCATCATCCTTTTGCTTAGGATATTGAATAGTCTTAATTTTTCTATTTAAATTTTCCGGAACTAAATTTCTTCCTAAATTATCAAATTTATTTTGACAAGCAATGAAGAAAAAATTTTCGGATACATTAAATTTTTTATCAATCGATGGAATATTAATATTTTTATTTAGTAAAGGGTCTAAAACTGGCACTATGGAATTCATAGTTGATTTAGAAGATAAATTCATTTCATCTGCAATAAAAATATATCCTTTAAAAACAGATTCAGCCAAGGGCCCTTTATATTCTTCAATTTTTCCATCCCTGATATTTAATGTTCCATAAAGTTCTTTTGTTGTTGTAGTTCTATGAAAAGGAAATATTTTATAATTATTTTCACCTTGTAATATTTTTGCTATAAACTTTGCACTGGATGTTTTTCCAACTCCTGTAGGGCCAATAATGCATAAATGTAAATGAATTAAAAAAGAAGCATAAATTATAGCAAAGAAATTTTCTAAAGTACTTTTGTTTTCATATATAAATTCATTACATAACTCAAAATTATTTTGTTTTTCCTTTTGGATTTCTTTTTCTTTTTCATATTTTTCCTTGAAAAGTTCTAAAAGTATTTTTTTTATTAAAGTAAATGAAGTATTTATTTTTTCGAAAAGAAGATTTTCTTCAAAAAGAAGAGCATATATAAAATCTATTAAATCTAGTTTTGATACTTGATTAAATTTTTCCATTTTGAATATTATATTTAAAGAATAACAGAATCTTGCCATATCTTTAATTGAATGCTTTTGTTTTTCTTCATTTCCATTTATATTATTTAATAATTTTAATTTACTAGATAGATATGCAATTATTATATCATCTTTTATAATTGAATTATTAATTCCATTTTTTGAAGTGTCTAAACTGCTTTCATTTCCACTTTTCTGAAAAAAATTATCAAATGAATCTTCTATATATCCATCTTTTTCTCCTTCACAATTTAATAAAATTTTTGTCAATTCAATCAATTTTTCACTGCTAATATTTTCCAATTGATCTTCTAATGATATTATATCAAATCTATTAAGAAATGCTGGAGACATTTTTGATATTTGTTTAGTATTGCATATTCCAATTATTCTAAATTTTTTATGAATTATAATAGAACTTTCCAAGGGATTTTCAGGCAAATCAAATTTCCTTCCCGTTCCACCTTTATTCTTATCTTCATCATATTTAAAATCTAAAAGCCCATTCAATCTTTCAGTTACTGTAGAATTAGTTTCATGCAAATTATCCAATATTACTATATTACCTTTTTTAATTGATTCAATTAAAAATCCTTCTTTCCATTCTAAAATATTTTCATTATTATTAATATTTTTTGATTTTTTAGGGGAATGATATCCTATTAAATCAGAGCATTTTGTTTCTTCAGTACATATAAAATGATAAAAATTCTGAGAATTATTATTAATTGTATTATACAATTTGGCAATCCATCTTGCAATTTTTGATTTTCCAGAGCCTTCTTCACCTTCAATAATAATATTTCTTCCTTTATTTAATGAAAATAAAGAGGAATCAAACACTTCTATAATTGATTTATTTATGTAAACATCATTTATATAAGTTGGTATTTGGAAAGATATTCCATTTTGTATATAATTTTGATAATCAGATTTAAAACTATCATATTTTCCTAATAAATCAATTAATTCAGCTTTTTCTTTATTTCTATATCTTGAACCATAAATTACTTTTACAATTTTAAAAGCATTATTTTTTTTTTCATCTATATATGCTTTTACCGAAGCAGCTATTTCTCTAATTGTAAAACAAATTATTTCATTTTTTACATTTTCTTTTGTTGTCCATTCATTATGAAAATTTATTAAATCTGATATAAATTGTTTATCTTTTTTATCCCCTTCTTTGCCAGAATTAAAAGATTTAAATAATTGCTCTGCAATTTCTTTTAATTCATCTATTTCAAATGGTGGAAATTTTATTATTTGAAAATGAGATAAAAAGCTTTTACTAAGAGAATGCCTTTTATTGGAATACTTTTCTTTGTTTGGATTTTGAGTAGCAATTAAGCAGAAACCTTTATTCATTTCTTGTTGAACCATCCCAATATTTGGGATTTCAATATTAATTACTTTACTATCTAAAGCATCTTCAATACATTGCAAAACTTCTTGTGACGCCAAATTAATTTCATCAAGAATTAAAGGAATTCCATCTTTAAAAGCTTTAAAAAACTTTCCTTTAACCTTTTTCATTCCAGATAAATAATTTTCATCTCCTGTCAATTTCAGCATTAAATCACTAATTTTGACATCTGAGCTTAAATTATATTTAATATATATCTTTTCCTCATCAATTTTTTCTTCTTCTTTTTTTTCCTCTTTTTTTCTTTTTTCATAAATATATTTACAAATTATTTCAGCACTTAATGTTTTTGAAGTACCAGTTTCCCCTTCTAAAATAATGGGAATTCCCTTTGTTATATATGTATACAATTTATCAAGTCTCTCTTTTGCTTTTTCAGTTAAAATATAATTGTAATTATTTAAAAGCATTTCATATGAACAATTGGAATGCAAAAATGATGGCTCTTCTCTTTGCATTTTATTTATAAAATCTTCCAAATTTGAAATATCTTCTTTTGGATTTTCTGACATCATAAAATTAATATTATTTTTTAACAAATTTATTTTAAGGAATATAAGATAAATATTTTTTATGAAATAGAAAATAATTAACAAAAATTGGGGATTGGGGATTGGGGATTGGGGATTGGGGATTGGGGATTGGGGATTGGGGAGTGGGCCCAATCCCCAATCCCCAATCCCCAATCCCCAA
>Ga0247609_10002841_pt1 | contig 17974 bp, 17 predicted proteins | sample 172DNAGHGlowgp2_FD_193487 | JGI IMG/M metagenome (GOLD analysis project Ga0247609, IMG submission 193487) | Sheep rumen microbial communities from Palmerston North, Manawatu-Wanganui, New Zealand - 1728 DNA GHGlow gp2 | ecosystem: Host-associated > Mammals > Digestive system > Stomach > Rumen ...
ATTTCAGTAAATTTGCTTTCGGTAATCATAGCGGTTTTTTTAGTTTAACATTGTTTGTTTGCTTATACAAAGTTACTAAAAATTCCGCTATTTATCAAATAATCAAGCAATTAAATACGCCTTAATTTTCATCGAACTCACGTTATATTAGCAAATCAAAAATAATCCACAACACAACTAAAGTCTATTATTAATCTTAAAACACACTGCGTATATGAAACTGTTTAATTTGTTTAGTATGTTTGAAGAGTCAGAGAATAGTGATGACAATAAAATAATGAGGGAAACATATTACATTGGCGGTGTTACATTGAATACAATCAACAATGGCGCCGGTAAATATGGTTTTGCTGATGCTGATGGAAAGGTAGTGGTTCCTCCAAAATGGGATAAACTGAATTCTTGGAGCTCACCAATAGGGGAGTATAATTATATAAAAGTGTTTCGCAAAGGCATATTTCGCAAAGGCAAATACGGATTTGTTGGCCAATGACGGAACGAAGCTGATTCCTCCTGTCATGGACGAAATAAAGGATTATGTTTTCATTCCTGACGTAGAATGGAGATACAGAATCGGCGAGAATTTTGCTTGGATTGTAAAAAATGGGAAAGAAGGAATCTTTTCTTTAATTGAAAAAAAAATAATCATACCTCCTGTCTATGATAGTGTTGAATGTTCATATCATATAAAAGACGGATTCGAGGCGAGTATTGAGTTAAAGAATGTCTATTTTGACAAACATGGAAAGGTATTATACCAACTTAAAAACGGCATTGAAATGGTTGGTAAACCAGGAAGGCTAGCACTTGTTAAGAAAAATGGGAAATACGGATTCATCGATAGAGACGGAGTTATTGTAGAGCCTATCGTTCATGAAGATGCCAGTTATGATGTTATACATGAAGAAGTAACGATTGATGGCGTAAAAGGCGAAGTGAAGTATGATGGAAAGATATCGATGCATAACCGTACATGGGTTGATGAGAATGGAAACATTTATGAGCCAGATGTGGAAACGGAAAGTGGCATTTACATTTACACAAAACCACGTATACTGATTATTCCTTTTGACGAAAGAATTCATCTTGATGACATAATCTATATAGAGCGAGTAGAAGGAGAGCCCGGCGAAGTGACTCACAGAAAAATTTATTCAGATGGAAAATACGAAGAATACGTAAAAGAATATTCAATCGGCGGAACTCAGCACGATTACTATGATTATATGGATCATCAGGAAAACGAGCTGCACATTTATGGTAAAGGATTTGGCTATTGTGTGGAAGACAAGGATGCTGAATTCCTATGGCATTGGTTTATGGAAAATTTTTGATAGGCAATCTTGAAATTGCGTCCGAGATGGATAGTAATATTGAGAGGATACGTTACGCTGCAAAGTACGAAATAGTATTTATCATAGCAGGCTCGGCGGATGCCGAGCCTGCTATATTTTTCAATGTGCCACATAAATCTATTCAAACAACTGGAACATTAATAAAAGAGTAATATCATTAATCTCGTTTAAAAACTCCGTCTAAAAGATTTTACAACAAAGGTGTCATATATAACGGCAGGAAGACAATGCCATTCTCTTTCTTGAGGTCTGCTGAGTGCAACACGTATGGTGTAGAAATAAAGTTGCTATATTTTTTTATGCATTTATTTAGAGATGTAAGTGTGTATCTTTTCGATGATTTAACCTCTATAGGAGAAATATTGTGACGGCTGGTCACCTTGTCCTTTTGAATCAGGAAATCGACCTCCATGCGGTTCTCCGAATATTCAGCATCGTATTGACTGAAGAAAAACAGCTTGTGACCGGCAGCCGTCAGCATCTGTGCAACTACATTCTCTATCAGCATACCCTCGTTTATCTCTAATTTTCCAAATAACAGCTTTTGATAAATCTCCTCACTCACTATGCCTTTAGCATCGAAGGCATGACTGACAAGCAAACCTGTATCGCACATATAACATTTTATGGTTGTACGTTCTTCATTCAGTCGCAATCCAATGCTTGGTTGGGTAGTGTTGTAACAACAATTCACTATCTTTGCGTCTTCCAACCATAAGAAGGCATTTTCATAATCACGCATCCTTGCGTTTTCTCTCAATGCCGACAACTGGAATTTCTTCTCATGTTTCTGCAGTTGTCCCGGTATTTCATCAAAGATGGCTGTCACACGGATTTCCGAGCCATTTGCATATTTCTTTATATCATTACGATAGAGCCTTAATATCTGCCGCTTCACATTGTCAACCTTTTCAAAATCACGTGTCTCAGTAAAAGCGAGAACAGCCTGAGGCATACCGCCAACTATAAGGTATTGGCGGAAAAGATTCATCACACGTCTGTGGAAGTCACCCATTGGCTGCATAGTCTCAAACTGACGACGGATATATGGCATAAGCGTATCTTCTCCCATCGCCCACAGAAATTCCTCAAAATCCATGGGGTACATATCTACAGACTCCTCCTCACTTGGAATGAGTATGTCTTTCACATTTTTCTTGATGCTGATAAGTGAACCCGTTTCAAGATAATCGAATCTGCCGTCCTTTACCAAATGTTTTATTGCGGCACGGGCTTTAGGACAATCTTGCACTTCATCAAAAATGATAACCGATCGTCTGGGCTTCAGTTGCTTCTTATAATGCACTTGAATGTTCATCAACAAAGTGTCGATATCTTCAAGATAAATGTCAAACCACTCTTTTACATAGTTTGGAGCTATACTGAAGTCAATAAGTATATAAGATTTATATTCGCGTTTGGCAAATTCTTCTGCAATAAAACTTTTGCCAACTCGCCTTGCACCCTCAATCATCAATGCAGAAGAACCCCGACTTATTTGCTTCCATTGTAACAGTCTGTCATACAGCTTCCTTTTTAACATACATACACCTTTCTAAAGTTATTACTACACTCAAAATATACCTTTCTTAGACTTAATTTATTCGGATTATACACCTTTCTGAGGTTTTATATAGGTGCAAATATACACCTTTCTGAGGTTTTATGCAAATAATTAATAGTTTTTTTTAAAAGAAAGTTGTGAAATATGACCTCAAGTAATAGGCTTGATATATACTTTTATGTATTACGCCAGCCAAAATGTAGCAGGACATCATGAGCACGATTGTGGGCTGGCATAAAAACCAGCCCCTACTTTATCAGCACTTTCTGGCCGTTGATGATATATATGCCACTGGCTTGTGGGTGGTACACCTTTCTGCCGTAGATGTCGTAGATGTCGGCTGCGGTTTCTGTGTAGGAATCTTTCAGTTCTACGGACTGGATGCCTGTAGGCACGTCAACGGTGCGGTAAGAGATATAAGGCACCAGTTCTTTGTTTACCGTGATGCCGTTTATAGTGCCCCATTTGTTGTAGTTCTTCATGTGGAGTTCCACACGGTCAGGATAGACATACACCATAAGCGCCTGCACGATATTAGGCGTCTCCACCGGCATGTCGCCCGGGTCGATGGTGTTGTAATAATAGCGCATAGACCCCATGAAGGCTGAGAAGAAACTCGGATAGCTGTCACCGTTTGACGGCGCTTCAAATTTCCAAAGAGCGTCGGTCCTGGATGCCGCAAGCTTCACCTTTCCGTCGGTCACCGTCACCTTCAGCCCCTCTAAGCGGTTGCTTCCCGTAGCTGGATAGCCCTTGTTGGTGATGGCATAGAGTTGCGACTGGTCTTTCGCGTTTTCCGCCACGATGACGTAGGTGAATTCAAGGTCAAGGTTATCCACTTTCTCTGCCTCTATCCCCGTGTCATCCATCTTCACCACCTTGAAGAAATAGATAGGATAAGTGTTTTCATTCGCCGAGAAGCGTCCGTTTGAACTGGAAATCACATAATTGCCGTTGTTCTCCGAACCTGTGCCGCTTACCTTAAGAGAGAACGCCGACTTGGAAGGATCCGTCATTGTGACAGTAACCAAAGCAGGGTCGGTCACCACACCCAGGTTCAATGTGTTGAATCCCAAATATTCTCCTGAGGCATAACTTTGCAGCCACCATTCATAACCTGTAGTTTTTTCTTCCGCCACATCCTCAAACTCCCAAAGCAGGGCATCGTTTCGGGAGGAGAGGGTTAGGGTACTGAGGTCTGACGACAAAGTTACCTGCACCCGCTGCATACGTTGCGACGTGCCCGAATTGTATGTGGCATTCGAGAGAGCATAATAATTCGACCCGTTCTGTCCCACGAGCATATAGGAATGTGAGGCTTTGAGAGTGGTTGTCAGATGAGCCTTGGACGCAGACCCCTCATCCAATTCATATATATAGATAGGGGAAGCGTCGCCACGAGAGAAATAGCCGTTGGTGCCTATGTGGAGGTAATTGCCGCCAGCCAATTCCAGCCGGAAAGTCTTGTCGCCCGTCAGCGAGAACGTAATCTTTATCTTCTCGCTTATCGGTGCCAGGTTGTATTCGTTATATCCAAGATACAGACCGTTGGCACGGTTCTTCAAGAAGAAAGAGACATCCTCCGGTTCGTCATCACCCGAAGGATCTGACACAACACCGTCCACATGGGTGTCGTCATAGGTTTCTATGACCTCACCATTGCTGTCATAATGAGTCACGCGCTGGGAAGTCTTCCGACGGGTGTAAGCCTTGTCGCCACCATGGTCGTGACCGTAGAGCATGATGAGGTTAGGATATAGGCTGAGTGTAGCTTTCAGCAGTTTTTCCGCCGGCGACGACGCCATGCCTTTCGACGGTTCACGTATGCTGTTGGAGTCGCTGAAAGGCACGTGTAGTGCGAAGAACACCGTCTTCTCACGATTCTCGCCGCAGATCTGCGCCAGTTTGTCTGCCACCCACTGTACCGACTCCTCCGAGTAATTGTAGTCCCATGCGCTCTTGAAGAAGTTCTTTCCGCAGTTCAGGACGATGAAGTCGAAACCGTTGATCACATAATGGTAAGCAGCCAATAGCGTCATCTTTCCGAGTTCGCCGTTGTCTGCAGCCTCATAGAAGGCGTCGGATTTCGACAGTTCGCCTATATCTTTCTTCATCGGGAAATTGTAGTAGTCTCCAGCATTATAAGGCTTTGGTATATTATCCCAATTCGCCACCTCATAATCGTGGTTGCCGGTTACATAAAGCACCGGGTGGACATTCTCCGTAGGGAAAGCGCTGCGGGAGGCATTGGCAATCAGTTTCCTTACCCGCAGCCAGTTTTCCTCAGGGATGGTGGCGTCGCTCGTGCAGTCGCCGCCGAGAATCATCAAATCGATATTTTCCGTGTCCTTAATCGCTTTGAGCGTTTGCAAGAACGAACCCCTCAAGGCGATGTCATCGAGGTTATCACAGTCGATCAGCGACCGTTCGGTATGGATATCGGATATGCAGGCAATGGTCATTAACGGTTTTTCTTTCTCCTGTGCTTTCACAAGCCCTGAAAGTGCGAAAAGCGCCATCAGGAAGAACAAAAATCTGGTTCTCATAGATATAATGTTTTAAGGATTTATAAAGTTGTTTTTCAAATTCTGTACTAATTTAGACATTTTATCTTTCATAAAAGACAAAATCGTCAAAAAAATCGTTTTAATTAAGTTTCGGGAGTTATATTTATGGTTTCCACAATCGTTTACGGGCATCGAGCCCTCAACGTTTGATGCGGGCGAGGGCGCCCGCGCTCCCAGTGCTTGTACAACTATTAATAGGTACTACTGTTTCAAAAGTATTTATAGTTTTGCATTTTAGAACTTCCGAAAGTTAAGTCGTTTTATATTAGTATAAGTGACATTTTTAATAATAATAACGTCATAGAGCACAAGTTTTGGGTAATCTTTTTATTTATTTCTTTGACAATCAAAAACTATTGATTAATTTTACATTTTATTAGACAAAAACACTTATTGCAATGATTTACAAATACTGCGGACATAGCGGCATACAGCTGCCGGTATTGTCGTTAGGGCTATGGCATAACTTCAGCATCGACAACTATAGAACCGCCAGAGACATGCTGATAAACGCATTCTTCAATGGAATATGCCATTTCGACCTCGCTAACAACTATGGACCACCTCCCGGAAGTGCCGAGGAACTGTTCGGTAAGGTATTCAAAAATGACCTGTATTCCCATCGTGACATGTTGTTCATATCGTCGAAGGCCGGACATGACATGTGGCCCGGAGTTTATGGCACGGGAAGTTCACGAAAGAACATCATAGCATCGTGTGACCAGAGTCTCAAGCGCTGCAACCTCGACTATTTCGACGTGTTCTACAGCCACCGCTACGACGGCGTGACGCCAGTTGAAGAGACGATGGAGGCACTCATCCAGCTCGTGCGCCAAGGCAAGGCACTCTATGTTGGCATTTCCAAATATCCTCCTGAAAAACAGCAGGAAGCCTACAATATTCTGAAAGAAGCGCATGTGCCGTGCCTCATCAGCCAGTACAGATGCTCCATGTTTGACCGGAAGGCCCAGAAAGCGAATTTCGACCTTGCCGTGAAAAACGGAAGCGGCATCATATGCTTCTCTCCGCTCGCTCAAGGGCTGCTAACCGGAAAATACAACCATGGCATACCTGCCGACAGTAGGGCAGCCAAAGCCACCGGCTTCCTTCAGGAAAGCCAGGTGACCCCAGAACGTGTTCAGGCCGCCATCCAACTGGAGGAGATAGCCAAAAGCCGAGGACAAAGCCTCGCTCAGATGGCGTTGGCATGGGTGCTCCACGACACGAGGGTCACCTCTGTCATCATCGGCACATCATCGGTGAAGCAGATGAACAACAACATAGACTCCCTCAACAACCTCGATTTCACAGACGAAGAACTCAAAGCCATCGACGATATAATATCCGACCCCGTTCTTTCGTTTTGATATTATTAGTTGACGAGTAGACGAGTTGACGAGTTGACGAGTTGGTTGTTTAGTTAGTTGACAAGTAGACGAGTTGACAAGTAGACGAGTTGGTTGTTTAGTTGACGAGTTGGATGTAGTTGGATATTGAAAGATTTTTAGCGAAGCGATAACTTATTAAAAATGAAATCTATCATATCAGTCATATTATCCATGGCGTTTGCCTTGTCGTTTTCATCTTGTGAAGATGACATCAGCAGTGTTTATACCACCAAATACCGTGTGCGCTGTGGATTCACCGTGGTAAACCACTCCGAGTTGGTGAACTGCGTAAACAACCTCGGCCAGTTCTCCACGGTAAGGATGTCGGGTGGAAAAATAATCATGAAGTCGAGTGTGAGCACCACAGAATATACGCCCGACTATCTGGCGAAGGACTTCTATTTCGGCCTCGGAGGACTGATTATCGGCACCCCCGTGCTTCCAAGCGACAACGAGCCGCTGAGAGCCTACGACCTGGCATGCCCGAACTGCGACCGTGCCGGCTACCGCCTCACAGTGAGCGACAACGCCCATGCCACCTGCTCCCACTGCGGAATAGTATATGACCTCAACCGCGATGGAATGATAGAAGACAAAGGCAACAGCAATTTCGATTCACCACGAGTTCTCTACCGCTATCGCATCAAATACGACGGCATGATGGTGCATGTGTTTAATTAGTTTTTTAGTAGACGAGTTGACGAGTAGACAAGTAGACGAGTTGGTTGTAGTTTTTAGTTGACAAGTAGACGAGTAGACAAGTAGACGAGTTGGTTGTAGTTTTTTAGTAGACGAGTTGACAAGTTGGTTGTAGTTTTTAGTTGAGAAATGAGAGGACTTGTAGCATAGCGATAACTTATAGCATACGTAACTTCTTGTGCAATGACCAGTCTGAAAGATAAGACAGCGAAGGGCCTAGTATGGGGCATGATGAACAACGGTGTAATGCAGTTGTTGAATATCGTGTTCGGCATCATCCTTGCCCGCACCTTGTCGGACTCCGACTATGGTTTGGCAGGCGAGCTCGCCATCTTCTCTGCCATCGCCACGGCATTACAGGAGAGCGGTTTCATTTCCGCGTTGACCAACCGTAAGAACGCCACTCACGACGATTACAACTCCGTGTTCTGGTTCAACATATGCCTGAGCGCGATGATATATGTCATTCTATGGTTTTGTGCACCGCTGATAGCCCATTTCTTCCGCGAACCCGAACTGCTCTGGCTGTCGAGATACGCCTTCCTTGGGTTTTTCTTCGCCAGTTTTTCCATCACTCCCCGCACCATCCTCTTCAAGCAGTTGAAGGTGAAGCAGCAGTCGCTCATCGGAATCGCCTCGCTCGTCCTTTCGGGCGTCATCGGCATCACGATGGCCCTCTGCGGCATGCGCTATTGGAGTATCGTCACCCAGAACATCGTGTTTGTGGCCACCGTGTCGGTGCTGAGTTGGGTTGTGTCAGGCTGGAAGCCCACTCTGTCGTTCAAATTCCAGCCCATCAAGGAGATGTTCGCATTTTCTTTTAAGATACTCATCACCAACATCTTCAACAGCGTCAACAATTTCCTCTTCTCGGTGATTTTCGGACGGTTCTACACAAAAAACATCGTTGGACAATACACTCAGGCGGACAAGTGGAACAAGATGGGCAGCAATATGATCAGCGGGATGGTTCAGGGAGTTGCGCAGCCTATGTTTGTTCAGGTAGGCGATGACCAAGAACGCCTGCAACGGGCGTTCCGCAAGATGCTGAGGTTCACGTCTCTCATCACCTTCCCCGCCATGTTCGGACTGGTGTTGGTGGCTCCCGAATTCATTGTCATTGCCGTTGGAGAGAAATGGCTTCCGAGTGCCGAACTCATGCAGATGCTGTGTGTGGCAGGTGCGTTCATGCCAATTGCCGTGCTCTACTATAACTTCATCATCAGCCGTGGTAAGAGTGGTGTGTATATGTGGAACATCATCTTCCAGGGAGTTGTCTTCATCTCCCTTATGTGCGCCATCAAATGGCTCGACATCAGTTTCGACATTGCCTTGTTTGGGTTTACTATACATCTCGGCGGTGTGAGGCTGATGGTGGTCACGTATGTCATCATCTACATCTTGTGGATGTTCGTATGGCATTATTTCCTCAAGCGCGAGATACATCTTCCGTTCATCACAGCATTAAAAGACGTGCTGCCGTTCGCATTGATTGCGGCAGTGACGATGGCTGCGACCGGGCTTATCACCCACAGCATCAGCAACATATATATTCTGCTCGTCAGCCGTATACTGATTGCAGCAGCACTCTATATCGCTCTCACATGGCTTTGTGGAGCACACATACTGAAAGAAAGCATAAGATATATTTTCAAGAAAAACAAGGAGGAGTTATGAACATCGCTTATCTCATTTCCGCATTCACCGACCCGCAACATCTGAAGCGTCTTATCAATGCATTGAACACGGAACACGCCTTTTTCTTCATACATATAGACAAGAAGATAGACATCCGCCAGTTCAAGAACATATGCAAGGGCAGCAACATCTTTTTCCTTCCCGACCGCGTGAGAGTCTACTGGGGCACCTACAGTCAGGTGGAGTTTCAGATGCGTCTCATCAAGGCTGCTCTCAGCGACGGCCACCGATTCGGCAAGATGTTCATGCTGAGCGGCCAGGACTATCCGTTGTGGAGCAATGAAAAGATCATGCAGTGGGCAGAGGATACTAAAGGTCGCGACATGATATCCGGCATATGCATTGATTCCGACGATGTGGAAGAGAAATACAAGCAGCTTTACCGTCTCAACCGTCCACAAACCGACATAAAATGGACGTCCCCAAAGATGAACGACATCACGTCCAAGGCGTTGAGGAAGACACTGCTTATGGTGGGTTCTAAAAAACCGCTCAACTTGACTGTCGATGACCAGTTGTGGCATCTCTACAAAGGCAGCGACTACTTCGCACTCACACACGATACGGCGGAATATGCCTACAAGCAATGGAGAAGGCATAAGGAGATAAAAGACTATTTCAAGACGTCGTTCGCACCGTCGGAGACCTGTATCCATACCATCATCTTCAACAACCCGAAATACAGCAAAAAAGGCGACCTGCATACCGGCAACTACACCACCCTTCAAGCGCTCACACCTCTCCACCACATAGAATACGATCCCGTCATCAAAGTATGGAAAGACGGCGACTTCGACGAACTCATGGACTCAGGAAAGATGTTCGCCCGCAAATTCGAGTCCGACACCAGCGACTCCCTCATGGACATCATCGACAAGATGAGAGAGGACGTGACAACCAGCAACTAAAACCCCACCCACATGGCACAATCAACTGTAAACCGTCAACTGTCAACCATCCCCGTCGCCATCTTCGTTTACAACCGCAACGATAACACCCGTAAGACGATAGAGGCACTGCAGCGCAACACGCTTGCAGCAGACGCCGACGTGTATGTGTTCAGCGACGGAGGGAAGGACGAAGCCTCATGGGAACAGGTGAACAGAGTGAGGGCGTTGCTCAAGGAAGTCAGCAAGAATCATCCGTTCAAGAGTTTCACCGTTGTGGAACGTCCTGAAAACATATATCTCGAACGCAACATCATCGAGGGCATCAGTCAGGTGCTGGAGCATAACGACACCGTCATCGTGCTTGAGGACGACATCGTGACGTCACCCTATTTCCTTGAATATATGAATCATGCGTTCGAACTCTACAAAGACGACGATACGGTGATGCACGTGTCGGGCTTCACCAACCTCGACCTGCCACAGGGCGAATTCCCCGAATTCTATTTCACCCCACATATGTCGGGATGGGGATGGGGAACATGGAAACACAAATGGGAGAAGCATTTCGTACATTACCAGTCGGAAGAGGAAGCCCTTGAAGGTATGAGCCAATCCGACAAGGACGCTATGCAATACGGAGGGGTGTTTCCCTGCCTCAAGTCGCTGAAGAAATCCCCTATCCCTTGGGACATCTGCTGGGAGATTGCCATCTACAAGGCCGGCGGTCTTTGCCTCACTCCTCATCACACTCTCGTAAGAAACATAGGACTGTCAAACGGAACCCACTTCAAGTCGCACGCATGGCTTCAACGGTTTGAATTCGACCGCGAACCGCTCACCTGCGCCATAAACCTCACATATGAAAAACCATCTAAGGATCCTCGAATTGAAGATCTCTTCCACCATGCCATCAAAGACTGGGGCATCCGCTACACCTGGATTGGCAAAATACTGAGAACAATCTACCGTCTATTTAAACGGTAGACGTTACCAATATTATATAAAAAACTACCCTAAATCCGGATGGACATAAATGGCATGAATATGGCGTTTGTCTTCCGGAGGAATTTCCATATAGTTTTTATAGAGGTCGGTGAGATAGGCGTCGGTGTCAGCCGGTGCAGGAAAGGTCTTTCCCTCAAATTCGATTGTGGACAGCGGGAAAGTACTGTCGTGCCGGTGCCGAATGCCATATCCGTTGTTGATGAGTATATATGAGAAATACGGTGATTTCGGCTTGAGAAGTTTTGCCGCTCCCCATATACATTTATATATTCCGTATTTCATGCCAAACCAGAAGAACTCCGCGAATGAGCGAAGGCTGTAATGATGCGCCTTGTGCAAGATGTCGTAGCATTTCGATATGCCGGCAGCATAACGCTTCACGAACGAGAGAGGCACGTCTGGATAGTCAATCATCGGGAAGATATCCACATAAAGCCCTTTCTGATAGTTGGCAGAAAAATCGTCACAGTCTTCTATATAAAGCGAATTCATGTCGCGTATCTTCGCCACCGACGATCGAAATTCCGGGTCGGTCTGACGAGTCTGCAAGAACATGTTGTCGGGCAGTTCGCCTTGGGCCACCTCAATAAAACGGTCATAATCGGCTTTCATCATGCATATGTCTATGTCGTCGTCCCAAGGAATGAATCCTCCGTGACGCACTGCCCCCAACAAAGTGCCGCTGTCAATCCAGTACTGTATGTTATGTTTCTTGCAGATGGCATCTATAGTCTCCAATATAGCAACCTGCTTCAATTGGCACTCTCTCAGATGAGCTTTCAGATAATTCGTGAGATATTGGTTCTCCATATATATGGTTTATATTTCTATTAATTCCGCAATACGATACAAAATTATGAAAAAAACGCTATTGCATCAACAAATTATAGAAAAAAATATAAAATTTAGTTTCGCTGAATTTACATTGAGTTTAATGGCACCTCGTAAAAAAAATAAACGAGTTTATTTTGTTCTTCCCTCATCTTTTGCTAAATTTGCACAACAATTGAAAATCAGTTTAAATTATTATCAATATGGCAAACATTTTTTCATTGGAAGGTAAGAACGCATGGATAACCGGCGCATCTTACGGAATCGGATTCAACATCGCAAAGGCATTTGTTGCTGCAGGAATCAAGAACATCATCTTCAACGACATCAACGAGGCAGCACTCCAGCGTGGGCTCGACAACTACAAGGAAGCAGGCATCACAAACGTGAAGGGTTATGTTTGCGACGTGACCAAAGAAGACGACGTGAAAGCCCTTGTGGAAACCATCCATAAGGAAGTGGGACAGATTGACATCCTGGTGAACAACGCCGGCATCATCAAGCGCATCCCAATGCACGAGATGAAACGTGCTGAGTTCCAGCAGGTGATCGACGTAGACCTCGTAGCCCCTTACATCTGTTCGGCAGCCGTTATCCCAGAGATGATGGAGCGCAGAGCCGGAAAAATAATCAACATCTGCTCTATGATGTCAGAACTCGGCCGCGAGACAGTGAGCGCATACGCAGCAGCGAAGGGCGGACTGAAGATGCTCACACGCAACATCTGCTCAGAATACGGTGGATACAACATACAGTGCAACGGCATCGGCCCTGGCTATATCGCCACTCCGCAGACTGCACCGCTGCGCGAACGCCAGCCTGACGGAAGCCGTCATCCGTTTGACTCGTTCATCTGCGCCAAGACACCAGCAGGCCGCTGGCTTGAACCGGAAGAACTCGGTGGACCGGCTGTGTTCCTCGCTTCTTCAGCATCCGACGCAGTCAACGGTCATGTGCTCTATGTAGACGGTGGTATTCTCGCCTACATCGGCAAACAGCCATGATGTCTTTTTGAATACTAAACTTTTTTCCTGCAAAGGATTAGTTTTAGGGAATTATCAGCGAGGGTGGTAGCGAAGATATAATCGTTGCCACCTTCGCTTATTTTCATACGTTTGCGCAGTTCCGCCACCGACAGCGGGAAGTTTCTTACTGTCAGGTTTGCCTTTCCCACCTGCGCTTTCAATTCCTTCTGTCCCTGTTTGTTGAAGGGGTAGACGCCCATCACTTCAAACCGTCGGCCCGGGAAATCATTGAGAAAGGTTCCGGAGGTGAAAAGATGGCTGTTGGGATGTAGTTTTTCGAGGTTTAGACGAGCACCGAGAGCGTTCATCGCATTGGCTTTCATTATGGATGCGTTCGGTTCATAGAGGTATGTCATCAGTTCATCGGCAAAGACACAGGAGGAAGCGGTCATCTCCTGCGCGGTGAAACACACCTCCTCATCCCCTTCCTTGCTTAAGTTTACGCAATACGTAGTAACGCTCCTCTCCCCTTCATGCGTGTCCTTACGCAACACCGCCAGCAGTTCCTTGCATTCTCCGTCCACACTCACCACATGCACCTCCGTCAGACCTTTCAACTGTCGTGATGCCAATGTGATGTCGAGCATCGGAGAGAGTTTCACCATCACTATGTCAGCTTTCTCGAGCAACAGGTCGTTGATTTTAGTTATGTCGGGAGTGCAGTCCGCCAACGCCACGGTCTTCCTGCCGTTCATATCCCGGCGTGCAGGGTCGATGAAGATGACATGTTGGTGTGGCAAGGTCGGCAACATCGTTTCGCAGTCGGCGCATACAGTCTCTGCATTATCTACGCCCAACAAAGGGAAATTATGTTCTGCCAGTCGGCATAAATCAGGGTTACGTTCCACAAACACGAGTCGGCTGTATTCAAATGCCTTATACAGTGTCACGGCGTCTACACCGAATCCTCCCGTGAGGTCGGTTATCGTCATGTATTTTCCTGTGGGTCTGTCAAAACGAGTAGTGTCAGGGTTCTGCACCGAACCAGACAAGCGCCTCACCACACTGGCCTTATAGTCAGCCGTCTGCTGCGAAGAGCATTGCTCCAAGGAGAGGTGTTCGGGATATAGCAAATCCTCGACGCCTGCCCATTTCGGCAGTTTTTTTGTTGCCAAGCGTCTTCCTTTCAGTTGCACAGCCACGCTCCGCATATCCACGTCAGGATATCTCGACGCATGGAGAAGCAAGTCGTCTATATCGTCGTTCAAGTGTGTTTTTATGAAATTTTTTAATTCTTTCTCGGTCATCATACTTGCAAAATTAGTCAAAAATTGCAAATAAATATCATTAAAAGTCCCTCAAACAAACCATTTTTCAAGAAAAATAAAAAAATATGAAAAAAATTTGCTAAAATATTTTGTGGTTAAAAAGATTTTCTCCATATTTGCAAATGAAAAATTAGATTTTTCATAGTTAAGGTTTAGGTTAAAATAGGGAGGCAACGGTTCGTGAGAGCCGTTGTCTTTTTTTTCATTTTCAGAAAATATTTTACCGATTTTTTTAATGAACTGAATAAAAATGCACAAAACCACTATTTCATTTTATTTATTTCCTTTTGTAGTGCATTTAGGAAATTGGCCGCATCGCCGCCATCCATCTGTGCATGATGAAACTGCATGGAGATGGGGAGAGTGGTTTTGAACAGGTGTTTACGGTATTTTGCCCACATGAGAAACGGGTTGTTCCAAATCCCCGAATACTGGTTCACAAAACTGTCTATCTCACAATTCGTAACTGCCGAAGTGCCAACGATGGCATAGTCGTCTCCCATGCTGAACCATTCTCCGCTCTCATGCACCTTTTTTGTGATGGTCATATAGTCTTTTTCAAACTGTCTGATGTCTTCGGAAAACGGCACATCGCAATTGGTGATTCCCCCATCAGCAGTGTTCACCACAATGTTGATGGCGAGATTGTCGTAAAGCATCAGTTTCTCACCTACGGGCAACATAAAGAACTCGCGTATGTCGCTTGCCGCCTTACCTACACACCAGCACATCAGCACATTGAATTTTATGCCCCGTTTCCTGCTCACACGTCTCAGATTTGTCACGTCGAATGTCTTCGTAAGTGTAACCATCGGCATGGGCGACTTTATCCAAAGATGGAAATCTCGGGCACGTTTGGTGGTTTTTGGGTCGATTTCTTTCATCACAAAACAGGTTTTATATGTGCAAATATAGCAAAAATTCTTTTTTTTTAATTATCTTTGCACCACGATATTATAAAAAACCATATTGCAATTTTTTTCTGATTGGCGTTGCCGAACCAGAAGATTTCCAAATTCTACTATATATATGACTCAACTATATCCGTCACCGGTGTTCGGACCGGTTCACAGCCGTCGCCTCGGCGTTTCTTTAGGCGTAAACCTCATGCCTTCGGACAGGAAATGCTGTTCGTTCGACTGCATATACTGCGAGTGCGGCTATAACAACGAACATCATTCCACGACCAAGATGCCCACGAGGAAGGAAGTGAGCGAAAAACTCCGTAGAGTGTTGCAAGACATGCAGTTAAACGGTCCAACGCCCGATGTCATCACTTTTGCGGGCAACGGAGAGCCGACTCTCCATCCCCATTTCGCCGAGATAGTGGATGATGTCATCGCTCTTCGCAACGAGTTGTTTCCCGACTGCAAGATCAGCGTGTTGAGCAATGCCACACGTATCACCGACGACAAGGTGTTTGCCGCCCTGGAAAAGGTTGACAACAACATCCTCAAACTCGACACTGTGTCCGCCGAATATATAAAAGCGGTGGACCGCCCAGTGGACAAGCGGTATGATGTGCAAGCCATTATAGAGAGGCTGAAAGCCTTCGGCGAGCGCTGCATCATCCAGACCATGTTCATGAAAGGCACTCATGAAGGGAAAGACGTGTCGAACCTGTCGGATAAGTATGTGAACCCATGGATTGAAGCGATAAAAGAAATAAAACCGTCGATTGTGATGATTTACACCATCGACCGCGACACCCCTTCACCGCATCTCGAAAAAGCCACACACGAAGAACTCGACGCCATAGCGGAAAAAGTAAAAATGGCAGGACTAGCCTGCCAAGTTTCTTACTGATGCGTTTATAAATATCGTTTTATAAGGATAAGTTATTTATATTTATGATTTAGTATTTTTGGTTTTCCGATGGGTTCATGGATTTCATGTATTCTTTTCTTAAAGCCTTGAACTGTTTCCATTCTTCTTCGCTCTTCCACATCCAACTATATTTCTTTTCCTTTATGACCAAAGAACTTGGAATATTATGTGCCGGCACAAAATGGAAAGTGGCGACTGTGTCGAATTGAATGATGGAGTCATCGCCGACCAATTGGAATGTCTCCCTGCGTAGTGTTCGGCGATCTATAATCCTGAAGATATTTCTGCATATAAATCTTTTCGACAAATCCATGACAACTGGTTGTTCCAGAATCAGTTTATTGTCTTCTATTGTATATGCACCGCCGTCAAATTGAAACCTTTTGTTTTGATATGTCGTAGCGAATATACCAGAAAAAAGATATTCATGCTTTTCTAAATTATCAAGGATGTTTACGTTTTGTGTTTTCTTCAACGAGTCTTCAAATTCCATTTGGCGACTAAAAGGTCTGTAGTGGCTTTTGTATGTGGTGTCACGGTCGCTCCAATTGAAAAACATAAATGAATTGTCCTCATAAATCAACAGATTGTTGGTCATAAACCAAGAATAGAAGTCTGAATCACAACGATAATATCCGTCTGTCTCTATATAGTCTTTGATGTTTCCCGGAGAATTGCTGAAAAAGGCTTTCTGGCTTTTTGTCGTGAACGCTTTGGTAATACATGAAGAAACACCCGTTATTAAAAACATTATGCAGGCTATAGGTAATAATATGAATTTTCTGTCTTTCATCATCTTTGCTTTCTCTTGTTGTTTAAATACTCTCTTCGTTGTGATTTGTAATTCCTCCAACTGCGTCGGTCGCTCCATCTGTATCTTATGTTTTTATTATACATGTCAATCGAAGATGGTAAATCCTTTGCAGGAACAAACTTTAATGTCCTGTATTTCTCTTGAATATCATCAAAAAAAACTTCTCGTGGTTCATATTGTCTGTCGTATAGTTCTTTACTTATTAAGACTATTGAATTTTTGTCTTTCACTTTGAATTTATATCTATACATCGATTCATATCCCATTTCCTTATACTCAGTAATAATAGTGTCGTTTTTTAAGACATACACACCTCCTTCCAATTCGTATCCCTTTCTCCATAAAATCTCAATCATCATCCTGCAATTTATATATTTCCTCTGATGCTCACTAAGGTTTATATTGGGAACACCTGCAAATAACGTCGGAAATTCTTTCCAATTTATAAGGCTGAAACTGCCGTCATTGAAAAATAAAAAGGATTTGTATGACATCACGTCAGAATTCATACAATAATATCCGTCAATATTTATAAGTTTGTCAATACCGCCTTCCGCCTTGTCAAAATATTCCAATACATTCTTTTTTAAATAAGCCCTGTCCTTTAAATATATATCTATACATCCATCTGTCATGACAAGTGTCAATAACAGAAGAAGAAAGAAATGTGTTTTTGATAAAGACATTTTCATATTATAAAAATCTGTATATCTGTTTTTATCTCGCCAGAATCTTCCATGTGTTTTTTTTATCATTTAGAACAGTCTGGAGGATATATACTCCATTAGGATTATCACTTATATCTATCAAGGTTACTGATTCTGCGTTTGGAATGTCGGTCAGAACAGTTCCGGCGGTATCATAAAGGGTTAAATGGCATATGTCGCTGCCAGTGAATTGGCTATCTCCACTTTTACAATGCCAGAATTGGAGTCTGCTGTTATATGTACCCTGGCTGAAGGCACATCATTTAATTCGTCTATATCTGTAGCATTGCGCTCCTTGACAGGTACAATCGTTATGCTCCTGCCAATGCGGTTACC
>Ga0247609_10002842_pt1 | contig 17968 bp, 19 predicted proteins | sample 172DNAGHGlowgp2_FD_193487 | JGI IMG/M metagenome (GOLD analysis project Ga0247609, IMG submission 193487) | Sheep rumen microbial communities from Palmerston North, Manawatu-Wanganui, New Zealand - 1728 DNA GHGlow gp2 | ecosystem: Host-associated > Mammals > Digestive system > Stomach > Rumen ...
ATCTGTTTATGTTCCTAAACACCCGTCAAGAAATTGCATATATGCTGAATCAAATGCTGTTATTTCAATGAAAAAAGACACTACTGAAATAGTTGGGCCACAAATGAAAAGATATGAAGAAGAAGGTTTTCCTAAAAACTATGGTTTGCTTCAAAGTAATATTTTATTAAGAAAACACAATGAAAAAGATTGCATAAGGCTAATGGAAGCATGGTTTGATGAATTAAAAAACAACTCTCACAGAGACCAATTATCATTTAACTATGTATTGTGGAAAAATAGTGATATTAATGTTGTTTACATGGATAAATTCATATATAAATCAAAATGGTTCAAGTGGAATCTAGGGCATAAAAAATACAAAACAAACAATAAAAGCGTAATAAGCGACACAAGAAAAAGGATAGAAGAAAGAAAAAAAGAATTTAAAAAACAATTAGAATTAAAACGCCAACAACGTTTATCAACACAAAATGTCGGAATATATTAAAATAATAGGTGAGAAAATCTCACCTTTTTTTTGTTTTTTTAACATTTTTTTGTATATTTGTAAAAAATACACGTATGATTAATAACAGAAAAAATGATATGGCAGTAGAAAGGGAAATTGCTTCATTTCTTGACGAAAACCTTTATTCAAACACAGAATTGTTTAAAGAATTTGCAAGAACTGATACATTAGAAGAACAAATTTCAGGTTCAGATTTGCTTTTAAGCACAAAAAACGGAAAATTAAATCGTTCAATAGTTGATGAAAAGGTTGCAAGCAGATTTGCCAACAAGAATCTTGAAACATTTTCTCTCGAATTGTCGTTTTTAGGTAAAAATGGTATAAAAAGATGTGGATGGCTTCTTGATGGTACTAAAAAAACGGAATATTATTTATTTGGATGGATTATAGATGCAGATATACCATATATAGAAGAAAAAAAGAGGTTTGATACCAACAAACTAACAAAAGATAATATAAAGAAACTGCAATGGGCGTTAGTTAAAAGAGAAAAAATAGTAAAATTTCTTGAAAAAATAGGATGGACAATAGAAAAATTATCAAAACAGGATGAAAAAATACGTGAACAAGGTTTTGTAAAAACAATGGATTTTATTGATGGGGTTTCTTTTAGATATAGTGAAGCATATGTTGAAAAACCAATTAATATTTTATTAAAAAAGGATAAGTATATTGAATTATCAGAATTAAATGGTATAATTGACATTAATAATGGATAAAAAAGAAAAAAAAGAAAATTTTAAGGTTGTAATTGCAGGTTCAAGAGGGTTTAGCAATTATAAACTGCTTTATGAAAAATGCAATGAGGTGTTGCGTGAAAAAAGTAAAACACACAATATAGTAATTGTAAGTGGCCATGCAAAGGGTGCCGATTTACTTGGGGAAAGATACTCCCAAGATAAAGGTTATGATTTGGAAATCTTCCCGGCTAATTGGAAAAAATTTGGAAAGTCTGCCGGTTTCAGAAGAAACGAACAAATGGCTGAAGTTGCTGACGGCTTAATTGCCTTTTGGGACGGAAAATCTCACGGAACTGAACATATGATAAAAATTGCAGAAGAAAAGGGTATAAACACAAGAATAATAAATTATGGCACAGAAAAAGTATAAATATGAAGTGTATAATTATAAATCGTTTATAATTAATGAACGTTTAAAATATTTTTATGAGAAACTAATAGAAGCAACAAAATTACCAAAAGAATTTTTAATAGTAGATTATTATGAAAAAATTTAAATACGAAAAATACGATTATTCAAAGGTAGACATATGTAAACCTAAATGGTCATCATCTGTGTGGACGGTACAACTTTCTAACGACATAAACGCATATACCAATATTGCAGCAGAAAGAGAACTAACAGCGACACTTTCAACCCAGATTACTCAAGAGATAGATAGAAACATTTTAGAATATCTAACAGGTGCATACACGATTACAACAGGACCATATTATACTCCAACTTATATTACAAATAGAGAAGATTTTTTAAACGTTTATAGTTATGGACAAGTTTAAATACGAAATATATGACTATAGTAAGGCAGGATTACGAAGAGAAAGAGTATTGCACCGTAAGATAGTTTCTTATTGGGAGTGCGAGGCGTTTAGAAAATTAGGAAATTCTGAGGATGAGATAGCATCAATTGTGTTTAAAGATTTAAAACGAAAATTTGAAGAAAATAGACCAGAAATATATGACTATAGTCCAAATTTTGATTTTGATTATGAAATAATAATAATGCCAGATAAAGTATATAAATTCCATGAAACAAGCGGTAAGAAGGAATAGAGCAGAAGCAAATAACGTGCAAACAGAAGAAAGCATATATACTGTATTAGTTGATGGTAATTCGTTACTTAAGATGTCATTAGTTGACAAAAGGATGAATGATAAAGGTCAAGAATATGGTGCTGTTTTTCTTTTTCTGAGAATGTTAGGACAAATATTACAAAAAAAAGATTTCAATCATTGTATATGTGTATGGGATGGCTATAATTCTGGTTCTCTCAGATGGAATTACTATAATGACTATAAAGCAAATCGTGATAAGCATTATGAGTTAACAGGTGGCGTGTCTGATTATGATAAAGCTATTAATGACTACGTTAAGAAAATATTAAAATATAGCAAATCAAAAAAAGTAGATGTTAAAAGAGAGGAAACTGATGATGAAATATTTCAAAGGCAAAGAGAACTTGTATATAATATTCTTGAGAACCTTTACGTAAGACAGTTTATATATGACGATGTAGAAGGTGATGATTTAATTGCATATTATGTTCAACATAAAAAGCCTAACGAAAAAATTGTAATAGTAAGTGGAGACAGGGATTTAACGCAATTAATAAATGACGATGTTTGCCAATATATACCATCACTTAGGAAATTTATAAGTCCTAAAAATTCAATTGAAGAGTTGGGTATCACGCATGAAAACACATTGGTTAAAAAAATATTATGTGGAGATGCATCAGATAACATTAAAGGAATTAAAGGTCTAGGAGAACAAACGTTACTTAAATTATTTCCAGAAATAAAGGATAAAAAAACGTCTTTAGAAGCCATTGTGAAGCGTTCAAAAGTTTTATTGGAAGAGAGGAAGGCTGATAAGAAAAAGCCTCTTAAATCGCTTGAAAACATTGTTAATCGAGTTACAGACGGTATACAGGGTAAAGATATATTTGAAATAAATAAGAAAATAATAGATTTATCAGAACCATTATTGACAGATGAGGCTTTAAATGGCTTAAAAGAAGAAATGTATGCACCATTAAGCGATGATGACAGGGACATAAAGAATATATATCAGATAATTACAGATAATGAAATGGATGATATGCTAAACGAGAATAAATTTGGTAGTTTATTTGGGATGTATGAGCGCATTATTGTAAAGGAAAAAGAATATGCTGATAAATATAAAGACTAAACATTTTAAATGTTTAAATTTTCAATTAAGTAATAAAAACGTTTTAATTTTATTTCATTTTTTACCTGATGTTCTATTAGGTATTGGATGGGCTGAAATACATAAAACATGCGTAGAATTGCTTCCTGCACAATGGCTTTCTTTTGAACAATTGTTAATATCTCTTTTTCTTATAGTTGCATGTGCATTGTGGAAAAATAGTAAATTCAGAGGAAATACGATAAAGATATTTCAATACTTGTCATTTTTTGAGATAGTAGTAGGAGTAATATTGGCAATATTAATGATTTTAAACTTTAATGTTTGGGTATATGCTGTTTCTTCATTATTGTTAACTGGTCTTATTTCTGTTTTTTTAAATAGGGCCGAGGTGGCGTTTAAAAGTACGTTGTTTGTTAACAGAGATAGAGAAGACTTTGACAATGATATGGAATTGGCATGTAGTTCATCTAGTTTAATAGGATTTGCAATAGCAACTGTAATGCCGGTTAGTTTAAATACAGCACTAATTTTGTGGGCAATTTCATGGTTTGGAAATTTTGGGTGGCTTATAGTATATTATAGAAATAGAAAAAGTTTAGAAAAAATAATTTGATTTTTTTGTTTTTTAAAAAAACTTTTGTATATTTGCAATGTTAAAAGGTGTTAAATTAAAATTTATTTAGTATGAATGAAGAACTTATAAGAAAATACCAAGAAACAATAACATTATTACAATTTAGAATGCCGGGGTATACATTTTATGGAGATTTTGTCAACTCATATGATGGAAAAATTGCTTATAGACTAACATTTTTTAAAGAGTCTGATGGGAATGGTGCTGACACTAAGCGAAAAATTTTTAAGTACATGGAAAATAGTGAAAAGGCCCTTTGGTATTTTGTAAAAATAGCACAGAATAGATTTTTTTAATTTTTTATATGTTTAACAATTAATTTTTAAATTTTATGGCTAACGTAAAAGAACAGAGTTACAAAGAAGAGAGATTTGAGTTTGCTTTATATGTTAACAATAACATTATTTGTAAAAGAAATTTCAAAATTAATGATTTCATAGAGCATAGTATGGAATCATTTGAGTTTAAGGAAAAGGTAGACGAAATTGTTGAAATGATTGATAACGATTTAAAGTCTAAGAGTAGGGTTTACACTTGGTATAATTTTAATCCAATGGAGCCGGACGCTTCTGAAGAGTTAACTTCCCCGTTGATAGAACCTTGGGAGTGTACATTTAAATTTGAGGTCTCTGATAGAAAAAATGTTGTTATAAGCAAAATATGGGATGGGTATGCGTACCCTAAGTTTATAAGAGACAAGGTTGATATTAGCAACAAAACTGTAAAGATTGTTTCAAAAGACGGTAGAACATATTCATATGACAAGGAATCGTTCTTTAAGTCAAATGAAGACAGACTAAGTTTTGAACAACAAGTTTTAAGAAGCATGATTATGGACAAAAGTGATTTGCTCATCCAAATTACAAAAAAGATTTGCGAAGTTTGTTCAGTACATGATGATTTGTATTCAAAAGTTAGTGATTATACAATGACACGTTCTTATGGAAAGGACAAGGACGGTAATGTTGTTAGTTATAACTTTAACATTGAAGCACAAAACAGAAAACTTGAAAGAAAGTGGTTTAAATTAGCAGCAGAAGATGCTAAAAAAAGAGCAGAAAGTAGTAACGAAAAAAATGATTAATGATGGCTAAAAACGCACAAACTAATAAATTAGGTTTTCTAGGAGAGGATTTCCAATATAAATTAGTACATGAATTTATTGAAGACAAAGAATTCTTCAAAGATTTGTGCGACATCATTGACCAAAACCTTTTTACAGACCCCAATCTTAAAACATTGGTTGGGGTTATGAGAGAATATTATAAAAAAGAAGGAAAACCTGCTAATTACGACACAATTAAGTTTGTTTTAGCAAGCAAAGCGCACAACGCAAACGAAAAAGAATATTATGATGCTGTTGTTGATAAGATTCATGGAATTTCATCAGAAGATTCTAATTTTGTAAGAGAACTTTCCGAAAAATTCTTTAAACAGCAAAATATGATTCGTGTTGCTAATGAAATTATAAAAATAGCAGGAAAAGGTGATATTGAGAATTACGATAAATGTGTTGAAATCCTTAACAAAGCATTAACACAAGGAATTAATGAGGATTTAGGGCATTGCGTGTTTGAAAATGAGGCTGAAACCTTATCAGAAGACTATCGTATAGCAATACCAACAGGAATCGGTAAAATAGATGAGACGCTTGAAGGCGGACTTGGAAAGGGAGAATTGGGCGTTATAGTTGGAAGCAGCTCATTCGGTAAGACGAGCCTAACAACAGCAATAGCTTCATTTGCAGCAACTTATCGTTCTCCACAGAATAATAATGACGGGTATAAAGTGTTACAAATAGTTTTTGAAGACAGGGTAAAACAAATTCAAAGAAAGCATTTTGGTAGAATAACAGGCTTTGAGGCAAAGGATTTATCAAAACCAGGAATAATAGAACAAGTAAAAGAGCAACTTGCCAAATACCCTGATAGGGAATTGCTCCAAAAGAATCTTCGTATTGTTAGACTACCAAGCGGAGAAAAAACTGCTGATGATATAAAAAGACTAATAATTAAATTAAGGAACATGGGTTTTAGTCCTGATTTAGTTATTGTTGATTATTTCGAATGTTTGCTTTGTAAGGGAGATTCAAGCGATGATAAGTGGGAGAAGGAAGGAAAAACCATGAGAAAGTTTGAATCAATGGCAGGTGAACTAAATATCGGTATTTGGATTCCAGTTCAAGGTACTAAAGATTCTCTCAATGTTGAGGTTGTGACAATGGATAAAGCTGGTGGTTCTTTTAAGAAAATTCAAATTGCTCATATAGTAATGTCAATAGCAAGAACTGTTGATGATATTGAAAATAGTAAAGCAACTATAGCTATTTTGAAAAATAGAGCAGGAAGAGCCGGAAAGGTCTTTAATAACGTAGAATTCAACAATGGAACGTGTAGAATAAGTACAGATAACGTTGATGAATACGATAGTATATTTGCGCACAAAAAACAACAAGAAAAGGAAAATTTGGAGAGAGTAAAAAGTCTTTTTAAGGAGACAGTTACTGAATTTAAAAAATGAAAAAAATATTTTTTTAGGGAAGTAATTGGTTATCATTGGGTTGCAAGATGATGACCAATTTTATTTTAAATTTTGATATTTTTTTTCAGTTTTTTGGCATATTTATTCTTACATCAGGATGTTAAAAATAAAAATGGTTAACCGAAAAAAATAAAATAATTAGTTTAAAGTTTTGCTTTAATGGTAGTTAGAAAAAATGATAATTCTTTTGAGGAATATAATCCTTTTAAGATTAAGCATGGCATTTGTGAGGCTTATATTGCTACAAATGAGGTATGTCCAGATGGACTTATAGATTCTTTAATAAAGAATTTGTTAATTTATGATAATATAAGTTCTCAAGAAATCAGAAGACAAATAGAAGAAGCATTAATGTCAGTTAACAAAAAGGTTGCGAGAGCTTATATAAAGGCTTATGAGCAGTCCGAAGGAAAAAACAAAACATTAAAGAAAGATAGCGATTTTATTAGAGACTATATTAATGCGTCAAACGCATCAACAGGCTCAAAATACGATTCTAATGCTAATGTTGAAAATAAAAATGTTGTAACACTCGGACAAGAATTACATAAAGGTAAAAACATTCAACAAAACAGATATATAATGCACAATAAGATAAAGGCATTATATTCTAAAAAATTAGCAGACCAATATATTAAAGACCTTGAAAGCCACGTGCTTTATAAACACGATGAAAGTGGCACTCCTGGTTATCCATACTGTGTTGCAATCACTATGTATCCTTTCTTAGTGGATGGTTTAAAGAATTTGGGAGGGCAATCTAAAGCGCCAACAGACCTTAAGTCATATTGTGGAGAATTTATAAATTTGGTTTATTCAGTATCATCACAATTTATGGGTGCAGTAGCCACACCAGAATTTCTCATGTATATGGACTATTTTATAAGGAAAGATTATGGTGATGACTATTTAACAATTCTTGATAAACAAGTTGAAATAAATAGAAAGGGTAGAACCCTTGAACAAGTAATTGAGAATTGTTTTCAACAAGTTGTACATTCAATGAATATGCCTGCTGGCAATAGGGGTTATCAAACTGTGTTCTGGAATGTAGGTTATTTTGATAAAAACTATTTTGAGGGTGTGTTTGGAGAATTTAAGTTTCCCGATGGAACATCACCAAAATGGGAAACATTATCTTGGCTTCAGAAGAAATTCATGAAGTGGTTTAATGAAGAAAGAACAAAGTATATTTTGACTTTCCCTGTTGAAACAATGGCAATGCTTACTGATGGACATGATATTGTTGATAAGGAATATGCTGATTTCACAGCAGAAATGTGGGCTGAAGGGCATTCATTCTTCTGCTATTTGAGCGATTCACCTGATTCTTTGAGTTCTTGTTGTAGACTTAGAAACTCATTGAAGGACGGAGAAGATGATGAACACAACCATACAACGCACCAATTCTCTATGGGTACTGCTTCTGTCGCAACCGGTTCAAAGTCTGTTATGACTATCAACCTTAACAGAGTAATACAAGATGCCACAAGAAGATATTTTAAAGAATTTGAAAAGGAAGAAATTCAAGATGGAAAACAAGTTGATATAAGAACTGTTAAGGATAAAAAGTTGTTATATAGTTATATCGAAGATGGTATAACAGAAATAACAGAAAGGGTACACAAGTATCAGAGAGCATTTAACGAAATAATTAAAGATTTCCTTAATGCAAACATGTTAGATGTATATAGAGGCGGTTTTATAAACATGAGAAAACAATATTTAACTGTTGGTGTTAATGGATTAACCGATGCAGCAGAATTCCTTTCAATAGACGCAAACTTAAATGATGAATACAAGGAATTTGTTAATACTGTTCTTGAAACCATAAACGTTTCTAATAAGAAGGACAGAACAAGGGATTGTATGTATAATACAGAATTTGTTCCTGGTGAGAATCTTTCAAATAAAAACTATAAGTGGGATAAAAAAGACGGATATTATGTTTCTCCTAAGCACATAATGTATAGCAGTTATTTCTTTAATCCTGAAGATGATTCTTTATCGCTTCTTGATAAAATGAAATTACACGGAAATGATTTCGTTAAATGGTTAGATGGAGGACAAGCAGCACACCTTAATATAAATGAGCACCTTTCATTTAATCAATATAGACAATTGTTAAGGGTTGCATCTGAAAATGGATGTAGTTATTTCACCTTCAACTGTAAGAATACGGTATGTAACGATTGTGGAAACATTAGCAAGGACACACTTGATGTTTGCCCTAAATGCGGAAGCAAAAATTTGGATTATCTAACAAGAATTATCGGATATTTGAAGAGAGAGAGTTCATTCTGCGAGCCAAGACAAATAGAGGCTAAAATGAGATATTATAATAAAGAATAATTATGAAGATAAAAAAGGTTTTAAAAATGTCAGCAAGTTGGTGTATGCCATGTAAGGTTTACTCTAGAACATTTAATGATGTAAAAAATGAAGAAAAATATAAAGATGTTGTTTTTGAAGAGATAGATGTCGAGGAAAATGAAGAATTGGCTGACAAATATAATATAAGAGCAGTTCCAACAACTGTTGTTTTAGGGGAGAATGATAGTGTTTTATTAACATTTAATGGAAATGTATCAAAAAAAGAGTTAGAAGAAAGATTAAACGAAGCAGAAAATGGTTAAGTATTACAATGCAATGGTGGTGTTCGAAGAGATACCAAACGAGATAACGTTAGCTATTAATATAACTAATTGTCCTTGCAAATGTAAAGGCTGTCATTCAAAATTCCTTTGGAAAGATGTTGGCATTGAACTTACTATAGAAGAGATTGAAAAACTTATTGAAAAAAATGAAGGTATAACAACAGTATGCTTTATGGGAGGCGATGCTTCACCAGAAACAATATGTGCTCTTGCTGAGTACGTTCATGAAATTAAAAAATTAAAAGTTGGTTGGTACAGTGGAATGGATAATTATCATAAAAATATTAATTTTGACTATTTCGATTACATAAAAATAGGACATTATGATAATGAATTAGGTGGGTTAAATAAAGAAACAACCAACCAAAGGCTATTTGAAATTATTCATGAAAACATTGATGGCGTTAAAAAGATAACATTTAAAGATATAACTAAAATGTTTTGGAAAAAGGCGGCTAAATAAGCCGCCTTTTTATATTTATATTTAAAAAAGTATGAAAAGACTAATTTTTATTTTAATTGTATTTTTGGTTGCATCATGTACTCCAAAGTATTTGTTAAACGAAATGGACAATAAGGGAGATTTGATGTTCAGACCTATGAATGAAAAATATTCAATTGAACAATTCGATTCTATGTGCGTTGCTGATACGTTGCCTAGAAGTTTAGATGGTTGGAAATTTATGGGGTTAAAAGATTATGAAACAAATGAAAAAATTTATCTTTACTTTTATATGAAAGAAAATGGTAAAGACGAAGTGGTTTATAGAATTGAAAAATTTAAAAGCGATAGCGTTAAAATAACAAAAAGGATAATTATTGAGTAGTATGAATTACGGATTTATAGCGTCAAAGTTAGACGGAACAGAAAAAGAATTTAAAGAATCTAATGGCGTTAAAATACCTGAAAAATATTCTTATAAGAAATACCTACCTGGTGTTTTAAACCAAGGTTCTAAACCAATATGTGTTCCTTGTTCATTATCAGCGTATATTAATTGGGATGAAAATTTAGAAAACGAAACAGTAAGAAAAGACAATAACATTAATTTAAGTGAAATATACAAAAACAGGGAAAACAATTCAGATGAAGGCATGAGCATTAAAGACGCTTTAAACTATTTAAGGCATGTTGGAGTTGAGACTAATAATGGAAGATATAAGATTAATAAATACGCAAAGGTTGGCTCTGAATTAGCACTTAAACAAGCAATAATAATAAACGGACCATGTGTTGCTGGTTTGCCAGTGTATGATACAACAATAGATGAATTTTGGGATAAAAACAGTGGAGTGGAATTTCAAGGAGGGCATGCAATTTCACTTGTTGGATATAATAAAGATGGTTTTATTATTAGAAATTCATGGGGAGAAACATATGGAAATGAGGGGTATTCAGTAATACCACATGAAGATTTTAATAAATTTACTGAAATTTGGACAATTTTATAGTATAATAGGTGGCAAGTCAAATGCCACCTTTTTTGTTTACAAAAACGTAAAAAAAAATATTTTTTAAATACTTATATAGAAAAATAAAATTATGGCCAGACGTCAATTTTTTAATATAAAGTATCCATTTACAACAAACGATTATCAAAATTTTTTTGTTGATGTAAATATGAGTGAAAAGGACAAAATTAGAAGTCAAATAATGCATGTAGTATTTACACCAAAAGGCCAGCGTATTAGAAACCCTGAATTTGGAACTGATTTGATAAAATATATTTTTAGTCCAAACGATTCTAATAGTTGGACAGGAGTTAAAGACGAAATAGTTACAGCAGTACAAAAATTTGTACCAGGATGCTCTATTAATGATATTAGAGTAGTACAAAGTGATGATGAAAGGGCTGAAATATTTGTAAGAATTGATTATTCAGTTAAACAAGGCAATAAAATAATTAACGATAGCATAATAACTCAACTATAAAGTAGAAGGAAATATAGTTAAAAAATAAAAAATTAATAAAATAAAATATGGCTTCTAAGAAAATAAACTTTTTAGCAAGAAATTTTGAAGATTATAAATCAGAACTAATAAAGTTTAGTAATAAGTATTACCCAGAACTTGCAGACAACTATAATGACTCAAGTGTTGGTTCTTGGTTTATTGACCTAATTTCAGCAGTTGGCGACAACCTATCTTACCATATAGATAGAATGTATCAGGAGACATCTGTAAATACAGCCAATCTTAAAAGTACAGTACTAAACATAGCAAGAACAAATGGGCTTAAAGTTCCTGGTCCAAAGGCAAGTATATGTGAAGTTAGAATAAGTTGCGTATTACCAGCCGGTGATGAGTCATCAGGAAGTATTTCACACCCAAATTGGACATACGCTCCTATTATTAAGAAAAGTACTATTGTGTCTGCCGGAAATTTAAATTTCCAATTAAGTGAAGATGTTGATTTTGGCGAACAGTTTAGTAAAGATGGGTATTCAAATAGAACGTTTGCTCCATTGAGAAATTCAAATGGTATTATAACAGCATATACCGTTACAAAAACAACATTAGCAGTAAATGGTAGCACAAGATTATTTAAAAAGGTTATATTGAACCAAGATTTGAAACCTTTTATGGAAGTTATACTACCAGAAAAAAATGTAATGAATGTTGAATCCATTATATTTAAAGAAACTTCTAATTTTCAAAAAGACCCAGATACACAAGAATTCTACATAGATGCTGAACAATATAGAATGACATCAGAAGCAGCAGATACGTTTAGATTTTTTGAGGTAAATTCTCTTGCTGAACAATATAGATTTGGAAGTGAGGCAAATATTGATGACGGAGTTTTGCAAGATTATTTCAATCCAGAACTATATGATGATTATACAGAAAGCGGAGAATTTGATAGTGGAAACACAAGAACAACAAGGTATTATAGAGGTAAGTGGAAACCAATAACACAAAAATTTATTACAGAATATACAGATAAAGGATATATGAAGATTATATTTGGTAGCGGCGTTTTGTATGACACCATGCCGGATAAAGTTGAAACAAAGTTTTCAGAAAGATTAATGTCCAATTTAATAAACAATGACATGTTGGGGGTATTACCAAGAGAAGGATGGACAATGTTTGTTTTGTATAGAGTTGGTGGTGGAATTTCAAGTAACATAGGGGTAGGCGCAATAAATGCTATAACATTGACAGTTGCAGAATTTAAAGAAAAGACAACAGATGATAATGCAGCATCAATAAGAGGACAGGTTTTAAATTCCTTGAGTGTTACAAATACAAGCCCGGCTGTTGCAGGAAAGGATTCTCCGTCTACAGAAGAGATTAAATATTTGATAAAATATAATAATTCTTCACAAGAAAGATGCGTTACATTGAAGGACTATAAATATAGATTAATGACTATGCCTCCAAAATACGGAGCACCATATAGAGCAGCAGTAATAGAAGAAAATAATAAAATATCTGTGAGTATGTTAGGTTTAAGTTCTGATGGAAGGTTAACTAAGGCTTTGCCTGAGACTCTTATTGAAAACATAGAGGAATATATGTCTCATTATAAAACAATTGGAGATTATATAGAAGGTAAAAGCGGTAAAATATACAATATAGGTTTTTCAGTAGACCTATTCGTTAGTAAAACATACGACACACCAACTGTTTTGACTAATGTAATAACGAAGATTAAAGATTATATGTCGGTTGAAAATCACGATATGGGAGAAGATATTTTCTTAGGAGATTTAGAAAAGGAAATAACTTTAATTGATGGTGTAATATCAATTATAAATTTTGAGGTTTATAGCATTTTTAACGGAAGATACAGTTCTGACAGATGCCCATACCCTGAATTTGGCGTGAATGATAGTACTTGTAATGCTAATATAGCAAACAATTTTAAAACTGAGGATGGTGCTGATTCGTTTAAAATAGATTTGGATGCTATAGACCATGTTTTATACAGTGATTACAATTCAATGTTTGAAATTTTTAATCCAAATGACATACAATTAAAATGTAAAACTATTTAAAATGTTAGGCGCTAAAAATAAAATGACATAAAAAATATTTTATATGCCTTGTAATTGTAAAATAATTAAAAATGAGAATGATATTGGTGAAATAGTAAGTGAAGTTGTTAATAACAAACCGCTTACATTTTTTACAAAATTAAAAATAAGTTATGACTTTGTTCAGTTTTATTTTTTCTTTGTAACATCATCGATAATAAATTTAATGGTTAATGATAAGTTAGAACCTAAAATACCAAAATGGCTAATAAATAAATATAAAGGTTATTAATGGATTATAGATACAGAATTAATGCTAATGTTGGGGTAGACCAAGTTTTAAAGGTTAATTTAAAACAGGGTATTGATATATATGAAATATTATCTTTAACATTAACTCAAAAAAACCTATATAAATTACACTCTGCTGACTATGGCTTAATAGTTGGTAGAGTTCTTGCTAATGATGCGTTTGGAGTTCCAAATGCAAAAGTAACAGTGTTCATTCCACTTTCTGATACAGATGAACTTAGGCCTGATATTAGAAGTATTTATCCTTATAATTTTGTCACAGACCAAGACAGTAGAAATGTAAGATTTAATACGCTGCCTAACTATAAGTTATCAGATTGCCATCAAGCAGTAGGTTCTTTTCCTAAAAAAAGACTTGTGCTAGATGAGGATTCAGTATTAGAAATCTATGACAAATATTATAAGTATAGCACTGTGACTAATAATGTTGGCGATTATATGATTTTTGGCGTTCCAACAGGAGAACAAATAATACATGTTGATGTTGATTTGTCAGATATTGGAATTTTATCACAAACGCCAAGAGACATGATTTATAAGGGTTATTCACCCGATTTATTTGAAAGTCCAACACAATTTAGAACTAGTACAAACCTTGATGACCTTCCACAAATTCAAAGCCAAACAGCATCTGTAACAGTATATCCTTTGTGGGGTGATAGTAGTACAAGTGAAATAGCAATCACAAGAAAAGATGTTAACCTTCAGTATAAATTTGAGCCAACATGTGTTTTTCTTGGTTCTGTAATAACAGATAATGGACTTAATAGTATTGGGCATACTTGCATACCAGACGAAAACGTGGGAGAAGCAAGCCAATTTACTGCAAGTAAAGGAAATATTGAAATGATTAGAAAAACCGTTGATGATGAGATTGAAGAATTCAGTATAAAAAGTAATCAACTAATTGACGGTGATGGTACGTGGTGTTATCAAATACCAATGAATTTGGACTATATAGGAATGGATGAATATGGAAACATTATACAAACCAATAGTCCAAATAAAGGAATACCAACAAGAACAAGGGTTAGATTTAGAATATCACTTGACGAACTAAGTGAAGGCAGTATTACAAGACACGCAGCAAGGTATCTTGTTCCAAATAACCCAGAATTATATCATGGTCATTTACAACCAACAATTCATAAAAATAAGATAGATAATGATTCTTTCTATGAATTTGGAAGTTTAACTCCTGAAGAATGCTTTCGTGACTTATATTGGAATAAGGCTTATTCAGTTAAAGGCTATGTTCCAAGAATTCAAACAAGCAAACATGAAAAAACATCAAATTATTTGGCAATAAAGGGTGTTAATAAAAATAATGCTAAAAAATATAACCCATTACCATTTAATAAACTTAATCTTAATATATCTGTTTCTGCTTATCATATTCTTCATAGCTTATTTCTTGGTGAAGAACCTAAAAATCAAATTGGAATAAGTGGCTTTTGGAGATATTTGAGAAGCTATTCTGCGCCATATAATGTTGATGCCGTTAGAGAAAGAATATTAGAGGAAATGGATGGTATTGGGTTGGATTTTTATAATGATTGGTTAAATGGCTGTTTATATTTTCCATTATGGTTTTGGCAAATTAAGGAAAAAAATAGAAATAAAAACGGAAAATCAACATATGATTCCGTTTTCTGTGAATGCAAGAATAACCAAAAAACAGAAATAGACGGACAAAATAAACTATATATATATAACAATTGTTCTTTAGCCTACGTAAATGAAGATTTGGTATTTAAAACAAGAGATTTACCTGGTGATATAACAAAAATCGAAAAAATAAAAAACACTTATAAATTTTATTATTACTTAGATGGCAATGAAAAAGTATATATTAATAATGATATGTACACTTCTATATCGTTAGGAAGTAAAAATTTTTATAGCGGTATTATTAAAAAGAAAAAAACAATTAATGATGAAGATGTTTTTTATTACAGTTTCGGAAATAAATTAACAACAGATTTAATAGCAGCTAATATGAATTATAATAATTCAATTACTGCAAGTACTATTACTGATGATATAATAACAGATGGTAACGATTATTATAATTATGCAAGATTGTTTTCAACCGATATTATATTGTTGGGAAGTTTAAGTGATTATGATATTGATGATATTCCGAAAGTTGGGTTTGATATACCATCAACAACATCGAACATCCCACCTATGGGAACATATAAAAAAGATTTAACGACAACAGGGTCTAGCATTTTGAACCAATCTCCTCGATATGACTCTTCTGATATGGAAGAAACACAGGTAAGCGTTAATGGAATGAATTGGGGTAATTTTTGGGATGAATATAATAATGAAGATAAAACACACCATAAGTATAATAGAAAAGATTTTAGCGGATATAAATATGAGTACGGTAGTGGGTTGTTTTTTGGATTATCTTTAAAAGATAATAGTATTACTTTTCCTGGTTTTAGTGCTTTTGCGTTTGATTGGACATTAAGTTTGCTATTTATGCTTGGCGCTTTTCCAAAAGAATATAGAAAAGATGTTGTACCGGTTAGTGATATAAAAACATGCGTTAACGCTGAAAGAATATGCGAATTAGGGGTGACGCTCGACACAAATGTAAAGGTTTATATAAATGATAAACAATATTATACAATGCCTATGGACGGGTTGATAACAAAAAATGAAATAATAAATGTTGATTCACGTTCATTATTTGCTACTCTTAATTCATGTAAATTGAATGGAATTGTAGAAAATGAATTTACAGGCTATAAAAAATATAATTTGCCATATCTTTATCCAACAAATTTTGATGGAAGGTTAGAAACCATAGCACGTGCTTACACTAATGTAGAATCAGGTAAATCAACAAAAGATTATAGAAATAAAGATTATTTGGATTTCAGATTTGGGTCAAATGAGCAATCTTTTATTTCAAGTAATAAATCAGTAAACTATGTTTATAATAATTCTAACACAAATGGACATAGCTATGGTGGTAGAAGGACAAGTAACGCAGATGAAGATTCTGCAACACCCATACAGAATGCATATACAGTTCACGACGGGTATGTTGAAGTCACAAAACAGATAATACCAAGAACAAGGCATTTTTATGGATATAGAAATGGTGATAATGTTTGGCCATACATTGATAATATCAGTAATATGCCGCCTTCAGTCTACCCATACGCCTTTCCTATGTATGAGAATTCATTTTATTTCTATTTTGGATTAAACCAAGGAAGTACAGCAATTGATAAATTCTATGAAAATTTCTATAGTTCATGTCCTAAAGAAGAAAAAGAACCTTTCACTGTTTCTATTACTACAACAGCATCAACTGCTTGTGATAAAAATATCGGCAAAATAAACTTAGTAGTTCAAAACGCTGAATATCCATATGATGTTCATCTTTATGAAAGTGCTAATGAAATAAGCTCTGCAACATCACTAACAACAGACGTTGTTGAAAATCGTTTTTATGGTTTATCAAATGGTGATTATGTAATTACAATTAATGATTCAATTGGTAAATCAATGTCAATAAATGTTTCATTATCATATAGTAGGATAGAATTAAATTTTATAGCGACAGATATTTCTATGGAAGTTACAACTGCCACAACTTGTAGTGATGTAGGTAATAGCGCAGGAACAATATCAGTAAATTCATATACCAATAATGGTTCAACATCAGCAGTTACATCATTAACAAATGGTGGCGTTGATGGAGAATATATAATAAACAATGATAATAATTTTGTTCTTACAATTAATAACACCCAAAACATATGTGGGGTTGAAGGTAACACATTCAAAATATACCAACCTTCACAGTTCATTTTGAACATAACGCAAAAATGTAATGGAGGGGCTTCTGATAACACATCTACATATATTGTTGAAGTATCAGACACAAGGAATCCAACCACAACAAATACAACAAATAGTTAATATTAAAATGGAAGAAACAAATACAATATTACTTAACAGTTCAAAGAATAAAAAATCAGTTAATGAAAATGTTTCATTAAACATACCGCTTAATGGTAATAAACTTTTATTACCAGAAGGTGCCGTTAATGATGAATTAGATGTGTATGAAACATATTTGAATGAAAGAAAAAATAGTAATAAATTTCGTCTTATTGTTAATATAAAACCATTTTGTAGTAATGTGTTATTTAACCCAATAACAGAAATTGTAAAAAAAGAAGGTGATAGTGGAGTAATATGTTTAAATTATGAGACAAATTATAAAAACGACAATTCTATCGGAAAATCTTCTGATTTTGTTTGGGGTCAATATGAAGCAATAAGGGATACACAACTATCCAACGAAATGTGTGGATTTAATTATCATTGCGGTATAGATATTTTTAATAACCACATTCTAAGAAATAAAGCATTTAAAGCCG
>Ga0247609_10002844_pt1 | contig 17954 bp, 17 predicted proteins | sample 172DNAGHGlowgp2_FD_193487 | JGI IMG/M metagenome (GOLD analysis project Ga0247609, IMG submission 193487) | Sheep rumen microbial communities from Palmerston North, Manawatu-Wanganui, New Zealand - 1728 DNA GHGlow gp2 | ecosystem: Host-associated > Mammals > Digestive system > Stomach > Rumen ...
CCTGCTGGAGGTTAACCCGAACCCGATTGGGAAGGTAAAATCCATGGTGCACCCAAAAGCACCTCCAAAAAATCCACCTCCTGAGAACCAATAAGTTACGTAGACTTCATCTGCAATGCGGGTTAACAAAAATCTTCTCACGCGCATCCATTTTTGTAAGATTTTTGAAGATTTTTGTCCTGTAAGCATGACGACTGAGCAGTTACAGCAGCAGAGAGCGCTTGTGAAGAACACTCAGAGCGTACCCTTCGTTGACGGCAGCTCGTAGTGATAGACATCGCGGTGGACGGCCATCTTCAGCGCACGTGCCAGAGCCTTGAAGATACCCTCAATCTTATGGTGCTCGTTCTGTCCTTCAGCCTTGATGTTCAGGTTCATGCGGGCAGCATCGCTCAGACTCTTGAAGAAGTGCAGGAACATCTCCGTAGGCATTTCGCCGACACGCTCGCGCTTGAACTCAGCATCCCACACCAGCCAGGGACGGCCCCCGAAGTCGAGACATACCTGGCACAGACAGTCGTCCATGGGCAGCGCATAGCCGTAGCGCTCAATGCCACGCTTGTCGCCCAGTCCCTTCAGCAGGGCCTCGCCCAGCGCCAGGGCCGTGTCCTCGATGGTGTGGTGCTCGTCCACATGCAGGTCGCCGTGGGTGTGGATGGTCAGGTCCATCATGCCGTGCTTGCCTATCTGCTCCAGCATGTGGTCGAAGAATCCCAGTCCGGTGCTGATGTCGCAACGGCCGGTGCCGTCAAGGTTCACCTTAATATATATATCCGTCTCCTTCGTCGTGCGCCTTACCTCAGCCGTGCGCTCCCCGGCAAACAGCAGTTCGGCTATCTTCTGCCAGGTCATGCCGTCGCGCCCCAGGATGAGCGCCTTACAGCCCATGTTACGCGCCAGTTGGGCGTCGCTTTCGCGGTCGCCGATGACGTAGGAGCCCGCCATGTCGTACTGCGGGTCGTTCATGTATTTCTCTACCATGCCTGTGCCGGGCTTGCGCGTCGGTGCGTTGTCCTCGGGGAAGTGGCGGTCAATGAGCTGTTCGTCGAAGGTGATGCCCTCGTCGGCCAGCGACTGGAGTATGAAGTTATGGACGGGCCAGAAGGTGTCCTCAGGGAAGGACGGTGTGCCCAGCCCGTCCTGATTGCTGACCATCACTAAGCGGAAGTCCAGGTTACGGCAGATGAATCCCAGGTGCTGGAACATGCCTTCCGTAAAGCGCAGTTTCTGGAACGAGTCAATCTGCTCGTCCTCGGGCTCGCGAATCAGCGTGCCGTCGCGGTCAATGAAAAGTATTCGTTGTTTCATGCTTTGTTCTGTATTTTGTTTAGGGCGTTCTGGCGCTCTGCCTCGTCAGCCTGAATGCTGCCCAGGGCATAGCGTATGGGGAAGAAGTAGGCCAGATAGATATACTGCTGCATGAAGGCCGAGAACGTGAACACCGCTATCGTCAGCCATTTCATGTAGTCGGGCATGCCCAGGGCGTCGCCGTAGAGCACGCCTGTCTCAGCCTGGATGTTGGCAATGCCGAGGATGACGGCCGGCACCGACGTGAGCAGCCATACCGACGCGCAGGCCATGAGCGTTGCCAAAGCCACGACAAACAAGGGACCCAGATGGCGCATGCACACCTTCAGCGTGGTCTGCGTCGGGGGCAGCACCGCCTGCAGGCGCGGGCGCAGCAGAAAGCGGTACAGCACGTACCACAGTGCCAGCAGGGCTGCTACTACCAGCGGATAGTGGACTACGAGCAGAGCCTCTGCCACACCGCTGACGACGGCGAAAGCCAGTTGCGCCCACCATGTGGATAGGAAGATGCGCTTGAACTGTCCCATGTAGAGCTTGAAGCCGTAAGACACGCAAGCCCTCGGGCTGCGGGTCTTGATGAGGCTTTCTTCGTTCTTATTTTCCATAAAATCTGTTATTATTTTGATTATTTATTGCAAAGGTACTGACTTTTTTCGTAACTTTGCACCGTTTTAGCAGAAAATTAAAACTATTTATGAAGATTCTAAGGTGGGGATTCATAGGATGCGGCGAGGTGACCGAGAAGAAAAGCGGTCCCGCCTTCAGCGAGGTGGAGGGCTCGTCTGTGGTGGCTGTCATGAGCCGTCAGGAGCAGCGCGCACGCACATACGCCGTCAACCACGGCGTGCCCAGATGGTACACCGATGCCCAGCAACTGATTGACGACCCCGACGTGAACGCCGTCTATGTGGCCACGCCACCGTCGAGCCACGCCACCTTTGCCATCATGGCCATGAAGGCCGGCAAGCCCGTCTATGTGGAAAAACCCCTGGCAGCGTCGTATGAAGATTGTGCCCGCATCAACAGCATCTCCGAGCGTACGGGCGTGCCCTGTTTTGTGGCCTACTACCGTCGCCACCTGCCATACTTCCTGCGCGTGAAGCAGATTGTTGACGACGGGCTGATAGGGCGGGTGATGAACGTGCAGGTGCGCTTTGCCGTGCCTCCACGCGAGTTAGACTACAACCACCCTGAGAATCTGCCTTGGCGGCTGCAGCCCGACATTGCCGGCGGCGGCTATTTCTACGACCTGGCCCCCCACCAACTGGACCTGCTGCAGATGCTGTTTGGCGTCATCCTCGATGCCGAGGGCATCAGCACCAACCGTGCCCATCTGTATCAGGCTGAGGACACGGTGTCGGCCTGCTTCCGTTTCGAGAACGGCCTTTCGGGCAGCGGCATGTGGTGTTTCGTGGCCCATGATTCGGCCCGTGAGGACAACATCGAGATTATCGGCGACCAGGGGAAACTCATCTTCTCGGTCTTCGACTATGCCCCCATACAGTTACACACCAGCGAGGGCCAGCAGAATATCATCGTGCCCAATCCGCCGTACGTGCAGTTCCCGCTCATCAAGCAGGTCATCGAGCACCTGCAGGGACGTGCCGTCTGCACCTGCACCAGCGTATCAGCCACACCCGTTAACTGGGCCATGGACAGAATATTAGGCAAATCTGACAAGTAAAAGATGAGGAGGCTGATGCTGCTGATACCCCTGATAGTGGTTGCCGCCATGCGTAGCGCCGCCATGCCGCTGACCACAGAGCCGATGGACTCCGTCGTACGGGGCGACCGCAAGGTGATGAAGGCTGTCAGAGAGGTGGTGCGCGAGTTTGACCGTACCGACAACGACTACATTGAACCGCCGCATTACGAACTGTGCCTGGAACTGCGTGCCCAGCGCAACTTCGAGGATTTCGTGCTGAGCTCCAACGGCCAGAGCATCATGTTCTCGCCAGACCAGCGTGTGAAGGTGGGCCCCTACTTCGGGTGGCGCTGGATATTCCTTGGCACCACCTTCGACTTGCGGAACATCCAACTCTTCGGCAACAGCGCCAAGCGCGAGTTCGACTTCAGCATCTACTCCTCGCAGATAGGCGTAGACCTGTTTTACAGGCGTACCGGCAGCGACTATAAGATGCGCGACGTGAAGATGGGCTACGGCATCGACGGCAGTCTGCTGGAGGACGTGCCCTTCGACGGCATCAGCGTGGGACTGACGGGCGTCAACGCCTACTATATCTTCAACCATCACCATTTCTCTTATCCCGCTGCTTTCAGCCCCGGCACCATCCAGAAGATCAGTTGTGGCTCATGGCTCGCCGGTGCAGGCTTTACCAAAAACACATTGACCCTTGACTTCGACAAACTGAAGAGCGTCGTCGAGAGCAGGCTGGGGAGTGACATAGAGGTGAAGTTAGACAGCGGCATGATGTTCAACAGCGTCGACTACAACGATTTCAGCCTTTCGGGGGGCTATGCCTACACCTGGGTGCTGATGAAGAACCTCAGTTTCTGCGCCTCAGGCCAGGCGGCGCTGTCGTATAAGACCAGTCTGGGCAAGATGACCGACGAGAAAGAAGGCTTCAGCTTTGGTAAAGTGAACCTTGACGGTATAGGGCGTTTTGCGCTGGTTTACAATAACATAAAATGGTATCTCGGGGCGTGTGCCATCCTGCGCACCAACAACTATCATACAACGCGCTTCACTGCCAACAACATCTATGGCACCTTCAATGCCTACATAGGCTATAACTTCATGTTAAAGAAACGGTACAGAAAGAAATGAACAGAATCGCAGTACTATTTGTTGCCCTGACACTTATACTGTCACCGGCAGCCGCCCGGCAGAGCGACAGCACCTTTGTGGCGGCTGCGTTGGCCGATGCCCGTCGGCTGCCTGCCTCTACCAACTTCCCCCTGCACTTTGCCCGCCTCTTTCTGGGACGTCCCTACGTGGCGCATACCTTGGAGGTGAACGACCGCGAACAGTTGGTCACCAACACCCGCGAACTGGACTGTACCACGCTGGTGGAGAACGTGACGGCGCTGACACTCTGTGTCTACAGGAACCGCTATACCTGGCACGACTTCAAGCGCACGCTGCTGGAACTGCGCTACCGGGGTGGACGCCTCGACGGCTATGCCAGTCGCCTGCATTACTTCACCGACTGGATTGACGATAACAGCCGTCGACAGGTGGTCAGCGAACGGCAGGCTCCCAATCCGCCGTTTACAGCCTTGCAGACCGTCAAGGTCAACTATATGAGCCGCCATCCGCAGGCTTACAAGGCCCTGAAGGCCCATCCAGAACTAGTGCCACAGATAGCCCGTCAGGAGCAGGCACTCAGCGGACGGCAGTACCGTTATATTCCCAAGTCGCAGGTGCGTAACACCAAGGTGCTGCGCCAGGCCGTCAGCGACGGCGACATCATCGCCATCACCTGCTCAAAGCCGGGACTCGACATTGCCCACTTAGGGTTTGCCGTCTGGCATGCCGACGGTCTGCACCTGCTCAATGCCTCGCAACTGCATCACAAGGTGGTGGAAGAGCCTATGACGCTTGGGCAGTATCTCCAGAAGCATCCGTCGCATACGGGCATACGAATCATCAGAATCAAGAAACAATAAAATAACAGAAGAATATGGAATTACCCGATTTTATGAGTTACACCAACAAGTTCTCACAGTCGGAATTTGTTGAGAAGATTTCGCGCATAGCCAAGCGGGCCGGTGCCAAACTGGTGTATGCAGCACTCATCCTGTTCTATACCCTGCAGAGCGACCAGGTCAGCGCCAAGGACAAGGCCCTTATCATCGGTGCCCTGGGCTACATGATCAGTCCGCTCGACGTCATCCCCGATGCCATACCCATTGTGGGACTGAGCGACGACCTGGCGGTGCTGCTATACGTGCTGAAGACCGTGTGGACCGACGTAGACCCCAGCATCAAGGAGCGTGCCAAGGAGCGTCTGTCTAAATGGTTCGATGAGGACGAGATCAGCGAGATAGACAATCTCTTTGATTAGTGCATATACGGATTGTAGCGCAGTTCGTCGGCGATGGTCGTCATCGGGCCATGGCCGCTATACACCTTCGTGTCGGCTGGCAATAGGACAAGCCGCCGGAGGCTCTGCTGCATCTCTGTCCAGCTGCCCCCCTCGAAGTCGGTGCGGCCAATGCTCATGCGGAACAGGGTGTCGCCGGTAAAGGCCACGCTCTCCTCCTCGCAGTAGAAGGTGACGGAACCGGGAGTGTGGCCGGGTGTGGGGATGATGGTCAGCCGGTGGGTGCCAAAGGCGATGGTGTCGCTATCCGTCAGCAGTCTGCCTACAGGTGGAACCTCGCGCCCATAACTGACACCCATCATCTGCCTTACCTGTTGGCGCAGGTCCATCATGTGTTCATCGGCGGCAGGCACTTCGGGCTTCAGTCCAAACTCACGCCAGATAGTGTCGTTGCCGAAGTTATGGTCGAAATGCCCATGCGTGCTTATCAGGTGTACGGGCTTCAGGCGGTTTTCGCGTATATAGTTGACGATGGCCGTCCGCTCGTCGTCAAACTGGGCGCCGCAGTCTATGATGACGGCCTCGCCGGTGGCATCGCTCACCACATAGGTGTTTTCCTGTAGTGGGTTGCAGACAAAATGTTTTATCTCAATCATAGTGGTAGGTAAACGACATTCTTTTCCTGGAACCATTCTTCGTCAAACCAGTTGCTGATGGCATTGGTCTCAACAATATGCCTGAAGGGCTGCAGCTCGGCCTGCAGTTCTCCGCCCTTGAGGCAGATGACGCCGTTGGGCAGGGCGTTGCGCTGTGTCCTGGAGATGTTCTTGCGCACAATCTTCACAAGGTCGGGCAGGGGCATCACGGCACGGCTCACGATGAAGTCATAGCGTCCTTGCTCGTCCTCGCCCCGCAGGTGCTCCGGCCTGCAGTTCTTCAAGCCGATGGCCGTGGCCACCTCCTGGGCTACGCGGATTTTCTTGCCCGTACCGTCAATGAGTTTGAACTGGCACTCAGGAAAGAGGATGGCTAACGGTATGCCGGGGAAGCCGCCGCCGGTGCCGAAGTCCAGAATGGTGGTGCCGGGACGGAAGTTTGCCATCTTGGCAATGGCCAGCGAGTGCAGCACATGGTGCTCGTACAGGTTGTCGATGTCTTTGCGCGAGATGACGTTGATCTTGGCATTCCACTCACGGTACAGACCGTCGAGCATCTGCAGCTGTTGCCGCTGCGCGTCGGTCAGTTGCTTGAAGTATTTCTCTATGATGTCGTAGTTGCTCATGGTTTCTTCATGATGTCGTCCATGTCGTCGTATGTCAGTATCAGTTCGGTCTTGCCCATGGCGTAGGGGGCAATCTCGTAGGGGTTGTAGATGAAGGTGATGTCGTCCTTGCCCAGGATGAAGTTCTCAGGGGCAAACATGTCCATGGAGTACAGATAGCCCTTGTTGTGCAGGTCGTCCAGGTCCTTGGCTTCTGTCTGCTTCAGCAGCGCTTCCAGCAGTTTGTCGGCAAGTGCCTGTTCGAAGCCGGGCACGAAGAGGTCGCTGAGCATCAGCAGCCGCCCCGTCTGGTTGTCGAAGTTGAACACCAGCAGCTGGTTGATGCCGTGGGCACCCCCCTCGTAGTAGTCAACGGTGGCTTTGTAGACGGTGACGCCCTCGCGCCCCTCGGCAGCCTCGCCAGAGAGGGTGTAGTGGTACTCATACCATGCCCGCTTGTCGGGGTCGCTGCGGTCTTCGCGGTAGAGTGGGGCGAAGTTGCGGCGGTAGTCGTGGGTGTAGCTGTTGGCAAACGAGTCGGCAGCCGCTTGCAATGAGACACCCTCCATTCCCAGCAGTTGCTCTGCCAGGGTGGCGTTGATGGCCTTGGCCGCCTCGCCGCCGTTCTCTTTGGCGCAGGCCAGTTCAATATGCACATGACATGCCGGAACCCCTTCCTCGTCGGTGATGGCAACGGAGCGTTCTGCTTCTGCCTTGCCGAAGCCGACGGTCTTGCCGCCGTCGCCGCCGCATGCCGCCAGCAGCAGGGCTGCCGCTGTCAGCAGCGTGGCAGATAGTGTTTTGATAGTTTCTTTCACCTCTTATTGTTTAACCGTTACAACGATGGGCTGTTCCACCTCGCGCTTCCATTCCTTCAGGGCGTCAAACCACTCACGGGCTGAGTGGTAGCCAAACTCCTCGTTGGCTGAGGTGTAGTTGATTTTATAACCGAGGTGCTTCCCGTCGGTCTTCACCACAAAGGCATAGTTGTCCTTGTTGGCAGGCTCCTCGCTGGCAATATGCCTGACGGGCAGGCAGACAGCCAGGCCTACGGTCTCGCGCTTCCAGTTCACGGTGTCCGTCGACGGGTAGTCGGTGCCCCAGCAGGCCCTGAGACCCTTGTGGTCGCTGAACTCCTCAGAGCCTTTGACGTTGATGATGCCCGTTGAGAAGCGGCAGTCCTTGACATCCTTGTTGAAGAAGACGTCGACATCGGTATCGCGATGACCGGAATACTGGGTGTAGCGCAGCGTCATATTGACCACCGACGGCTGCTGGCCTGCGGGCAACTGCCAGCCGCGGTCTACAACCTCCACGATGGAGCGCAGGGGTCCGTAGCTGATGACGCGCTGCGTGCGGCTTCTGACGGGGTCAATCATCGTCGGCTCCTTGCCGTCCCAGCCCCGGAAGGCGCCCAGGCCGAAGGTCTGGCCTACCCACAGCACGTCGTCGCCGTAGCCCTGGGCCTTCTGTTCCTTCGTGGTATAGAACTGTGTCTCCTTCAGTTCCAGCCGTTTCTTGAACTTGCCGTAGAGGTCCAGCGTCTGGCGCTTGTCAAAGTAGATGCGTATGCCGTTCAGCTCGCTCTCGAAGTCTACGCCGTGATGGTGCTGCAGGTTGTAGGAGTAGGCACAGTCGCCGCGTGCCGTGATGCTCTCTATGTAGTTGTTGTGGCGGTTCTTCTCCTTCACCTTGTCGTTGCGCATCAGCATCTCGGCATACACGCGGGCAGGGTAGGGGCGTGGCTCGCCCTCGTTATAGAGCGTCACGGTGTAGGTCTTCTGCTCTTTGCTGCCAAGGTCTGCCAGGAAGCACAGCTCGTCGTACTGCTCGTCCTGATCCAGGTCGTCCAGTTGGCAGGGTATCTCCTGGCCACCGGCAGTCACCAGGGCAGAGCGTATGTCGCCGTAGGACTTCAGGCTGACAACGACGGGCTGGTCTGTCCGTGCCTGCTTCATGGGGTTGCTGACGCTGACTGTTATTGTCTGCTGGGCCATCGTTGACGTGCAGACGGCGGCCATGATGCCGCAAATAATGATTCTCTTCATGTTCTGATGATTAAGTGATACACAAAAGTAGTGATTTTTAAATAATGTTTTATCTTTTTTAGGTTAAAATTTGGTTTTTACAATATTATTTAGTAATTTTGCAGCAGTTTTTAAGTAAATTTTACTGAAAAAGGCGCTGTTAATGAAAAAGGTGTATGTTTTGCTCTTGGCTGTTATGCTGACTTGCCTGGGCTGTCAGTGGCAGTTCAGCTCATCCGATGATTTCTCGGAGAACGGTGTTAGCGTAGAGCGCTACGACCGCATACAGAGCCTTTATCTGAACACCGGCGACTTCTCGGCCCTTCAGCAGATGAACACACACTATCCGCAGCAGACGCGCACGCTGATAGAAGATGTGCTGAAGATAGGGCGCGTCAACGAGCCGGAAATCAATGTCAAGTTCCTGAACTTCTATCAGGACACCACCCTTCAGACGCTCATTGCCTCCGTGGAGCATGAGTTTGCCAGCATGGACGATGTCGACCGCGACCTTGATGCTGCCTTCAGCCGTCTGGAAGAGATGCTGCCGGGCATTGCCGTTCCCTTTATCTATGCGCAGATTGGGGCGCTCGACCAGAGCATCATCGTCGGCGACAGTCTGCTGGGCATCTCGCTCGACAAGTATCTGGGCAGCAGCTACCCCCTGTATCTGCGCCAGGACTACGGCTATACCGACAGTCAGCGCAGCATGATGACCCGCGACTATATTGTGCCCGACTGCATCGGCTTCTACCTGCTCAGTCTCTATCCCATGCCCTCAGCACCGCAGACGACACAGCTCGACCGCGACATGCACATAGGCAAGGTGCAGTGGGTGGTCAATCAGGCCATGAACCGCACCGTCTTCAACACGCTTTACGTGCGCTCCGTGGGCCACTACATGAAATCGCATCCCGGGGTTACTGTTGACTCGCTGTTGCGGGACAATACCAACCTGAAGCTCATTGGCCGTTAGCATCGTCCCGCCACAACAGCATTTCCTTCAGCATTATTTCGTCACGCGAATCCAGTCGGCTTCCACCCAGCCGCGGTCACACTTGGCATCGGTCTCAGCGCTCACGTAGCCGAACTTCGCACCAATCCACTTGCCTTCCTTCATCTTGAACTCCTCGCCGCAGTCCTCATATTTCTTGCCGTTCAGACTGTATGCAAACTGCAGCTTCGAGTCGCTCACCTTCAGGCGCAGGTAGATGTCCTCATGGATGCCCGGCTTGTAGTCGGTCTTGTCCTTGGCCGTGGGCTTCAGCGTGGCCAGCACCTGCTCTGCCTGCTGCTTGCCCTTGTCGGCCTGCTTGCACGTCATCTGCACCAACTCAAACTGGTCGCCCGTGCGGCGTACCACAAGTGCCGAATAGTCGAGACCCATCATAATCAGACCGCCGAACTGTCCGTCGGCCTTCGATGTGAAGCGCAGCTTCGTGGTCACGGTAAACGCGTCGGCAGGTGTCTTCTGAAGCAGCATGTTGGGCACCTCCCAGAAGTTCTTCCATCCCTCCGATAGTTTGTAGGTATAGATGCGGAACGTGCCGAAGGCCGTGGGCACACCGAACTTCTCGTCGTAGTTGGCATGCCACTGCCACTGCTTGCCCACAGCGGGGGCGTTGAACTCGTCGCTCTCCACGGGGTTCACGATGGTAGCCGACGACGACTGAGGTTTCTTGTACGTCGTCACAGGCTCACCCTTCTTACCCATGATGGGCCAGCCGGTAGACCAGTCCACTGGGTTCAGGTGTACCACGCGCCCGTAGGCCTCCTTGTCCTGGAAGTGCAGGAACCAGTCCTCGCCGTACTTCGTGTGTACCCAGCCGCCCTGGTGGGGACCGTTGATGGCCGTCTTGCCCTGCTGCAGCACAATCTTATGCTCGTAGGGGCCGTAGGGCGACTTAGAGCGCATGGCCAGCTGGAATCCCGTGGGCACGCCGCCTGCCGGACACATGATCCAGTACCAGCCGTCGCGCTTGTAGAACTTCGGCCCCTCGCAGGTGCGGTTCTCCGTACCGTTGCCGTCGAACACGATGACGGGCTGGCCTATGGCCTCGGTGCCGTCTGCCGACAGTTCGCGTACGGTGAGCACCGATGCAAACTTAGAGCGTGAGTTAGCCCAGCCGTTCACCAGGTAGCAGCGTCCGTCGTCGTCCCAGAGCGGTGTGGTATCGATATAGCCTTTGCCGGGAATCACGCAGACGGGCTTCTCCCACTTGTCCGCAGGATTGCCGCCACGCGTCTTCACCATCATCACGCCAAAGTCGGGGTCGCCCCAGTAGATGTAGTATTCGCCGTTATGGTAGCGTATGGACGGTGCCCACACGCCGTTGCCGTGCTGGGGCTTGCTGAAGTGCTCCGTCAGCTGTGCGTCGCCCTCATAGAGGTTGCCCAGCGCATAGTTGATAATCTCCCAGTTCACCAGGTCCTTCGAGTGCAGGATAGGCAGTCCCGGCGTGCATTGGAACGATGAGGCCGTCATGTAGTAGTCTTCGCCCGAGGGTCCCACGCAGACGTCGGGGTCTGAGTAGTCGGCATTGATCACGGGGTTGGTGTAGGTGCCGTCACCGTTGTCGGGCGACCACACCTGCGACTTGTACTGGGCGCTGGCCGTCAGCGGCAGGACGATGAGTGTAGTTAATAGTAGTTTTTTCATAATTTGTTTATCTTTAGTTTATAGTTGTTTTCAGCATATTCTATGCGCATCACGCCACGGAGGTCGTCATCCTCCGGCGACAGCGCTATGGCCACGTGCCCCATAGTCCGGCGCAGGTTGATTTCCACGCATGGGTGCAGGGCAAAGCCACCATCGTTGGCCACCACCATCATGTCAACGCCGAAGGGACCGTGGTATCGCCCCTTGAAGGTCAGACTCAGACTCTGGCAAATCTTTTCTTGAATACTGTTGAGTAATTCATTTGAAATATAGTGGCTTATGGTTTTATTTTTTACGTTTTCAGAGACCAGCAGGTTACCCGTATAGGCACCGTTGGCCGTGTGGAAGAGCGACAGTCCGGCGTACCTTACCCGTCCCTGTTCGTCGGCATAGAACTCCATGCCGAAATCCTTTACCTTATCATAATAGGGCTCCACCATGACGCTTCCCTGCGAGGCCACCACATTGCGTAGCCAGTTGGCATGCACCGCCAGCGGCGTGCGCTCTACCGACAGGAAGCGCAGCCCCCGTCCGCTCGACGACCACGGAGCCTTCATCACCAGCTGACCGTATTCCTCCAGCAGGGGCTCCACCTGCTCCGCCTCCTGGCACTCAAAGGCCTCGCCCACCGTTCCCGCCATCCTCAGTTCCGGCAGCAAGGCGGCAGCCGTGCGGCGGTGCGACAGCTGGCGAATGGTTTCCAGTTGCAGGGCTGTGGGCATCAGCCTCTCGTTGAAGCCCCGCCTTAGGAGCATCGCCCTCAGCGCGCTGTTCCATCCCCACGGTTCAATGCTTTGTGCCTTGAGGCTCGAAACGGGTGTCCTCATAGGTTCAAACGTGATGTCAGGTTGTGTCAGGCCATCTTTCCCCAACTTTGTCCGTAGCTGGCAGGCCACCCTCTGCCATGCCTTTTGCGCCTGCTCCGTGTCGTCAACCATCACGCAGTCACCCTCGCGTGCCCAGAGGGCAGGCAGGAATCCCAGGTCGTGGCGCAGTTGCCGCCCGGCGTGCGGGGCGGTGAAGTTGGCCAGTCCTGAGGCCAAGGCTATGTCGTGTTCGGGGTTAAAGATATGCAGGTTCATTGTCGGAAGCATGGGGCACAAACCCCTTTATAAATGCCGTTTTCTTAATTCGAGCACAAAGTTACAAATAAAAATCCAATTCTGACATACTTCTGACATAAAAACTCTAAAACATCAATCAAAACACTTCATTCTCAGTCATATTGTCATTTGATAAAAAAAAGAGGATGTGCCGGCACATCCTCTTTTCTTCCACTCTTCTATTTGATAAGGTCGACACTACGCTTCAGGAAGCGGTCAAGAGCCTCACCCTTCAGCATGCCGTTCTGAAGCAATGCGAGGTCGATGAGCTGGTGGATGACATCGTTCTTTGCGGCATAATCGCCCAGCACCTGCTGCTTCTTGTCTTTCTCAGCCTGTACGGCCTTTTCGGCTTCAGCCTTCAGGTCGCGGTCTTCCTGCGTCAGCTCGTCATACTTCTTCTTGTCCTGCTGCTGCTGGATGGCAGCCAGACGAGCCTCCTGTCCCTTCAGTTCGGCCTCTATCGGCTTAAGCGCCTCGCTGGTAGCAGCCTTGGTGTCGTCAAGCACACGCTTCACCAGCGGATGGTCGCTGTTCAGGACGATGGTCATCGAGTCGGGCATCTGACCGTAGAAGTTCATGCCCTGCTGGTAGCGGCTCATCTCCTTCATGCGGCGCATCCATTCGTTCTGGGTGATGATGACCGGGCGTGCCTCGGCTCCTAAGGCATCAACCTGCACCTGGAACTCCGTCTTCTCCAACTTTGGCAGCTGTGTCTTGAATACTGCTGACAGATTGTCACTCTCCTCGTCGCTGAGGCTGCTCTTCGGGGCATCCTGCTTGACGATGAGACGGTCGATGATGTCGCTGTCGACACGGGTGAAGCGGCTCTTCTCGAACTTCTGCTCCAGGGTCTGTATGGTGGGCACGTCGAGCTGTCCGTCGAGCAGCAGCACGCTGTAACCCTTGTCCTGAGCGGCCTTGATATAAGAGTACTGCTCCTCCTTGTCAGTAGCGTAGAGGTAGATGAGCATATCGTCCTTGTCCTTCTGCGAAGCCTCGATGAGTGTCTTGTATTCGTCGAAAGTAAAGTACTTGCCGTCAACGTCCTTCAGCAGGGCAAAGTCCTTGGCACGGTCGTAGAAACCTTCCTCAGAGAGAATGCCGTAGTTGATGAAGAGCTTCAGGTCGTCCCACTTCTCCTCGTATTCCTTGCGGTTCTCATTGAAGATGGCCTTCAGGCGGTCGGCCACCTTCTTGGTGATGTAGGTGGAGATCTTCTTCACCTCGCGGTCGCTCTGCAGGTAGCTGCGGCTGACGTTCAGGGGGATGTCTGGCGAGTCGATGACGCCATGCAGCAGTGTCAGGAACTCAGGCACGATGCCCTCCACCTGGTCGGTGACGAACACCTGGTTGCAGTAGAGCTGAATCTTGTTGCGCTGCAGTTCAATGTTCGACTTGATTTTCGGGAAGTAGAGAATACCCGTCAGGTTGAAGGGATAGTCAACGTTCAGGTGAATCCAGAACAGGGGCTCGTCGCTCATGGGGTAGAGCGTGCGGTAGAACGACTTGTAGTCCTCGTCCTTCAGCGTCGAGGGCGTCTTCGTCCACAGCGGCTCCACGTTGTTGATAATGTTATCCTCCTGTGTGTCAACCATTTTCTTCTCATCGCTCGACCATTCCTGCTTCTTTCCGAAGGCGACGGGTACAGCCAGGAACTTGCAGTACTTGTTCAGCAGCTGTTCCAGTTTCGACTTGTCAAGGAACTCCTTGCAGTCGTCGTCGATATAGAGGATGATGTCAGTACCGCGGTCCTCCTTCTCAGCCTCGTCAATCTCGTAGGCAGGCGATCCGTCGCAGCTCCATTTCACGGCCTTGGCACCCTCCTGATAGCTGCGGGTGATGATCTCCACCTTCTTCGACACCATGAACGACGAATAAAAGCCCAGTCCGAAGTGGCCGATGATGTTGTTGGCATTGTCCTTGTACTTCTCAAGGAAGTCGGTAACGCCTGAGAAGGCAATCTGGTTGATGTACTTGTCAATCTCGCCCTCGGTCATGCCGATACCGCGGTCGCTGATGGTGATAGTCCCCTTGTCGGCATCCATGCTGACGTGTACGGTGAGGTCGCCCAGTTCGCCCTTGAAGTCGCCTTTCTGCTGGAGCGTCTTCAGTTTCTGGGTGGCATCGACGGCGTTCGACACCATCTCGCGGAGGAAGATTTCGTGATCAGAATAGAGAAACTTTTTGATGACGGGGAAGATGTTCTCGGTAGTAACCCCGATGTTACCTTTTTGCATAGCTGTTATGTCGTTAATAATCTTATTCCGACAAACAGCCATGCAAAAAGTGTGCCAATTTTACAGACGTGCCAGTTCCTGAGCCATTTCCTGCTGCAGTTCGCGGGCTTTCTGAGCAGCCACCTCGGCAAAGTCCTCGCCATTGGAGGCGTAGATGATACCGCGGCTGGAGTTGACCAGCAGGCCGCAGTCCTTCGTCATGCCATACTTGCAGACCTCCTGCAGCGAACCGCCCTGGGCACCAACGCCGGGCACAAGCAGGAAGTGGGTGGGAGCCAGTCGGCGGATGTCCTCAAACATCTGTCCCTGCGTAGCACCTACGACGTACATCATCTGCTCGTTAGTGGCCCACTGCTGAGAACGGCGCAGCACCTTTTCAAACAGACGCTCCCCGTCGGGCGACTCCGTCAGCTGGAAGTCGTGGCTGCCCTTGTTGCTGGTCAGCGCCAGCAGGACAACCCACTTGCCCTCGTAGCCGAGGAACGGGCTGACAGAATCCTCACCCATGTAAGGGGCTACGGTGAGTGCATCCACCTGGTTGTCGCCTTCAAAGAAGGTCTTGGCATACATCTTCGACGTGTTGCCGATATCGCCACGCTTGGCATCGGCGATAATAAAGTGGTGGGGATAGCTCTTTTTCAGATACTCTACTGTCTTTTCGTAGGCATACAAGCCGTCAATACCATAGCACTCATAGAAAGCCAGGTTAGGCTTATAGGCCACGCAATAGGGCGCTGTGGCATCGATAATGAATTTGTTGAAGACGTAGATATACATCGACAGCTTGTCCTCGTCGTCGTCACACTGGCTGTCCACCAGTTTCTTGACGCACTCGGGAATCTTATTGATGTCGGTATCCAGTCCTACGCAGAGAAACGACTGCTTCTCGCGGATTTGCTGTATCAATTCTTTTCTGGTCATAGTTCTGTTTCTTTCATTCGTTCTGCATTCTCAGCCACGGTGAGGGCATCAATCATGGCCTGGATGTCACCACCGAGGAAACCCTGCAGGTCGTGGGTGGTGTAGCCGATGCGATGGTCGGTGACACGGCCCTGCGGGAAGTTGTAGGTGCGAATCTTGGCCGAGCGGTCGCCCGTTGACACCAGCGACTTACGGCGCGAGGCAATGTCGTCCATATACTTCTGGTGCTCCTTGTCGTAAATAAAGGTGTACAGACGTGAGAGGGCACGCTCCTTGTTCTTGGGCTGGTCGCGGGTCTCCGTACACTCAATGAGTATCTCCTCGGTCTCGCCGGTGTTGGGGTTCTTCCACATGTAGCGCAGACGGACGCCCGACTCCACCTTGTTCACGTTCTGACCACCGGCACCACTGGAGCGGAAGGTGTCCCACTTGATTTCACCCTCGTTGACGTGTACCTCAAACTTGTCAGCCTCAGGCAGCACGGCAACTGTAGCAGCCGAGGTGTGCATGCGGCCCTGTGTCTCGGTGGCAGGCACACGCTGTACGCGGTGGACGCCCGACTCATATTTCAGCGTACCGTAGACATCGGCGCCTGAGACGGCGAAGTCAATCTCCTTGAAGCCGCCGACGGCACCTTCAGAGACGCTGGTGATGCTGAGGTTCCAGCCCTTGGAGTCGCAGTAGCTCTTGTACATCTTGAACAGGTCGCCGGCAAAGAGGCAGGCCTCGTCGCCACCCGTACCGGCACGTATCTCCATCTGCACGTTCTTGGCATCCTCCGGATCCTTGGGGATGAGGGCAATCTTGATTTCCTCCTCCAGCTTGGGTTGCAGTTCCTCGTTGGCTGCCAGTTCCTCGCGGGCCATCTCCTTCATCTCGGGGTCGGTCTCGTTGGCCAGTATATCCTTGGCTTCCTTGATGCCGTTCAGGCAGGCGATGTAGCGGCGGCGTGCATCCATGATGTCGCCCAGGTCCTTGTATTCCTTAGTGAGTTTCACAAAGCGGTTCTGGTCGGCTATGACGTCGGGGTCGGTAATCAGGGTTGACACCTCCTCGAAGCGGGCCTCCAGACCGTCGAGTTTTTGTAGTATGCTGTTATTGTCCATTTAATAATTGAATGTTCCAAATTCTGATTTGATGGTCAGGCTCTTCTGGCCCTCCTCGATGTGGCCGACAATCTGTGCGTCGATATTGAACGACTTAGAAATGGCGATGACCTGCTCTGCCACCTCCGGACGGACATAGATTTCCATGCGGTGTCCCATATTGAACACCTGGTACATCTCCTTCCAGTCGGTACCTGAGCAGTCGTGGATGGCACGGAACAGCGGGGGCAGGGGGAACATGTTGTCCTTGATGACCCGGCAGTTGTCGCCGACGAAGTGCAGCACCTTGGTCTGTGCACCGCCTGTGCAGTGTACCATGCCGTGAATCTCCGGACGCAGCTCGTCGAGCAGGCGCTTGATGACCGGGGCGTAGGTGCGGGTAGGGGAGAGCACCAGTTGACCGGCGTCAACAGGTGAACCGTCAACCTCATCGGTCAGGTGGTATTTCCCGCTATATACCAACTCGTCGGGCACGGCGTGGTCATAGCTTTCCGGATATTTCTCTGCCAGGTATTTCGCAAAGACATCATGACGGGCCGAAGTCAGTCCATTGCTGCCCATGCCTCCGTTGTAGCCTTTCTCGTAGGTGGCCTGACCCGTTGACGAGAGGCCTACGATGACGTCGCCGGGCCGTATGTTGGCATTGTCAATGACATCACTGCGTTTCATGCGGCAGGTGACGGTGGAGTCGACAATGATGGTACGCACCAGGTCGCCCACGTCAGCCGTCTCACCGCCGGTAGGCCAGATGCCGATGCCCATTTCACGCAGTTCCTGCAGCAGCTCGTCGGTGCCGTTGATGATGGCCGAGATGACCTCTCCCGGTACCAGCATCTTGTTGCGCCCGATGGTCGACGAGACAAGGATGTTGTCGACGGCACCCACGCAGAGCAGGTCGTCGGTGTTCATCACGATAGCATCCTGGGCTATGCCCTTCCAGACGCTCAGGTCGCCCGTCTCCTTCCAGTACATGTAAGCCAGTGCCGACTTGGTGCCGGCGCCGTCGGCATGCATGATGTTACAGTATTCGGGGTCGCCGCCCAGTATGTCGGGAATAATCTTACAGAAGGCCTGCGGGAAGAGTCCCTTGTCGATGTTCTTGATGGCAGCGTGTACGTCCTCCTTGGCGGCCGACACGCCGCGTTGCATATAGCGATTGTCTGTCATTTAATTATGAATTGTCAATTATGAATTGTCAATTATGAATTGTCAATTATGAATTGTCAATTATGAATTGTCAATTATGAATTGTCAATTATGAATTGTCAATTATGAATTGTCAATTATGAATTGTCAATTATGAATTGTCAATTATGAATTGT
>Ga0247609_10002845_pt1 | contig 17943 bp, 22 predicted proteins | sample 172DNAGHGlowgp2_FD_193487 | JGI IMG/M metagenome (GOLD analysis project Ga0247609, IMG submission 193487) | Sheep rumen microbial communities from Palmerston North, Manawatu-Wanganui, New Zealand - 1728 DNA GHGlow gp2 | ecosystem: Host-associated > Mammals > Digestive system > Stomach > Rumen ...
AACATATGGAAAACCAGGAAATACAGGATTATTTGCAGTAAAAAATATATATGACTTAGGAGGAAATGTTTGGGAATGGACAATGGAGGCTTATAACACTTCTACCAGAGTTATCAGGGGTGGCGTTTACCGCTACAGTGGATCTGGCTATCCAGCTTCTGATCGCCTCAACGGCTACGGTCCCGATAGTTCCGACGATGACGTTGGCTTTCGCCTAGCTTTATATTTGTAGAGCTGAATTCTGTGAAAACCAAAATTTGACAATATGACAAAATTAGTTTATTATAGAGAAAATTGAATAAACGAAGTCTAAACGAACTTTAGTACGTTTAGTAGGAATTTTTCCAACATTTTCAAAATGCGTTTATTTATAAACGGATTTTGGAAATAGAGGAAAAATTCCACTAACGTGGCGCCACTAACGTGGCGTTTTTTTGTGCGTTTTAGAGCACAAAAAACGTCATGTAAGTAAAATTTAAAGGAGGTGGCACCATAATGGGCTTTTTAAAAATGATGGAATTATTACAAGACAAAAACAAAGGAAAAATAGTTTTAGTAAATGCTGGCAGTTTTTATATAGCAATAGGTAAAGATGCAGTTTTATTAAATAAAATATTAGATTTTAAAGTAAATTGTATATCACAAGAAATTTGTAAAGTAGGTTTTCCAATAATATCTTTAGAAAAATATGCAGACATATTAGCAAATAAAAATTATAGCTTTATAGTTTACTATTTTAATAATGAAAAAGAAGAATTAGAAGTTTTATTTAATTATGAAGGAAAATATAAAAATAATATACAAGATAAAAATATTAATTGTTATATCTGTAAATACAGTACCAAATACTATAAAAAAGAAGATAAATATATAAAAGCAGTAGCAAAATTATATGAAAATGAAGAAAATAAAAAAGAGGAAAAAGAAAAATGGTACAAAATAAATCAAAAGAAAAAGAAAATAAATTAATATTAATACCAAAAACAGAAAAATATATAGAATATATGTTACAAGTAATTTTTAAATTACCAAGAACAGAAAAGTTTAGTATGGGTACAGAATATAAAACAAGTATGTATGAGATGCTAAGAGATATTATGATAATTAGTAAAATAAATGAAAAAGAAATAATGTATTATTTAAATAAAATTGATAGCAGTTTGAATACACAAAGAATTTACTTAAGAATAATGAAAAAACAAAAATGGATAGATATAAAAAAATTCAATGTTGTAATGGAGCTAATATATGAAATAGGAAAAATACTAGGAGGCTTAATAAAATACTATGCCAAAAACAATAAGGAATAAATATTTTAAATCTTTAACTTATGAAAAATTAATTGAAGCACATATAAAAGCAAGAAAAGGAAAAGGCTACAGAAAAGAAATAATAGAATTTAATTTAAAACAAGAAGAATATATTATGTGGCTATTAGAAAAATTAAAAAATAAAACTTATAAACATGGTGGTTATACAGAGTTTTATGTTACAGAACCTAAACTTAGAAGAATAGAAAAATCAAGATACATAGATAGGATAGTACATAGATGGGTAGTAGATAATTTTTTAGAACCATATTTTGTTCCAACATTTATATCAACTTCATATGCATGTTTAAAAAACAAGGGAATGCATAAAGCAGCAATATATGTTAAAGAAACAATGAGACACTGTAAAAGGACATGGGGAGAATATTACATTTTAAAAATGGATGTAGCAAAATATTTTGATAATATAAACAAAAATATATTATTAGAAATTTTAAAAAGAAAAATAAAGGATATAGATTTATTATGGTTAATAAAACAAATATTATTTGCACAAAAAAGAGAAAAAGGCTTAGAAATTGGAAACTACACATCTCAAATGTTTGCAAATATATATTTAAATGAAACAGACCAATATATAAAGCAAAAATTAAAAGTGAAATATTATTGCCGTTATTTAGATGATAGCATAGTAATAGTAAAAACAAAAAAAGAAGCAAAAGAAATTCTAAAAAAAATAAGGTGTTTTTTAAAACAAAACCTAGAATTAGAACTAAACAAAAAAACACAAATATTTAAAAACAAGCAAGGAGTGAACTTTTGTGGATATAAAATTAATGAATATAGAATGAAGCTAAGGGATAAAGGAAAAAGAAAGCTAAAGAAAAAAGTAAAACTTTTAAAAAGCAAAATAAAAAATGGGGAATTAACAAGCAAAGAAGCAAAAAAATATTTAGCAGGACATTTTGGATATATAAAAATAGCAAACGTAAATAATTTACTAGAAAAATTATTTTACATAGAAAAATAAGTAAAAAAATAGGGATAAATCAAAAGGCTTATAACACTTCTAACAGAGTTAACAGGGGTGGCAATTACAACAACAATGGATCTAACAATCCAGCTTCTAATCGCAACAACAACAATCCCGACAATTCCAACGATAACATTGGTTTTCGCCTAGCTCTAATATTTATCTAGATTATATTTTTTAAGGAAAGTATACAATGAAGTATTAGATATTAAAGGGATTTATTCCTTCCGAAAACTTTAATTAGTAAAGGTAAAAATGTATCAGTAAAATAGGTATTAGTAGAAATAATTAATATAATTTTGAACATACTTATTTTACAAAAATATTTATTATAAAAAAATTTGTATTTTAGGAGAAAAATGAATTTAGTATTTATAATTGGAAAAATAGTAAGTGAAATAGAATTTAGTTTTGTATTAAATAGTAAAAACATTTCAATAGTTCATTTTAAAATTGAATTAAATAATAAAACTATTGTAAAAGTAAAAGGATATAATGAAGTTGCAGACTTTTGCTACAGTAAACTGAAAAAGGAAGATAATGTTTTTATATGTGGAGAATTAAATACAAAAGGTGAAATAAATGTAAGGGATTTAGGGACGTTCTTTCCTTCCCTATTTTAGGGACATGGGGACACTCCTTGGTTTTTGCCAGGGTGTGTTCTTTATGTCAGGAACCGAGAAATGAAATGAAAATAACAATATATTAATTTTGAATATGAAAGAATTTCATTCTAATAATTCACAATTTCTTTTTGAACCAAATAAACGATTAAATAAAAAAATAAGGACACATGCTCCAAATGGGAGTAGTGCCTTACATGTTTTGAAGTGTCCTTAACAGACAATCTTATTTATATAAATAGTTTTGTGGATTTATATGTTTTCCATTTATCCTAATCTCAAAATGTAAATGAGGTCCTGTTGAATTACCTGTTGTACCAACAGCTGCAATTATATCTCCAGCGCTTACCTTTTGTCCAACAGATACATACATTTTACTAGTGTGTGCATACCAAGTTTCAACACCATTTCCATGGTCTATTTTAACTAAGTTACCATATGCACCATTATAGCTAGCACCAGTTACTGTACCATCTGCAACTACTTTTATAGGTGTTCCAGTTGGTGTTGCAATATCTAAACCTGTATGTGTTGATTTTCTTAAATTACTACTTACACCATATCTTGATGAAATAGTACCTGTTACAGGTTTTACAGCAAGTTTTATACCATTTACATCTGGCATTTTAGCAATTTCTTCTTGTATTCTTATTTCTTCAGCTTTTTCATTTACTTTTTCTTGAACAGCAGTTTTAGCAATTTCAACTTCTTGAGTATTTAATTCTTTTTCATTTTGAGTATACTTTTCTAAAATAGCTAAATCAAGTTCTTCATTATTTGTATTATCTTCTTTTAGTTCATTTACTAATTGCTCAGCTTCTTCAAGAGTATTAACTGAAGAGCAAGTTTCATTATTTACTGCAATATCATAATATTTATAAGTTATTGTTAAATTATCTTCTATGTTATTAATGATTTGGTTCTCGTTTGTCTGAAGTAATCTATCAGCAAGTTTTAACTCATATTTTGGATTTTCTTTCAAGTCAACTGAATCAACAATTTTATCATCAGAAGATGAAATTACAGAATCTAAAATATCTTTTTCAAAAGTTTCTTTATTAGAAATATATCCTAGATTTTTTCCAGAAATACTTACACTATATACTGGTTTATATTTAATTAAGATTATCGCGATTATCAAAATGAAACCAATTATAGTAATGTTAAAAAACTTAAAGATTTCTTTCGTATAGTATTTTATTTTTTTACTATTTAAAATAAAAATTCACACTCCTTTTTTGTTTTTTCAAACGCGACCATCTTCTATTATACTATATATTCTTCCAAAAATCAAATTATGTATACTTTTTTTAGGACAATTTGTCAAATTTTATTAATTTTTTTTGGATAAATATTCCAAAAATAAACTTTTTTCGTACAAAAACGAAGTTTTTCTTTCATTTTCTCGATTTTTCTATGCAATGCAATTTTGATTTTTATATAATAAAATTATTACAAAATTAAATAAACTTATAAATAAAAATAATACAATTAGTTTCTGTAAATTTAAACTATAAAATGCTATTATACACAAAGGAGATTAATAGGAAGGTGATAAAAATGGCAATAGATTATAATGTAATAGGTCAAAGAATAAAAAGAGCAAGAATTGCAAAAAATTATACACAAGAGGATTTAGCTGAACAAATTGATATTTCAGTAGCTTTTTTAAGTAGAGTAGAAAGAGGAAATTCACATATTAATTTAAAAAGATTAAATCAATTATGTGGATTATTAGATGTTACAGAAGGTTATATATTAAATGGTGCATCTAGTAGTTCAAGTAACTATTTGGATGAAGAATTTGCAGAATTATTGAAAAGTTGTTCACCAGAAAAACAAAAGTTGATATATAATATAGCACAAGTAATTGCTGAATCAGATAATTTAGAGGAAAAATAGATAAAAAATCAATACATTTTTATGTATTGATTTTTTAAATGTTTAAAATTTAAATTGAATATATTTCATATTTATGATATTATATTATTTGTATAAAATGTAAATAATAAATAAAAAGGGAGGTATGAAAATGAAATTTGAACAATGGAATGGATTCCAATCTGGAGATTGGCAAACAGAAATTAATGTAAGAGATTTCATACAAAAGAATTACACACCATATGAAGGTGACGATACATTTTTATCAAATGCAACTGAAAAAACAAAAAAACTTTGGAATGAAGTATTAGATTTATATAAGAAAGAACATGAATCAGAAGGCAATGTTTTAGATATAGACACAAAAACAGTATCAACTATATCATCACATGAAGCCGGATATATAGATAAAAAATTAGAGGAAATAGTAGGAATACAAACAGATAAACCTTTAAAAAGAGCAATTATGCCTTTTGGAGGAATTAGAATTGTTGAAAAATCTTGTGAAGCTTATGGTAGAAAATTAGATCCAGAAGTTGAAGAAATTTTTCATAAATATAGAAAGACACATAATGATGGGGTATTTGATGTATATACACCAGATATTAGAGCAGCAAGAACATCACACCTAATTACTGGGCTTCCAGATGGATATGGAAGAGGAAGAATTATTGGGGATTATAGAAGAGTAGCGTTATATGGAATAGATGCATTAATTGAAGAAAAGAAAAAAGAATTAGATGTTTTAAATGTAGATGAGTTAACAGAAAAAATAATTAGACAAAGAGAAGAAACAAGTGAACAAATAAAAGCATTAAATGAACTTAAAGTAATGGCAGAAAAATATGGTTTTGATATATCAAAACCTGCTTCAAATGCAAAAGAAGCTGTACAGTGGTTATACTTTGGATATTTAGGATCAATAAAAGAGCAAAATGGAGCTGCAATGAGTATAGGTAGAAATACTACATTTTTAGATATTTATTTCGAAAGAGACTTAAAAAATGGAGTATTAACAGAAGAAAAAGCACAAGAAATTATGGACCATTTTGTTATGAAATTAAGAATAGTTCGTTTCTTAAGAACGCCAGAATATAATGAATTATTTAGTGGTGATCCTGTTTGGGTAACTGAAAGTATAGGTGGAATGGGTATAGATGGAAGGACTTTAGTAACAAAAAGTTCATTTAGAATATTACACACTTTGCAAAATCTAGGACCAGCACCAGAACCAAATTTAACAGTGTTATGGTCAACAAGATTACCAGAAGGATTTAAAAGATTTACAACTAAATTATCAATAAAAACTTCATCAATTCAATATGAAAATGATGATTTAATGAGAATAACTTTAGGAGATGACTATGGAATAGCATGTTGTGTATCTCCAATGAGATTAGGAAAACAAATGCAATTCTTTGGTGCAAGAGCTAATTTAGCAAAAACATTATTATATGCAATTAATGGTGGTAGAGATGAGAAATCTGGAAAGCAAGTAACACCTAAATTTGAACCAATTACTTCAGAATATTTAGATTATGATGAGGTAATGGAAAAATTTGAACAAATGATGGATTATGTATCAAAAATATATATAAAAGCTTTAAATGCAATACATTATATGCATGATAAGTATTGTTATGAGGCACTAGAAATGGCGCTACATGATAGAGATGTATATAGAACAATGGCATGTGGAATTGCAGGTCTTTCTGTAGTTGCAGATTCATTATCAGCAATAAAATATGCAAAAGTAAAGGTAATTAGAGATGAAACAGGATTAGCAGTTGATTATGAAATAAAAGGTGATTATCCAAAATACGGAAATGATAATGATGATGTTGACCAAATTGCAGTACAAATAGTAAAAACATTTATGAATAAATTAAGAAGACATTACACATATAGAAATGCCACACATACTTTATCAATATTAACAATAACATCAAATGTAGTATATGGAAAGGCAACAGGAAGTACACCAGATGGAAGAAGGTCAGGAGCACCATTTGGACCTGGAGCAAATCCACTTCATGGAAGAGATACAAATGGAGCATTAGCTGTAATGAACTCTGTTGCAAAATTGCCATTTGATTCAGCTGAAGATGGAATATCATATACATTTTCAATAACCCCTGCAACACTTGGAAAAACAGAAGATGAAAGAATTACAAATCTAATTACAATGTTAGATGGATATTTTAAACAAACAGGACATCATATCAATGTAAATGTATTTGATAGAAAATTATTAGAGGATGCAATGAAACATCCTGAAAAATATCCACAACTTACAATAAGAGTTTCAGGATATGCAGTAAACTTTACAAAATTAACAAAGGAGCAACAATTAGATGTTATCAATAGAACAATCCACGAAAAAATATAATCAATATTATGCTAAAGTACATTCAATTGAATCATTTGGAACAGTTGACGGTCCAGGAATAAGATTTGTCTTATTCCTTCAGGGCTGTCATTTGAAATGTAAATATTGTCATAACAGAGATACCTGGCATATGAATGGAGGAAAATATAAATCATTGGATGAGATAATGGAAAAAATTTTGCATTATAAAAACTATATATATCCAAATGGTGGTGTTACAGTAACTGGAGGAGAGCCTCTAATACAAGCCAAATTTTTGATTGAACTTTTTACAAGATTAAAAGAGCAAAACATTCATACTTGTATAGATACATCTGGAATGTTTCAATTAACAGATGATATAAAAAAATTACTAGAATTAACAGATTTAGTTTTGCTTGATATAAAACATATAGATGATGAAAAATGTAAACAATTAGTTGGATGGTCAAATAAGCTTGAGTTAGAATTTGCAAAATATTTAAGTGATAATGGAATCCCTATGTGGATCAGGCAAGTACTGATTCCAGGATATACAGATAATAAAAATGATTTGTTGAAATTAAAAGAATTTATATCAAAATTAAAAACTGTTCAGAAAATTGAAATTTTGCCATATCATAATATGGGACAATATAAATGGGAAAAGCTTAAACAAGACTATCCATTTAAGGATGTCAGAACAGCAACAAATATAGATGTAGAAAGAGCAAAAAAAATATTGCTAAATTAATAAATTTAATGTATAATATAAAAGTAAAAATTATTAACAAAGGAAGCGATAAATTTGAGTGATAACACTAAAGAGATTTTAGAATGGATATATTGTATACTAATTGCACTTGTTTTAGCAATGTTATTTAGATATTTTATAGGAACTCCAACAATTGTAAAACAGGTATCAATGAAACCAACATTGATTGAAAATGAAAGATTATGGTTAAATAGATGGGGAAGAACAACAAAGACATTACCACAAAGAGGAAAAATTATAACATTTGAAGAACCTGCAAAAACAAATTATACACAAGATGAAATTAACGAAGCAAATCCAATAGCAAAATATAATAAAAAAACTGGATTTGCTTGGTTTATAAATAACTTTTTAGAAATAGGTAAAAGAAGTTATATAAAAAGAGTAATTGCTCTTCCTGGAGAACATGTTGAAATAAAAAATGGAAATGTATATATTAATGAAGAAAAATTAGAAGAACCATATTTACAAGATGGAATTGTGACAGATATAATTGGAAATGGTTTTAGTGATTTTATAGTTCCTGAGAATAGTGTATTTGCTATGGGAGATAATAGAAATCATAGTACAGATTGTAGAGCTTTTGGTTGTATACCATTAGAAAAAATTGAAAGTACTGTAGCAATTAGAATATGGCCATTAAATAAATTTGGTAAGGTCCAATAAAGGAGAAAAATTGTGTTTGAAAATATAATCGGAAATGATAATGCAAAAGAAAGTTTAATTCAAGCAATAAAAAATGATAAAATATCACATAGTTACTTATTTGTTGGACCATCAGGAATAGGGAAAAAAATGATTGCCACAGAATTTGCAAAATCAATTATAAAAGTACAATATGAAAACCCGGATTTCTTAATTATTGAACCAAATGGAAATAGTATAAAAATAGAACAAATAAGAGAATTACAAAAAAGAATTCAAGAAAAGCCAATTATATCAGATAAAAAAGTTTTTATAATAAATGATGCAGATTTAATGACTACAGAAGCTCAAAATTGTTTGTTAAAAACATTAGAAGAGCCACCTGAATTTGCAACAATAATTTTAATTGGTACAAATGAAAACTCTTTTTTAGTAACAATAAAATCAAGATGTATGATGATTCATTTTGTTAAAATTGAAGATGACAAAATAAAAAAATACATAGAAGAAAAATATCATATTAGTGTTTCACAAAATATGATTGATATGTTTCAAGGAAGTATACGGAAAAGCAATTGATCTTAAAGAAAAACAAGAACAATATGAACAGATAGAAAATATAGTAAATAATTTAACAAAAAAAGATTTGCTAGAAGTAATAAAATTATCAGATATATTATATAAATCAAAAGATGAAATATTTGAAATGTTAGAATATTTAAATGTAGTTCTACTAAAGATGTCAAAAACAAACTATCAATACACAAATTGTATAAAAGTTGTGGAAAACACAAAAAAAAGATTAAATCAAAATGCAAATTATGATATGTCTATAGACAATATGGTTTTTAACATGTGGGAGGAAATGAATTGAAAAATATAGTAGGAGTTAGATTTAAAAAATTAGGAAAAATATATTTTTTTAATCCAAAACAACTGAAAGTAAAAAAGGGTGATAATGTAATAGTAGAAACTTCTCAAGGAATTGAATATGGAGAAGTTGTAATACCAAATAGAATGGTTGAAGATGAAAAAGTATTACAACCATTAAAAAAGATTTTAAGAATTGCTAATTACAAAGATAGAAAACATTATGAAGAATGTTTAAAAAAAGAAAAAGAAGCATTTAAAGTTTGTCAAGATAAAATTAAAAAACACAAATTAGATATGATTTTAACAAGTGTTGAATATAAATTTGATGATAGTAAAATATTATTTTATTTTACAGCAGATGGAAGAATTGATTTTAGAGATTTGGTTAAAGATTTAGCAGCAATTTATAAAACAAGAATTGAATTACGTCAAATTGGCGTTAGAGATGAAGTTAAAAGAATAGGTGGAAACCGGAGTTTGTGGTAGAGAATTATGCTGTTGTAAATTTTTAAATGACTTTGAAGCAGTATCTATAAAAATGGCAAAGGAACAAAATCTATCATTAAATCCATCAAAGATATCAGGAAATTGTGGAAGATTAATGTGTTGTCTAAAATATGAAAGTGAAACATATGAAGAAAAGCTTTCGAGACTTCCTAAAATAGGTGCAATAGTAAAAACAGCAGATGGAGAAGGGGAAGTTGATAATATAGAAACATTAAAAGAAGTTGTAAGAGTTAAAATAAAAGATGGTGAAGGTTGTTTTTATAAAAAATATAATGTAAAAGACGTAAAAGTAATAAAAGACATAGAAATTAAAAAAGAAGACGAAGAAGAAAAACAACATAAAAAAGAACTTGAAGAATTAGAAAAGCTTGAAAATGAAGACACAAGGAATAGGGAGGTGAATAAAAATGGCATATAAAATAACTGAAAAATGCATATCTTGTGGAGCATGTGCAGCTTCTTGCCCAGTACAATGTATATCACAAGGAGATGAAAGATTTGTAATAGATAATTCAGCATGTATATCTTGTGGTACTTGTGCAGGAGTTTGCCCTGTTGAAGCACCAGAAGAAGAATAATTATTATCGTTACATAATGTTTTAATTAAAGAGGATGGTTTTTATGGAAAATGAAGAAACCAACTACCATTCAAATAACCCAACAAACAAAAAAAACACAATAATAAATTTTTTACTTATAATCACAATATTTGTTGGGTTATTAATTTATATGTTAAAAGTAGATGGTATTGAAAATATAATAAATGTATTAAATCATGTTAATTATAAGTGGGTATTTATAGGAATAATTTTTTTATTAATAAATTGGTTTTGTGAAGCAATAAATTTATATTTCCCAATGAAGAAAATGTATAATAATCAAACAATAAAAAATGCAATAAAAGTTTCAATGATAGGATTATTATTTAATAATTTAACACCATTTTCTTCAGGTGGTCAACCTATGCAAGCATATCAAATGACTAAAACAGGGAAAAGAGCAAGTGATGCAATGAGCGCATTAACAATAAAATTTGTAATAACACAAATTGCATTAGTAGTAACAACTTTAATTATAGCTTTAATAGAATTCAATTTTTTAAAACAATTACTAAAAGATTATATGTGGATTGCAATTCTCGGAGTTGCAGTAAATATATTTGCAATAATAATAGTAATACTTGCAGGAGTTAATAAAAAAATAATCACTACAATAACTCATCCTATAATAAGATTTTTAGGAAGAATTCATTTGCTTAGGAAAACAGATGAAAAAATAGAGAAACTAGATAAAAGTATAGAAAATTTTAATACACAATTTAAACTAATAAAATCAGAAAAGAAAATGGTAATAAAAATGTTTATAATAGGTTCAGTGCAATGTTTAGCATATTATTCAATAACATATGCAGTATATAAAGCATTTGGCAATTCAGGAATATCATTTTTTCAAATAATACCAACACAAGCACTTTTATTATTAATAATGACATTTATACCAACACCAGGTTCAGGATTGGGAGCCGAAGGTGGATTTTATTTATTATTCAAATCAATATTTAGACAAGGCACAATAAATATGTCAATTTTATTTTGGAGAATGTATACATTTTATTTGCCTATAATTGTTGGGTTATTTTTTTTGAGGGATTAGGGGACGTTCTTTTTTTCCCTAAAACAGGGATTGAGGGACACTCCTCTAAAAAAATTTTATTCATGTTTTTTTTATCTAAATATTTTCAAAAAAATTTATAAGTAATAACAGAAGGGAGGTAAAATGCCTAGAATAGCAAGAAAGGATATAATATCAAACTACAATCATGTCATGGTTCAAGGTATTGAAAGAAAATATATTTTTGAGGGTAATCAAGAAAAAAATAAATATTCTAATTTATTGTTTAATAATTTAAAACATTATAAAAATATGTATGTTTTAGCTTATTGTATTATGGATAATCATGTTCATTTATTAATATATTGTGAGGAAATAGAAAATTTGTCAAGACTAATGAGTCAAACAAATACGTCATATGCTCGTTGGTATAATAAAAAAGAAAATAGAGTTGGATATGTATTTAGAGACAGATTTAATGTTCAACAAATAGAAGATAATGAACATTTATTTAATTGTTTGGCATATATACATAATAACCCTGTGAAAGCAAAAAAAGTAAAGGATATTAAAGATTATTCTTATTCGTCTTATAATTTATATAAAGAAAAGAAAATGCAAAAAGCAGTTATTAAAAAAATATTTAATCAAACAAATTATATGGAGCAATTTGATTATATACATAAAAATTTTAATGAAGAAGGTATGTTGGATGTGAGTGCTCCTAAGTCATCTTTAAAAGATGTAGAAAAAATAATCAAACAATTTTGTATAAAAAATCAAATAAATATTGAAATATTAAGAAAAAATAATTACTTTATTGGTTCATTATTAAAAGAAATAAGAAATGATAGAAATACAAACAATGTTAGTAATAAACAAATATCTGAATATTTAAAAATAGGTAAAAACAGAATTACTAATATTTTAAAGCAAAATTAAAAAGGGAAAGAGTGTCACTCAATCCCTGTTTTAGGGAAGGAAAGAACGTCCCCTAATCCCTTTCTTCTAAATCTAAAAGTTCTTGCCATCTTTTATCTACTTCTTTTTGGAATTCTTCTATCATCCACTCATTTCCTGGTTTAAACATATGTCTAAATCTTTTTTGAGGTTTTAAAAATTCTTCTATTGGTAGCTTGTTTGTAGGTTTATAGTTTATTTTGTATTTACCATCTATTACTTCATATAATGGCCAGTAGCATGTTTCAACTGCTAGTTTATTTATTTGCATTAACATATCTGTTGGATATCCCCATCCTCTTGGGCATGGTGCCATTACATTTAAAAATGTTGGTCCTTCTGTGTATATTGCTTTTTCTGCTTTTTCATATAAATCTTTAAAATTCATATATCCAATTGTTTGAGCCACATAAGGTAAATGATGTCCTGCTAAAACTTTAGTTAAATCTTTTCTTGATTGCATTTTTCCGGGAATAACTGTTCCTGCTGGTGATGTTGTTGTATCTGCAAATTTTGGTGTTGCTGATGAACGTTGTATTCCTGTGTTCATATATGCTCCATTATCGTAACAAACATATACCATATCATGTCCACGTTCCATTGCTCCAGATAAGCTTTGAAGTCCTATATCGTATGTTCCACCATCTCCACCAAAAGCAATGAATTTGGTTGTATTGTTTATTTTTCCTTGTTTTTTCATTGAGTTATATGCAGCTTCTACACCAGATAATGTAGCTCCAGCACTTTCAAATGCTGTATGAATAAATGAGTCTGTCCAAGCTGAGTATGGATATATAAATGTTGATACTTCCATACATCCTGTAGCATTTGCGACTACAGCATGATCTTCAGGTTTTAGTGCTCTCATTACCATTCTTGCAACTGGAGGAGCGCCACATCCAGCACACATTCTATGTCCTGCAGTAAATCTTGAAGGTTTGTTAGCTACTATTTCTTTCACATTATAAGGCATATTATACACCTTCCTTTCTTAGACCTAGGTATCTATATGGGTTTTCTACTTTTCCTTGTTCTGCAATTTGTAATAAATCATTATATACTTTTTCTATATCATCAGATTTTGTATCTCTTCCACCAATTCCGTAAATATAGTTTACAGCTGGTACATTTTTATTATTTACATATAAACTAGATACTACATCTTCAAATAAGGCACCTCCAGCAGCATTTAATGAATTAGATTTGTCTAAAATTGCTACAGCTTTTAGATGTGAAATAGCATTTGCAACTTCTTCAGTAGGGAAAGGTCTAAATACACGTATTTTTAGTAATCCTGCTTTAATTCCTTTATTTCTTAATTCATCTACAACATATTTTGTAGTGCCTGCAGTTGAGTTCATACATACAACAGCAATTTCTGCATCATCTAATTTGTATTCTTCAAAAAATCCATATTTTCTTCCTGTGATTTTTTCAAATTCTTCAGCAACTTGCAAAATAACTTTTTTTGCATTTTTCATTGCTTCTCCTTGTTGAGCTTTATGTTCAAATAAATATGCTTGTAAATCTAATGGTCCAACTGCAATTGGTTCTTTTTCGTTTAATAAATAATGTTCAGGATGATATTCTCCAACAAAATTTTTAGCTACATCATCTTCTAATAATTCAATATTTTCAATTGAATGTGATGTTATAAAACCATCTTGACAGATCATTACAGGTAGCATAACATCTTTATTTTCACCAATTCTATGAGCCATTAATGTATTATCATAGGCTTCCTGATTATTTTCTGAAAATAACATAATCCATCCTGCATCTCTAACTCCCATTGCATCTGAGTGATCATTATGAATATTTAGTGGTCCAGATACAGCTCTATTTACTAATGATAAAACAATAGGTAATCTTAAGCTTGAAGCTATATAAATCATTTCCCACATTAGTGATAATCCGTTTGATGAAGTTGCTGTCATAGCTCTTGCTCCAGCAGCTTCGGCACCTATACATGCAGACATAGCACTATGTTCACTTTCAACTGCAACAAATTCAGTATCAACTGCACCATTTGCTACAAATGTTGAAAAGTATTGAGGTATTTCTGTTGATGGTGTAATAGGGAATGCTGCTACAACATCTGGGTTAATTTGTTTCATAGCAATTGCAGCTGCTTCATTTCCACTTAGTCTTTCTCTTATACTCATATTTTTATTCCTCCTTCATTTCAATTGCTCCAAATGGACAAACTTTAGCGCAAACTCCACAACCTTTGCAATAATCATAATTAAAATCTTCTCTATTGCAATCTGAGTTTACAGGAATTGCATCATCTGGGCAAACTGGGAAACACATTCCACATTGTTTACATTTTTCACTTAAAAAAATTGGTTTTATACTTCTCCAATCACCAGTTTTAAATTCTACTGCATTACCAGAAGTATAAATGTCTCCACCTGGAGTCATTTTCTCCATTGGTGTTGTATTATTTATATTTGTCATATTTTTTTAACCTCCTTCAATGCTATTTCTAAGGCTTTCATATTACCTTCAATAACCTCAGGTTTTTTAGCAAATTTGTGTTTAAAAGAACCTTCCATATCTTTTATTAAATCTTCATCTGACATAACACCACTAACTTTAACAATTGCTGCAAGCATTGGAACATTTGGAAAATATTTTCCAAGTGCATTTTCTGATATTGTTCTAGCATCAATTGTATAAATATCTCCAGTATAACCTTTTAAAACACTTCTTAAATATTCGCTATCTTTTGTTGTATTAATAACAATTGCTCCGGTTTCTTTTAAACCAGATGTAACATTTACAGACTCTAAAAGAGTATCGTCTACTACAACTACATAATCTGGTTCATAAATGTTTGAATGTATTGTAATTGGATTTTCGCTTATTCTATTATAAGCAGTAATAGGGGCACCCATTCTTTCTGGTCCATATTCGGGAAAACCTTGAATATATTTACCTGTGTTAAAAGCTGCATCTGCAAGTAAAAGTGAAGCAGTTTTAGCACCTTGACCGCCTCTGCCGTGCCATCTGATTTCAATCATATTTTCCATATTTTAATGGCCTCCTTTTCGTATTTTTATAAGGTAAGTATATGACTAAAAATTATTATTGTCAAGCATAAAAAAAAGATACATGACTTTCATTTTTTTAAACAAATAGTTGCATTTTTATAAATTATATGTTACAATATTTTAGTAATTATGGAAAAAACCGTTAGGAGGACATACAAATGGAAATAGTAAAAGGAATATTAATAGCAATTTATTTAATAGTAGCTGTAGTTTTAATAGTGTTAACACTTATACAAACAAAAGAAGATGGAGGTCTTTCATCTACTATAACAGGTACATCAACAAATAACTTTTTTGAAAAAAACAAAGCAAGAACCAAAGAAGGAAAACAAAAAAGATGGACAATAATTTTATCAGTAATATTCGTAATATTAACAATTGTATTAGGAATTCTATATATGGCATAGAAATTGTAAAAAGGTAGTTTTTCATAAACTACCATTTTTTTGTATTTATGAATAAAGTAAAAATATTTACAAAAAATAAAAAAAAGGAGTGTGAACAATTGGAGAAAAGTAAAGAAAAAATATTAGTTGTAGGAACTTTTCAAAAAAGTAAAGATTTTGGTTTTGTAATTCCAGATAATAAAAAAGAGTTTACAAGTGACATTTATATTCCAAAAAGAAAAGCTAAAAAGGCAAAAAATAATTATAAAGTTGTAGTTGAAATTATAAAACCTGCTATAAAGGATAATAAGCCAGAAGGAAAAGTTGTAGAGGTTTTAGGAGATATAAATGAAGCTGGGGTAGATATGATATCACTAATTAAATCTTATAATCTACCAGAAGAATTTCCTGCACCTGTATTAGAAGAAGCAATTAATTGCGGTAAAAAAATTAATGAAAAAGATATAAAAAATAGAATAGACTTGAGAAATAAAACTATATTTACAATTGACGGAGAAGATGCAAAAGATTTAGATGATGCTGTAAGAGTGGAAAAACTTGAAAATGGAAACTATAAATTAGATGTTCATATTGCAGATGTAAGTTACTATGTAAAAGAAAATAGTTTATTAGATAGGGAGGCTTTAATTAGAGGAACAAGTATTTATATGTTAAATAGAGTAATACCAATGCTTCCAAAAGAATTATCTAATGGAATATGTAGTTTGAATGAAGGAGAAGACAGATTTACTTTATCATGTTCAATGGAAATAGATAAAAAAGGAAGAGTAACATCATCTGAAATATATAAAAGTGTAATTAGAGTATCAAAAAGAATGACTTATACAGATGTTCAAAAAATAATAGATGGAACAGATAAAGCTATTTTGAAGAAGTATAAGCCTTACATTCAGGATTTTAAAAATATGGAAGAACTTGCTTTAATTTTAAAAAATAGAAGATTACAAGAAGGGTATGTAAATTTAGAAATTCCAGAAAGTAAAATAGAATTAGATTTAAATGGCAGACCTATTAATATAGGTAAATATAAAATAACATTTGCAAATGAAATAATAGAACAATTTATGCTAATAGCAAATGAGACAATAGCAGAAAAATTTTATTGGCTTTCTGCACCATTTATTTATCGTGTACATGAAAAACCAGATTTAGAAAAAATACAAGAATTAAATAAATTTTTGTTTAATTTTGGATTAAAAATAAAAGCTAATAAAGATAATATATATCCAAAAGAATTTGCAAAAATATTAGAAAAAATAAAAGGAAAAGAGGAAGAAAAAGTAATATCAACACTATTATTAAGAACATTAAAAGTAGCAAGATATGAATCAGAAAATAAAGGACATTTTGGAATAGCAAGTAAATATTATTGTCATTTTACATCACCGATAAGAAGATATCCAGATTTATTTATACACAGAATTATATCTAAATATTTAGAAAATAATTATTTGTTAAATGAACAATGGATTGAAGAACATTTAGAACAGGCAACAGATAGAGCTAATAAATCATCTGAAAGAGAAAGAATAGCTACACAGGTAGAAAGAGAAGCAGAAGATATGAAAAAAGCAGAATATATGGAAAACAAAATAGGAGAAATTTATGAAGGAATAGTATCATCAGTAACTTCTTTCGGAATGTTTGTTGAATTGGATAATACAGTAGAAGGATTGGTAAGATTTGAAGATATGGGTGATGATTATTTTATTTATGATGAAGATAGAAAAAGATTAATAGGGGAAAAATCTAATATAATATATAAAATTGGAGATAAAGTCAAAGTTCAAGTAATAAAGGCAAGTAAAATATTAAGGCAAGTGGACTTTGCGATGAGGGATTAAGGGACGTTCTTTTTTTCCCTCTTTTGGGGATATGGGGACACTCCTTTGGTTTCATAAGCTGAGGGATGTGTCCTTATTTTTTTATTTATGATTGATTAAAGTGAAAATTA
>Ga0247609_10002846_pt1 | contig 17937 bp, 4 predicted proteins | sample 172DNAGHGlowgp2_FD_193487 | JGI IMG/M metagenome (GOLD analysis project Ga0247609, IMG submission 193487) | Sheep rumen microbial communities from Palmerston North, Manawatu-Wanganui, New Zealand - 1728 DNA GHGlow gp2 | ecosystem: Host-associated > Mammals > Digestive system > Stomach > Rumen ...
TATTAATATGCTTGTTAGTCATATTCATAATCTTGGGCATAGGTAGTGTGTCTGCAAATGAAGATACTAATGTTTCTTCAAGTCTAGAAATGCCTTCAACTGATACAGATTTGAATGAATTAACTAATGAAGAATATAATCGTGACAATGAATCATATAATGTAAATGAGATTATGTTGTATTCATCTCAAGATTTGCTTCAAAGTAAAGAATCGGATGAAATTATAACAGTAAATGATTGGAAAGAATTACAATATTACTGTTCATTAACTGATAAAGATTATACTTTAAAACTAAAAGAAAACACTAATTTCTATCCTGATTTAAATTCAGAACAACAGATAGTTATAAACAATAATGTTAAAATTATTGGAAGTAGTGGATCATATATTGGAGATACCTCTCCAAAAGAAGTAGTGCTTCAAGGGGGATCATACAAAGGAGATTATATTAAATATAATCCAATATTAGTTCCGGATAATAATAAAAAGAGTTTAACTATTGAAAATGTTACTTTTAAATGGATAAATACATTATATTTTGAAGATGGTGTTTTTCTTAGAATGGGTGGAAATGGAAAATATTTAATTAAAAATTGTGTTTTCGAAGAAATTAATACTTTTATGGGTCATTCATGTATTGTTTGGCTCAAAAAAGGTGATGGCTTAATTGAAAATTGTACTTTTGTAAAATGTACTACTGATTTCGGTTGTGTCAGTGTTTTTGATGGACATAATTATAAAAATGCTCGAATGGTTGTAAAAGATTCTTATTTTGAAAATAATTTCGCAAGAACAGAACCTGGATGCATTAACAACTGTGGAGTTTTAACTGTTTATAACACTACTTTTTATCATAATAAAGCAGGTTATTGGGCAGGTGCAATCCATACACATTATTTTGCAAATACGACAATCTATGATTCTAATTTCACAGATAATGTGGCTGGATGGAATGGTGGAGCATTATACACTTACAGTTATTTACAAATTTACAATACTATTTTCATTGGAAATAATTGTACTACTAATAATGGTGGTGGTGCAATTGGTGCATGTCAATTTACATCTGACCCATACGTTGATATTGAAAGTTGTTTATTTAATAATAATAATAATAATTGTTGGGCTTTAGATTCATTGTCTACTACGGGCACTGGTATGGGTGGTGCAATTGCATTTATGGATGAAGGTTCACTTAAAGTACGAAACACTACATTTATTGCTAATTCTGCATCTTATGGTCCTGCAATTGTTGCTTCAGGCGGAGATGAATATGGATCACCAGATGTTATAATTATTAACAATACATTTATTGATCATGTCAGAATGGGGGATACTTTAATTGTTAATGTTGTAGGAACTACTTATATTGTTTCTGATAATTATTATTATGGAAATTCTATTGGATTTTCAAATTTAACATTACAATCTATCAGTGTTAATGATGAAAAAGCAGTTTTAAAAGTCACTGCAAGTCTTTCTCATCCAAAATATTATGATGAAGATATTTTAAATAAAACTCTTTATGATGTTTATGTAAATGATAAATATGTTAAAACTGTAAATTCAACAGTTTTTGATTTGGAATTTGGTGATTTGGATATCTGTAATGTTTATGTTATTCCAACAATTTCAAACCGCAAGACTAATGAGTTGACATTGGTTAGTACAAGAAGTTATATTTTTGTTTCTCAAGGTTTAGGTGATGATAATTATAATGGTCTTTCAAGGCAAACTCCTGTAAAAACCATTAAAAAAGCATTACAATTAGCAAAAGATTGCAAAAATATTTTAATTTTAGATGGTGAATTTAATGAAAATAATATAAGCATAGATTATGATTTAACAATTAAATCAGAAGGCAATGCAACATTCATAAATAACTCTTCTTTTAATGTAAACAGCAATCTGATTCTTAAAAGAATTAATGTAAATAATATTGCAGCACAATATTTCATTAAACAAGATTCTGGAAATATATTGATTGAAAATAGTAAATTCATGGATAATCCAACTAATGTACTTATCAATTCTAATAATTTAATAATCCTTAACTCTATTATAACTAATAATAATGGTGTTATTTTTACCAATGGATATATTCATGTTAAAAATTCAATTTTACTTAATAATACTAAATTTATTGATGGTAATTTAGAAAATACTAATTTAAATAGTAACTGGTGGGGAAATACATTAGAAAATATTAATACAATTCCAATGGATAATGTTGATGATTGGTTAGTGTTGAATCTTACAAGCAGCACCACTAATTTGGAACATAATCAAAAAGCTGAAGTTCAAGTTACTTTTAGTAAAATAACTCAAAATGGAGCTATTGAAAATTATAATGACTTGCCTGAAATTGAATTTAATGTAGATTGTATTAATGGTATTAGCTCTAGTTCATCTATTTTGCAAAATTCCAAATTAACCTATACTTTAAATCAAATCAATAATGGATCTTTAATGATTTCTTATAATAATATTAAATCTTCCATTTATTTCAACTTCATTAAGTCAGTTCCAGAATTAGCAATCCAAACTGTAGATGTAATGGTGGGTAATGATGTTTTTATTCAAGTAACTCTGCCTGCAGATGCAACTGGAGTTATTACAATTAATGACATTGAATCAAAAGAAATCACTAAAGGAAAAGCTTCATTCGCATTAAATAATTTAAATGCAGATTCATATGAATTTTCCATTGACTATTCCGGAGATAGTAAATATGTTCCAGTTAGTAAAATAGTCAAAGTTAATGTAAAAAAATATGAATCTTTCGTAAATATAATTCCAGGTTCTATTAAAGTACATGAAGATGTAATCTTAAATATTACAGTTCCAAATGATGCAAAAGGCAACCTCACAATTATCAAAAATGGAAAATATGAAAATATTAATTTGAATGATTCATCAGTGATTTACACTATTAATAATGTAACTCGTGGAGATTATATTATTCAGGTTATTTATTCTGGGGATGAAAAATATGATGTAAGCGAAAACACTTTTATTTTTGATGTAGATAAGTTAAATTCAACATTTAATTATCACATTGATGATATAATTTATGGTGAAACAGCAATTTTTGAATTCACATTAAATGACAATGCTACAGGTAACATTACACTCAATGTTGATGGAAAATCAAACACTTCAAGTATTATCAATGGTAAATCAACAGTATATTTAAACAATATTGATGCAGGCAATAAAACTGTAAACATCTTCTATACCGGGGACAATACTTACTTTAAAAAGAATTACACTGCTACATTCAATATTGCAAAAAATAATATAACATTTAACATCTCATCTCATGATGTAATGGTTGGACAAGACGTCGAACTTGAAATAGACATTACTCCTTTCACAGAAGGTAATTTTACTATTGGTGGCTATGTAATTGATATACCATTTTCAGGTAAATTATCATACACTCTTTCCGGTTTGGAAGTTGGAAATTATGCACTAAATGTAACATATACTGGTAAAAATTACTATACTGTTGTAAATACAACTGTATTTAATGTATTTGAATATCCAACTCCACAATGGTCTAATGATGGATTTGATAGTAAAAATACTGGTAAATCACCATATGAAACAACTGCAAATGGTGAACTACTTTGGTTCAGTGATGTGGATGATGAAATTATTAACATGCTTTTGGATAATGAAGGAAACATTTACATTGCAACTTCAACTACTATATATTCATTTGATAAAAAGGGAAACATTAGATGGAATTTCACAAATAAGAATGTTGCAGGTAATTTTTCAGGTATTTCAATAGGTCGTGATGTAATAATTGCACCTAAATCTGGAGATACAGTATATTTCATAAATCAAACTACTGGAAAACCATATGATCAATCAAACATTTTCCAAGCTTCTAGTTTATACGTTCCGGTTATAGATTCCAGTTCAACTTTTTATGTAATTGGTGAATATAACTATGAAAATGAAGGATACAATTTGGTAATTGTTCCACATAAGCTTTGGGAAAAAGGTAGCAATCCAACTCTTGTAAAAATAGGTAAAACTTCACCTATTGTAGCTCCAACAGTAAGCAATGAATTAATAGTAGTTATAGATGAAAACACTCTTAATGTAATTGACATGAAATCTTTAAAAACTATTTTTTCAAAAATAGATACTTATACTGCTATTAGACCAGTAATTGGAGACGGAAATATAATTTATGTTTTCTCTGATGAACAGTTATTGGCCTATGATAATGTTGGTCGCCAAATCTGGAAAACCAAAGTTCCAGGTGGTGTTGGAAACAGTATGGTTTTAGACAATGAGCAAGGATTATACACAATCAACAAATTAGGTAATCTGTATAAGTTTGATGTTATTAGTGGTGAGGCTTTGTTGATATCATCTTTGAATTTCACTTCTGATATTTTGATTGACAGTGATGGTAATTTGTATGTGGGTTCTGGTGAGTTTTTATATGCTCTTGACAGTGAGGGTAATATTCTCTGGAAGTCTGATGTTGGTTTTATAGTTACTGGTAAGCCTGTTATGGATAATAATGGAACAATTTATGTTTCTGGTAAAAATAGTGTTGCTTCCATAATCAATGCTCCTTTAAGAGATCCAAACATTACAGTCTCTGCTGAGGATGTGGTTTATGGTGAGGATGTAAATATTGAAATTGCTATTGACAATCAGACTTTTGGTGATGTGTCTGTTATCATTGGCGGCGTTAAATACACAGAACCTGTCAGTGACGGTAAGATTATTAAATCTGTTTCTGGTTTGAAATCAGGTAACCATACTGTTGAGGTTGTTTATGATGGTGATTTAAGATTCAAACAATCATCTAAAAAGATTAATTTCACTGTCCACAGTTTAGATCCTAATTTGGCTCTCAGTGTCAGTGATGTTAATGTAGGTGAGTCTCTTGTATTTAACATTAATCTGAATAAGGATGCAATCGGTAAAGTCAGTGTTGTTATTGGTGATGTGTCCTATGATGCTAATGTTAGGTTAGGTTCTGGTAAAATTACTGTTAGGAACTTGCCTGCTGGTGATTACACATATGTTTTAACATATATGGGTGATGATAAGTATTCGAAAACAGTATTAAATGGTAATGTGTCTGTTTTGAAATTGGATACCAGTTTGGCTGTCTCTTCTAGCGACATTAATGTGGGAAATGTTGAAAATATTATTATTACAATGCCTTCTGCTGTTTCAGGTAATGTATATCTAAATATTTCTGGTAAGCAGTATAATGCGTCTGTTGTTAAGGGTTCTGCAACAATTAAAATTCCAGATTTAAGTGCGGGGAATTATAGTGTGTATGTTAGATTCACTAGTGACAAGTATGTTGATTGTGAAAACTCAACAGCATTCACAGTTTCTAAAGTAAAACTCTCTAAAGACATATTAACAGTTACTAAGGGTGTTATTTATTCCATTAATTTACCAGTTGATGCTAGTGGTGTATTGACTGTATCTGTTGATAATATTATTTTCACTAAAGAAGTTTCTGATGGTGTTGCTCAGGTTGTGCTTGATGATTTGGCTCCAGGTAATTACTCAGCTTCCGTTAGTTACTCTGGGGACAATAAATATGAGAATGTCAAATTTGATGATTCTTTTATCAGTATTGATAAGTTTTTCACTGATATCTCAGTAAGTGCCGATGATGTTAATGTTGCTGAAACAGTTTTAATTGCAGTTAAATTAACACCAATAGTTGAATGTAGCGTTATTGTTAATGTTAACAATAAGAATTACACAGTTGAAATTAAAAACGGTAAAGGTTCTTTGAATATTTCTGATTTAACTTCTGGTAGTTATCATGTTGGTGTTCTTTATGGTGGGGATGATGTTTACATGTCTTGTGAAAACACAACATCATTTAACGTGTTGAAAGTTAATCTGCCTATAAATAATGAGACAATTGTAATTCCAGAAGACAATCATGGAAATTACAGTATTTCTCTTCCTAGTGATGCTACTGGTACATTAACTGTTAGTGTTGATGGTAAAGAATATAGTGAAGTTTTAGTTAATGGTAAGGCTACTGTTACTATTCCTGAGTTGGGTGAGGGTTCTCACAATATCGCTGTGACTTACTCTGGCGACTGTAAATATTCATCTATCTCTAAGTCAGATATTGTTGTTATAAGTCCTGTAAATTCAACTGGAGATAATTCTACAGACTTTAATTCAACTTCAGGCAATACAACTGGTAACGCTACTGCAGGCAATAGTACTGATAACTCTACTGATCTTAATTCTAGTGAAAATGTTACTGATTCGGTTTGTGTTCCTGATGAGGCTTTCTCTGTTCCTTCATCTGGCAGTGAATACAGTATTTCACTTCCAAGTGATGCTACTGGTACTTTAACTGTCACTGTTGATGGTGTTCCGTACTCTCAAAACCTGACAAACGGTAAGGCCACTGTCACTATCCCTGAATTGGCTGAAGGCTCTCACAACATCACAGTTACATACTCTGGTGACAGCAAATACGCTCCGACATCTAGGTCTAGTGTTGTTGTAAAAGAGCATGTTCCTGCAATTAAACTTTTAGCTTCCAATTTAAGCATGCTTTACACTTCAGGTAAGTACTTCAAGGTCAGATTGACCAGTGACAATCAGCCATTGGCTAATCAGAAAGTCAAAATCACTATCAACAGCAAAACTTACACTAAAACAACTGACAAAAATGGTTATGCTTCATTAAAAGTTACTTTACCTCCAAAAGCATACATTGTTAAGGCAACATATGCAGGTCTCACACTCACCAAGAAGGTGACTGTTAAAAGTATCATTTCAGCTAAAAATGTTAACGCCAAAAAGTCTGCTAAAACAGTTAAAATTAAAGTGACACTCAAGAAGGTTAACGGCAAGTACCTTAAAAACAAAAAAGTAACTTTGAAGTTCAACAAGAAGACTTTTAAAGCTAAAACCAACAAAAAAGGTGTTGTGTCTTTCACAATCAAAAATAATGTCTTTAAAAAGCTCAAAGTTGGTAAAAAATACTCATACAAAGTTACTTATGGAAAAGATAGTGTAAGTAAAAAAATTACAATTAAAAAATAGGGAAATATTATTTTTCCTTTTTTTAATATTTTTTTTTAGGATGAGTTATAATGGAGTTTAATAAGAAATATTTCATTTTGATAATATTATTTGTTTTTTTTGTATTTCTCAACAACGTGTCTGCCAGTGATACAAATGAAATGAATGTCACATTGGATAGTGATGTTCATGAAATTGAATTAACTGAAAATAATGTTATTGGAATGGATGATAATAAATTGAATAGTGATAATTCCGAGGATATTGTTGTAAATGATTGGGATGAGCTACAATACTATTGTTCTTTATCGGATAAGGATTATACTTTAAAATTAAAGGAAGATACAAATTATTATCCGTCTGATCCGTCAAGTTCCACTAATCAAATTAAAATTAACAATAATGTAAAAATTATTGGGGCTAGTGGTGCATATATTGGTGATGAATTGCCTCGTAATGTTTATGTTGCACAGGGAACTTATAAAATTGAAACAGGAAACTTCATTGAATTTACACCAATTATTGTTTCAGACAGTGTTAAAAAAGGAGTAATTTTTGAAAATGTTGCTTTTAAATGGACATATATTAAAAATGTTCAATCTGACGGAATATTTATTGAGATAAATGGGGGTTCTAAAAATTCATTTAATAACTGCACAGTCAATCAAGGCTTTTTTTCAGGACATGCAGCATCATTTTTACATCTTAAAAAGGGTTCTGCAACTTTAGAAAATTGTTCATTTGTTAACTCCACTGTTTCAAAAGGTTTTATCAATGTGTATTCTGGACGGAATATGGTCATTAAGAATTGTCTTTTTGAGAATAATTTTGCGTATAGTCATTCCACTTGTATTATGAATTTTGGTAATTGTGTTATTTATAATTCCAAATTCTATAAGAATCGTGCAAGTTCATGGGGTGGAGGAATAACCACTTATAGAAATGGTAATACAACAATTTATGATTCTGAATTTAAAAGTAATCTTGCCGGATGGAATGGTGGCGCATTGTATTGTTACAATATATTGAATATTTATAATACTGTTTTTGAGGATAATAATTGTACTACCAATAATGGTGGCGGTGCAATAGGTGCATGTCAGTTTGAAGGCATTCCTAGAATTTATATTGATGGCTGTTTGTTTAAAAAAAATAATAACTTATGTTGGGCTTTAGACTCTCTGTCCACTACAGGTACTGGTCGTGGTGGAGCAATATCTTTTATGGATAAAGGTTCAATTGAAGTTAGAAATTCTGTTTTCGTTGCTAATTCTGCGTCATGGGGTACTGCAATTTGCGCTAATTCAGCTGGAGATTATGGATCACCCGATATTATAATTGTAAATAACACGTTTATTAATCATACTAGAGTAGGTGATGTTTTAATAACTATTGTGGAGGGTACAATTTGTAATGTTTCAAATAATTATTATTTAAATAATTCTATTAGATTTTCCAAGTTGGATTTAGGTGTTGTTGATGTTGGAAAAGACCAGGCTACTTTAAAAATTGATGCAAAGTTAACTCGTCCAAGCTGTTATGATGCAGATATTTTAAATAGGACTCTTTATGATGTATACATTAACAATGAGTATGTCAAGACGGTCAACTCTTCAGTTTTCACTATTGATTTCGGTGATTTGGATATCTGTAACGTTTATGTTGTTCCAACTATTTCAAACAGTAAGACAAATGAGCTTAGTGTTGCAAGCACTAGACAATATATTTTTGTTTCCAAAAATTCAGGAGATGACAGTAATAATGGTTCTTCAAGGTCTCATCCGGTAAGCACTATTAAAAAAGCATTGGAGCTTGCAAAAAGTTGTCAAAGCATTATTCTTTTAGATGGTGTTTACAGTGAGGAAAACCTTGAGGTTGATTATGATGTTTTAATCAAGGCTGAAAATGGAGCCACATTAACTGGCAATACTTCATTTGTTCTTAATGATAATTTAACTCTTAAAAACATGAATATCAATAAATTAAACACCAATACTTTCATCAGGCAGAATAATGGTCATTTGAGTATTTATAATTGTGTTTTAAGTGAAAATAAGTTGGAAGTATTGTTTGATTGCAGTGATTTGGATATTTCTAAATCAGTTTTAATCAACAATGATGCTTTATTAATCAGGAATAATGGTTTTTCACAAATCAGGGATTCAATTGTTTTAAACAATTCTGATATTATTCAGGCAAACAATAACTATAGTTTGGATTATAACTGGTGGGGAAGCACTTTAGGTAATCTTTCAAAACCTAATAATCTAAACATTAACAAGTGGATTGTTTTAAATGTAACCTGTGATAATCATTCTCTTGAGCAAAACCAAATTGCATCAATGGATGTTTCATTTTATCTAAATGATCCAATCTTGAAATATACTTCTTTACCGGATATTGATTTTGATATTGTCAGTGTAAATGGTGTTATCCTAAAAGATTATGAGTTCAAACAGACTGGTTTGGATGATGGTGTTGTAACTTTCAAGTATAATGATGTAATCTATAATGTCACTTTTGAATTTTTAAAGTCAAATCCTGATATTTCCATTAAAAGTGAGGATATAATGTTTGGTGATGATTTATCAGTCAGCCTTACTCTTCCAGGTGATGCAACAGGAAATCTAAGCATTAATGTTGGAAATTCAACACAAACACTTGATGCAAATAAAAACATCCATGTTTCATTTACAGGTATTAAGGCTGGCGATTACACAATCTGTGTTTCATATAGTGGTGACGGGAAATATTTGCCGCAAAACGGCACTTTTAACGTTTCTGTTTTAAAGCATGTCTCACAAATCAGTTTGGATATTGCACAAATCATTGTTGGTGAAAATCTGGTTTTATCAATTACAACTTCAAATGGCACAACCGGAAATGTTACATTAAAAATCAACAAGGATAATCATTCATTATCACTAAACGATTCCAAAACAAATTATACAATCAAAAACATCTCAAGGGGAGACTACATTATAACTGCAGTTTATGATGGTGATGAGAAATACTTATCAAGTAGTGTTTCAACAAAAATTGAAGTAGATAACATCAGCTCAGATATGGAAATATCACTTAATGATATTGTCTATGGTGAGGCTGAAATCATTAACGTCAAATTAAATGATAATGCAACCGGAAATGTTACAGTTGCTGTTGATGGCATTTCAAAAACATCAGAAGTTATAAATGGCATTGCAAAATTCGAAATTCCTAATCTGGATGCGGGAAATAAAACTGTATGTGTCTTCTACACAGGTGATGATACCTACTTTAACATGACACGCACATCCACATTCATAATATCTAAAGCGAATCTGACATTCAACATTTCATCAGATGATATTAAAATCGGTCGTGAAGCTGTCGTACACATTACAGTTCCTCCTAAAACCAGTGGAACATTCACCATTGGTGATGATGTAATCACTATCCCGTTATCAGGTGACATTTCATATGTACTTTATGATTTGGCGATAGGAGAATATGAAATAACAGCAAAATACAGTGGAAACAATTATAATAATGTTTCCAATTCCACTTCATTTAAGGTAAGTGAATATCCGTCTGCGCAATGGTCCAATGATGGATTTGACACTAAAAACACTGGTAAGGCAACATACACTTCATCAGCTAACGGTGAAGTATTGTTTAACCTCAATTTTGACAATGATATTGTTGGAAGCATACTGATTGACAGTGAAGGTAATTTCTATGTTTCAACCAATGAAGAGGTCTACTCATTCAACAGCTCAGGTGAGGTTAGATGGATTTTTACAAATAATGATGTATTCGGTAATTTTTCAGGAATGTCAATCAGCCGTGATATAATAAGCATACCTAAATCCGGAGATACATTGTTTTTCATAAATCAATCTAATGGTGTGAGATTTGACTCTTCCAATATCTATCAGGCATCAAGCATATACGCACCAGTCGTTGATTCAAACGCAAACCTTTATGTTTCAAGCGAATATCAGGTAACATCTGAAAACTACAAGCTGGTGATTGTTCCGTTTAGGATGTGGGAATCCGGCGGAACTCCTGAGATGATTAATCTGGGTAAAGTGCAAACATTAACTTCCCCAACAGTCAGTGAGGAAATAATTGTGGTTTTAGGTGAAAACAGATTGATGGTATTGAATGCCAATTCATACGAATCACTATTCATCAAAAGTGATGATTTCGCCCCAATAAGACCAATAATCGGTGAGGGAAATATTGTCTATGCAGTAATTGGTGATTCCATTGTTGCATATTCAATTTCAGGTCTCCAGCTTTGGAAAACCACTATCCCAAACGGTGTTGGAAACAGTCTTGTTTTTGACAATGAGCAAGGATTATATACAATCAACAAATTAGGTAATCTGTATAAGTTTGATGTTATCAGTGGTGAGGTTTCTTTAGTCTCTGCTTTGAATTTTACTTCAGATATTTTGATTGACAGTGATGGTAATTTGTATGTGGGTTCTGGTGAGTTTTTATATGCTCTTGACAGTGAGGGTAATATTCTCTGGAAGTCTGATGTTGGTTTTATAGTTACTGGTAAGCCTGTTATGGATAATAATGGAACAATTTATGTTTCTGGTAAAAATAATGTTGCTTCCATAATCAATGCTCCTTTAAGAGATCCAAACATTACAGTCTCTGCTGAAGATGTGGTTTATGGTGAAGAGGTAAATATTGAAGTTACTGTTGACAATCAGACTTTCGGTGATGTGTCTGTTATCATTGACGGCATTAAATACACAGAACCTATCAGTGATAGTAGAATCATAAAAACAGTTTTTGGTTTGAAATCAGGTAACCACAGTGTTGAGGTTGTTTACGATGGTGATTTAAGGTTTAAACAATCCTCTAAAAAGGTTAATTTCACGGTCCACAGTTTAGATCCTAATTTGGCTCTCAGTGTTGGTGATGTTAATGTGGGTGAATCTGTCGTGTTTAACGTTAATCTGAATAAGGATGCAACCGGTAAGGTCAGTGTTGTCATTGATAATGGAACTTATGAGGCTAATGCTAAGTTGGGTTCCAGTAAAATCACAGTCAGAAACCTGCCTGCAGGCAATTACACTTATGCTTTAACCTACAGTGGAGACGATAAGTACTCAAAAACAATATTAACTGGAAATATCTCTGTTTTTAAATTGGATACTAGTTTGGCTGTTTTGTCCAGTGACATTAATGTGGGAGATGTTGAAAATATTGTTGTTAACATGCCTTCTGCTGTTTCTGGTAATGTATATTTGAATATTTCAAATAAACAGTATAATGCATCTGTTGTTAGGGGCTCTGCTATAATCAAAATTCCGGATTTAGGTGAGGGAGTTTATGATGTTGTAGTCAGATTCACTGGCGAGAAATATGCTGACTGTGAAAACTCAACAGCTTTTACAGTTTCCAAAGTAAGACTCAATAAAGACGTGTTGACTGTTACTAATGGTGTTGTTTATGCCATTAGCTTGCCGTCTGATGCTACAGGTACATTAACAGTATCTCTCAGCAATAAAAATTACTTTAATGATGTGTCTGGTGGTGTGGCAAGGGTTGTTCTTGATGATTTGGCTCCTGGAAATTACTCTGCATCTGTAAGTTACTCTGGTGATGCCAAATACGAGGCCGTAAATTTCGATGATGTCTTCGTAAGTATTGATAAGCTTTTCACTGACATCTCAGTAAGTGTTCAGGACATTGAAGTCGGCCAAACAGCTTTAATTGCCGTTACATTAACACCAATGGATGAAGGTAATGTCATTGTCAATGTCAACAATAAGAATTTCTCTGTGGAAATTAAAAACGGCAAAGGTTCTTTACATCTTTTCAATTTAACCTCTGGCAGTTATCAGGTTGTTGTCCGCTATGGTGGTGATGATAATTACATGTCTTGTGAAAACACAACATCATTTAATGTATTGAAAGTTAACATTGAAGTGAATAATGAGACAATTATGATTCCAGAAGACAATCAGGGAAATTATAGCATTTCCCTTCCGGGTGATGCTACTGGTACATTAACTGTTAGTGTTGATGGTAACGATTATAATGAAACTTTAGTCAATGGTAAAGCTACAGTTAGTGTTTCTGAGTTAAGTGAAGGCTCCCATAATATTACTGTGTCTTATTCTGGTGACAGTAAATATTTACCAATCTCTAAGTCCAGTGTTGTTGTTATAAATCCTGTAAACTCAACTGATGGTAATGATACTGTTGTGGATAATTCAACTGCAGGAAACACAACTGATACTGGAAACTCCACTATTGGTAATAACACTGAAAATACTACTGGTGATAATAATTCATCTGGAAATGTTACTAATCCTTCTGTTAATGTTCCTGATGAAGCTTTTGTCATTCCTGAATCTGGAAATGAATATAGTATTTCTCTTCCAGATGATGCTACAGGCTCTTTAACAGTAACTGTTGATGGAGTTCCATACTCTCAAAACCTAACAAACGGTAAAGCCACAGTTAATATTCCTGAGTTGGGTGAAGGTTCTCACAATATCACTGTAACATATTCGGGTGACGGTAAATACGCACCATCATCCAAGTCAAGTGTTGTTGTAAAAGAACATGTTCCAGTCATCAAATTGACAGGGTCTAATCTTAACATGGTATACACTTCAGGCAAGTACTTCAAGGTCAGACTGACCATTGACGGCCAACCGTTTGCAAGTCAAAATGTTAAAATCACTATTAACGGCAAGACTTACTCAAAAGCCACTGACAAGAATGGTTATACTTCACTGAAAATTAGTCTGGCTCCTAAAACATACACTGTCAAGGCAACCTACGCCAATCTCACAGTTACCAAGAAAGTCACTGTTAAAAGTATCATAACAGCTAAAAACATTAACTCCAAAAGGTCGGCTAAAACAGTGAAAATAAAAGTGACCTTGAAAAAGGTTAACGGCAAATACCTTAAAAACAAGAAAATAACTTTGAAGTTCAACAAAAAGACTTTCAAGGCTAAAACCAACAAGAAGGGTGTCGCAACATTCACTATCAAAAACAGCGTCTACAAAAAGCTCAAGACAAACAAGAAGTACGCCTATCAGGTTATCTACGGCAAGGACAAGGTCAAGAAAACTATAAAATTCAAAAAATAAAATGGGGAATTTCACATTCCTCAACTTTTTTTATTTTTTCATGTAGATTAACCATTTCAAAGATACTATTTTTATACTCAAAATCAATTTAATTGAAAATCCAATCAATTAAAATAGCTACATCACTAATCATAATTATAATTGCTCCTTCTTTCTTCAAGCATCACGATACTTATTTCCAGTCATGGTTCCTGTTCAGTAACATAACTTATATATACTTGGTGGATAACTAGAAGATTACGAGATGGATTTTATAGGAGACATTTGTTTAATCTATCGGAATATAAAAGAGGTTATAGAAATGTATTATACTAGAGACCAGGATTTGATAGATGATTTTCACTTAAAATCAGGCCATAGCGCAGGATCTATAAAATCATACAGGACAGTATTCAATAAATACAAGAAATTCCACAACATGAGTCTTTGCGATTTGTTGGCAGAAGCAATAACAGAACAGGAAAACCGCACTCCAGAAAACAGATTAACAATATATGACAGGATAATCTCATTCAGGGATTATCTAATCAAAAACCATATTGGAAACACAATTACAGATTCAATTTCAAAAATCAAGACATTCTCCACTACAACAGGGTAACAATACCATTCATACCACCACTCAACAGCAAGTATGTCAGCAAAAACGATTTGATAAGCTTCGCCGATTTACCGACAAAGGATGAACTGAGACTTGCAATGCAGTTTGCAGACGATGACTTGAAGATGTGGATTATGGTTATCATATCATCAGGCGCAAGCAGATGCGAGGCCAAATCCATGACAAACAGAACACTATTTGAAGGAACAAGAGCCTATCACAAAAAGGACAATTTCCATGACGCTTTAAAGTACTTGGCCAGAAACAACAACGTGGTGTGCACCTGCAAGCTAGTCAGGCAAAAGACAGATAAGCCATATTATACTTTCCTTAATCCGGAATGCGTGCAGAGGATTGCTAAAATCAAACTGAAGCATGAGGACTTTGATTTAGACGATCCGCTTTTGAAATATAACTTAAACCATGTAAATCATAAGTTTAAAAAGCTGAATGATTATCTCAGCTTCGGTGAGGTTGGAGGCTATGCAAGGCTTCGCCCTCATATGCTAAGGAAGTTCAACTCAACATATCTGACTCAGGGCTCTTTTGATGACAATCTCTTGGGTATGGACAGCGTTGATTTGCTTCATGGCCGTGGCAAGAACAAGACAAGACAGGCATATTATAAGGACAATCCTGACTTTCTGAAGTTTGAATACATCAAGGCAATGAGCAACATCTCACTCTATCGAAGATACGATTATAAGATTGTAAACGGAAGGGTGAAGGTTATATCAAAGCCTTTATGATAACTATGTTTTTTGTAAGGAAGATACAATACATATAATAGCCATGATATATAAATAATATAATATGTTAGATAATAAAAAAGATAATATTAGTTGGACAAGCTTTTGTCAGGCCATGAATTCAATAGCCTACTGGCTTGTCCAGAACAAAAAGAAGTATAAAAAACGTGATTACTACCAGATACTAACATTAAAAGGCAGCTGCAAAGATATTGAAAAGAAAGCGAAGAAATTAGGAGGTGATAAGCTAGTGGCAATGTATGTCATGGCAGTGATTAAGGACAACAAGTCACTGGATTTCCTTCCAAACTATGTAATGCTAAAGAACTCAACCAAAATCGACAAGGCAGAATATGTGGACATGGCAATAAGGACTGAAAGCTATATCAGAGCAAACGGAAGGCTTCCTGCAATCGTTTACAGAATGTCAAAGCTTCCGGATTACAACGACTCAACAATGAAACTGTTTATCAAGACATTCAACTACAAAGGAAATACAATAGATGAAGCATTAGCTATTATAGCAAAGAAGAAATTATACAGCAAATACTTTGATTCTCAAAAGACAGACAAGAAAACAATCAATGATGCCAGTCAGGGCAAGGGTTCCAATTGTGTCGACTGGGGACAGGTATATTACAGAATAGCTAAATCTTTGGGTTATGATGTGCAGTTTGTCCATGTTAAATGCAGAGTATCCGGAACCGGCCACATCAGATTGAGATTAAGACATAAAAAGCATACTTCAGGAAACTGGATTAACAGAGACCCTGCTGCAGTGGCAGATGCGACTTCAGGAAATGTCAGAGCAATCTGGTGTGAAGATGGATATCTCATAGCATATGATCCATCTTGGATATTTACAGACTTATATAGCAGTTAACGTTAATGTTAACTCATTTTCTTTTTTTAATATGACTTTGAGGTTTAGTCATTAAGATATTTTCAATGGATTAAATTTAATTTATGAAAGGTTATTTAAGAATATGAAAATAAATCTATATATAAAAGAAATTAATTGTTGATAAAAATGAGCATTATTAAAGATTTAAAAATTGAAAATGACGATTATACAATTATAAACTCTCCTAATGAAGACTGGTTAATGAACTTGTCTAGGATTAATATTTTTGTAGGTGCGAACAATACTGGTAAAAGCAGATTTATGAGGTCATTATTCTATGTAGATAAAGATTATACTTTAAAATTTTTACCGAACGACCCCCAGTTTGATACTTTTTTAAAACAATCTGAAGAGTTTAAAAAATCAATTAATAAAAAGAATGGCTTTTTAGACTCTCAAGGCCAAAGACGAGCAAAATCAAACATTCTTAAAGGCTTACATAATCCTGAATTTATTGAAGAAGCAAGTGCCCCATTTCCTGATTTAATAAAAATTCATAATAATATAGATAATGACTTCAAAAAGCAACCTATGAGCTATGAACATGGATGTGAGGAAATCTTTAAAAAATTTTTCAATGAAATAGATATAGCTGATAATTTATTTAGATACAATTTTTATAGAATATACATTCCTTCATTGAGAGGATTAATACCGTTATGTCCTTCGGAATTCAAGTCAGAAGAACAAACTAATGATTTATATGCTGAAAGAATAAAAAATGATTATTTTCCAGATGAGCGAAACATAATAATTGATGTTAATGATTTTTTGGAAAAGGATGATGAAGATGAATCTGAATCAAGAGTATTGCATTTAGAAGACATTTTAAAAAAAAGTAAATATTTTTCTAAACATTCAATTATCACGGGCTTACAATTCTATGACTCTGTAAAAAACTATTTATTAGGTGATTTAGAACAACGGGAGATGATTCGTGAATACGAAAATTATTTATCTAAAACATTTTTTGATGAAAAAGAAGTTGCATTAATTCCAAAAGTTAAAGATGATGTTTTAACTATTAAAATAGGAGATGAAAAAGAAAGGCCAATGTATAATCTTGGTGATGGAATACAATCTATCATTTTAATTACACTGCCCTTATTTTTATATTTGGATATATCAAAAGTACGTAATACAAATGTGTTAGTATTTATTGAGGAACCTGAAATAGGTCTTCATCCAAGTTTGCAAAGAACATTAATTGAAACATTATTAGATAAACGTTTTGAAAATTTTCAATTTTTCTTTACAACACACTCTAATCATTTTTTAGATATGCAATTTGAAAATAGGGATATTTCCATTTATTCTTTTGATAAGTCTATTAATAATGAAGAGAGTTCAATTAATGAATTCACTGTTGAAAAAGTTGATTTTAATCATTATCCAACACTAGAAAAATTAGGTGCCCTTCCTTCTTCCGTATTAGCAAATAATTGTACAATATTAGTTGAAGGGTCATATGATATTGTGCATTATGATTTCTATCTTAAGTTATATCAAGAAAAAT
>Ga0247609_10002847_pt1 | contig 17920 bp, 10 predicted proteins | sample 172DNAGHGlowgp2_FD_193487 | JGI IMG/M metagenome (GOLD analysis project Ga0247609, IMG submission 193487) | Sheep rumen microbial communities from Palmerston North, Manawatu-Wanganui, New Zealand - 1728 DNA GHGlow gp2 | ecosystem: Host-associated > Mammals > Digestive system > Stomach > Rumen ...
ATTTGCTGTTGCTTACCACTTTCCAAATGGAAGATGAGAGAGTCGCGCACCAGGATAGGGGAGTCCACGTTCTTGGGTTTTCCGATGATGTCGGCAAAGATGAAAAGACTGTCTTCTTTCAGAATCTCGATGTCGGTGAGAGAGGCACCGCTATGCCCATCCACATTGATACGAAAACCACTGGCGCCACCGCTTGCAAGGCGAATGGAGCTGATGCGGATGCCATCCTTGTTGCGATTGAAAACCTTGAATCGCTTGGTGGAACTGCCGATGGTGGTGAAAACCGTGTCGAAACGAACGGTATCGGATTCGAAGCTGAGTCGTGCGCTGGTGCTGGAAGTGAACTGTTCTTCCTCGGAGCAACTGAAAAAGAGTGCTCCCAAAGCCATCACACAGGCGAAGATATATATGAGTCTTTTCATTTATTTTAATAGTTAGCCCCCTCCCAACCTCCCCGAGGGGAGGAGAAAGCCATCCGGATGGGCAGGAGAGCTGATTCTTTCTAAAATATAACGTAAAAGTCCGCACATTATTGCATCGCGGTGTCATTGTTGCCACAAAAAGAAGCGACTACCTGACGCAGTGCCAGATAGTCACAATGGAAGCCCCCTCCCAACCTCCTCAGCCCCCCTCCAGCTCCCCCGAGGGGGAGTGAATAACCATCCGGATGGCTTTTCTCCTCCCCTCGGGGAGGCTGGGAGGGGGCCTGGGCTTGGAGTAGTTTATTTTTCTTTTTACTTCTGCAAGAACTTCTTGCCATTGCAGATAACGATACCCTTGTAGTTCTTGTCAACTACTTGACCAGAGAGGTTGTAGATGCGGGAATCATTCAAAGTAGTGGTAGAGAGAGTTGCGATACTGTCGGCAATACCAGTGTTTCTTTTGAATGTCACTTTCGTACACTTTGTGTTATCACCATTGAGTAGGAATGAACCTCCCCAACCACCTGCCTGATAAGCTTTGTCAATCATTTCTTGAGTAAGTTCCAAACTTACGTAAGGAGTAGCAGCGAGGTCAACAATTTGCACATCTTCCTTAACACTTCCATCTTCATTGTATGAAATATCGTTAGAGAATGCTGCATACTTCTGAGTCCAGTGTCCTTCGAAGATTTCAAGATTCCATTGTTTTGCTGGGTCGATAGGCTCAATATAGAAGCGAATTACATCACCAGGTTTAGCGTCGAGATTCTTGAGCTCTGCACCTCCGTCACTGAGGATATTTGGTTGATTTCCCCATCCTGTTGCGATGAGTTCTTGTTCGATGAGCACGATTTCCTCATCTTCAGATGGTGTGTCACCGGCTGGTTCGAAAGCCACATCTGTTACGATGCAACCCATACCTTGAACACGAAGTCCACCATTGTTGTTGATAACCTGTGCATAATCCTCAGTCACAGTGTATGTGGCAGTGCCTGATGCCAAAGACAAAGCTTCGCCTAAATCCGACCAGTCTGCATTGCTTTTTGGAAGCACTTGAGGACCCCACTGCCAATCAGCCACTTCGATAGCTTCACCAGTGAAGATGAACTTATCACCAGCCTTCACGTCAGTCTTCTTGATAAGGAAAGAAGCACTCCAAGAGTCGAAAGTAACAGGGAGAGCAGGGTCGATGTCCAAGCCGCCAGATGGAGGAGTTGGAGTTGCACCATCGCCAAATTCAACAACGAGCACATAGCAGAGCTGTTCGCCAGAGTTAGTGAAAGTGAAAGAAGCTGCAGCTTCAGGGAGCGTGTAAGAGCGAACGTCAGGGTTTGCACCATCTTTGAAACACATCAGTTCACCACACTCTTCAACAGTGTAAGTCACGCCAGCTACTTCCTTCCAGAAAGCAGGGCGGTCGGTCTGAGCATCCTTGTTGACATAGCTATAGAAAGTAGCCTTCGAAACCTTCTTTCCTTCAGGAGCGGTGAAAGTGTTCTCAGCACCATTCGAAACCTTCATGGATACATACTCGGTTCCATCGATGGTAATTTTGTTTCCTTTGCTGATAGTTTTGTCTGGGTTACCAGTGATTTGGATTTTTGCACCGTCGGCAAATGTGATTGTGTTGTTAGCCTCGAAGTCATCCTGCCAACTATAGATGGCGGATTCCTGGGCACTCATGCTAATGGCAGAGAAAGCCAAAGCAACAAGAGTAAAAAATTTCTTCATAAATGAAATGAAATTAATTGGTTAATAAAAAGTGATTAATTCATGCAAAATTAATGGAATCCATTGAAAAAAGCAAGTGTTCCCTTCTTTTTTTGATGATTTGAGTCTTTAAAGAGTAATAATCAGATAAATCACGCACACTTGCGGGATGGGGCATTACCCTTTCCGCATGGTTGATGGAGGGTTTCTGATGGCTTGCCATTGAAAAAGCGAATCGGCTGGGAGCCAGTGATATTAGAACTTCCTTAGGATTTCTCCTGCTATAGGGGATTCACTTCAGTACGATAGGGGACGGACTACTTGTCCGTTGGTATCGTACTCTTAGTCCGTTGGGAACGTACTGTCAGTCCGTTGGGAACGTACTAAAGTTGTGACGCAATGAAATTGAAAAAGAAATAGAGCAGGGATGCACAAAAAAGCGCCTAAGGTGCAAATGATTACAGGCATAGGCGGAACCTCACTAACTTTTGGGGCTTTTCGGGGCTTTCTCTTGAGGTCAAAATCTATATATTCCCCATTTTATCCCTACTAAAGTCTTGATTAGTCTTTGCGCTATGAAAAATAAGAACTACCTTTGCAATGTTTTGATGAAGGTTCAGGACCGATGGTCGTTTTAAGTAAGTATCCTTTAACTAATATCATGTTATGAAGAAATTTATCTGTTTTTCTCTCTTTGCGCTCATGGGTATTGCGGGTGCTGTGGCTCAGCCTGCCGATGCTCGTGTCGATGAATCGCTATCGCGACATCAATTCTTCTATGCAGGACAAAGCAAACAACGGCGGATGTTCATCGTGAAGGATGGACAGATCAGCTGGAGCTACAAGGACTTGTTGGGTCGCGGCGAAATCAGCGATGCCGTGCTCATGACCGACGGGCATATCCTCGTAGCCCATCAGTATGGTGTGGCGGAGATGGATGCCAACGGACGGACTGTTTGGCAATATGCCGCTCCCGAAGGGACGGAGATTCATACCATTCAGCCCATCGGACGCTCATACGTGGTGTTTGTGCAGAATGGTAAGCCAGCCAAGACGGTGGTGATGGAGATTCCATCGAGGCGTATCGTGCGCGAGTTCGTGTTGCCGACGAATGAGAAGGGTTCGGTACACGGACAGTTTCGCAATGCCCGCCTGTCGAGCCGAGGCACTTACCTGATAGCGAACATGGCGATGGGTTGTGTTCACGAGTTTACCGCTGACGGCAAGGAAGTCGATCGATGGACGGGCATGCTGCCGTGGTCGGTGGAGGAGATGCCCAAGACGGGAAACCTGCTCATCACGGGGCGTAAGGGTCTGATACAGGAAATCAACCGCCAAGGACAGACGGTGTGGCAGATGAATACGACGGACTACGGTGTGACGCAACCCCAGAAGACGGTGCGTCTGAAGAACGGCAACCACCTCGTGAACAACTGGTACAACGAATGGAACAAAGAGCCGATGGACACGGTCCATGCTCCTGTGCAAGCCATCGAGGTGGACAAGGAGGGTAGGGTGGTGTGGCAACTCCGTTGCTGGAAGAATCCCGACCTCGGTCCTTCGACCACCATCCAGCTGCTCGACGATGCCGTGAACCGCGACCGTCTGTTCTTTGGTGAATTCAACGCCAAGGCACCCAAGCTCCTTGTCGGTCCCAACCAGGCGGTAGGCGTGGGGCGTGGCATCCATCCTGGGCGTGTGGCATGGATTCATGCGCCTGGCGTGGCGAAGTGGGACGGAAAGACGGGGCTGTGGGTGGAGGACCGCTGGAACGACCAGGCGAAAGCCGATGCCATGGTGGAGGAGGCGGTGGTGGAATTGACGGGGGAAGCAACGCCCAAAAAGGCATGGCGTGCCTTGTTCAGACACTTCAACAAGATTCACGGACGGGGTGCCCGAGGCTATAAGAAGGGGGAGATGATTGCCGTGAAGCTGAATCTGAACAATGCCATTACGCATCACGATACCATCGAACTCAACTCATCGCCTTTTGTGACACTGGCACTGGTGCGATCGATGGTTCGCGATGGCGGCATCCGAGAGCAGGACATCGTGGTCTGCGAACCCAGCCGTGCCATCACCGACTCCATCTACAACAAGATACACCGTGAGTTTCCTCGGGTGCGTATGATAGACAATATAGGCGGTGACGGACGTGAGAAGTGTGAGTACTATCCCGAACAGATTGTTTATAGCGTTGACAACGGCAAGATGGCTCGAGGTTTGGCGAAGTGTATCGTGGATGCCGACTACCTCATCAACTCAGCCCTGCTCAAGACGCACTCGGGTCCGGGTGTGACCCTGACATCGAAGAATTGGTACGGCGCTACTGACATCAACCTGCTTTGGCGACAGAATGCCCACAACAACGTGAGTCAGGACAAGCGCAACGGCAAGCCGCAATATAAGACCTTCGTGGACTGGATAGCACACAAGGATATGGGACAGAAGGCGTTGCTGTATTTGATTGACGGTACCTACGGCTCGCGCGACGTGAATGGTGCACCAAATCCCAAATGGATGAAGGAACCGTTCAATGGTGACTGGGCTTGCTCGCTCATCATGTCGCAGGACGAACTTGCCTGCGATGCGGTGGGCATGGACATCATCATCGGCGAATGGCCTGAATTTGGCAGTCTGAGCTACTGCGATGAGTATCTCCTCGAGGCTGCGAGCATCCCACGAACTCCGAGTGGCACCCTCTATCATCAGGAGGGCAAGGCGCTGACTCAGCCGCTCGGACTCTTTGAGCACTGGAACAATCCAAAGGAACGCAAATATACTAAAATCGACTTGAAATACAAGAAGTTATGATACGCAACGTGCTATTCATCCTCTGGCTACTCCTATCGGTAACGATGGCAAGAGCGCAGGTCTCAGATGCATTCAGTGGCATTCTGCCAGTCACTGACTCTGCGATGAAGAAGAGTCTCAACGGCGACTGGAGGCTCAAGGTGGTGAAAGGTATCAGGGAAGAGCAGAGCGTACCTGGAGTGGATGGAACGTGGGGGACGATTCCCGTTCCTGGTTGCTGGGAGGCATACGGATTCTGCCAACCCAAGTATGATAGTCCTGATTCGCTCACTGGCTATTATCGAACTACTTTCAGCGTGCCCTTGGCATGGAAGGGCATGCGCATAGCACTTCGCTTCGACGGTGTGCTCTATGGCTACGACCTTTTTATCAACGGCCATCATGCGGGTTCATGGCGTTCTGCCTATAACACTGCCATCTTCGACATCACGCCTTATATCAACAAGAATTCGGAGGTGCAGGAAATTGCCATGCGTGTGGTTTCGCGATTCAGAGGCAGCGATTTCGACTACAACGACGATTGGGCACCCAACGGTATTTTCCGCGACGTGACACTGATGGCGGTGCCTTCCACACATCTCTCCGACCTCACCATCCACACTCGCAACACGGGCGAAGTGAGCGTGAAGGTAGATATAGCCCATGCCAGCAAGAACACTACTCTGTGGCACGAGATTCTGAATGCCCAGGGCGACATCGTGACTTCGGGGCATACGGGTAGTTTGATGGTCCATGACCCTCAGTTGTGGACAGCTGAGACACCTTATTTATATACGCTGCGTACCAAACTCATTCAGAAGGGCAAGACGCTCCAGACGTTTGAGCATCGGTTTGGTTTCCGCGAACTGACGATAGACGGCAAGGTGCTGAAGCTCAATGGGCAGCCTATCAAGTTACGCGGTGTGACCTCCCACGCCACTGATCCCGTGACGGTCAAGGTGATCAACGATGCCAGCATCCTGCGCGACATGCATCTGATGAAGGAGGCAAGCATCAACTATATCCGCACCTCGCACTATCCTCGAGAGCCTCGTTTTTACGAACTGGCTGACTCAATGGGTTTCTACATCATCGATGAGGTGCCTTTTGGCTATGGTGACAAAAACCTTTCTGATTCCTCCTTCTATCCCATGCTTCAGCAACGAGCACAGGCTACTATCCTCCGCGATAAGAACCATCCATCGGTGATGATTTGGAGTCTTGGCAACGAGAATCCACTGACGGATATCTGTGTCAGACTGGGTGATTATGTGAAGACGGAGCTTGACAGTGTTCGTCCCATCTGTTATCCACAGGTAGGCTCTTATTTCCGTCGCTTTAACTACGACTTCCCCAAAGTGGCGGACATCTATGCGCCTCACTATCCCACAACCTCTCAGATTGCCGATTTCTATCAGCGTGCTGACCGCCCCGTCATCTTCACGGAGTATCTGCATACATTGGGTATCTCCTTCGAAGACCACGACCGCCAGTGGGAAATCATAGAACGCACCCCATGCATCGCTGGTGGGTCGGTCTGGGAATGGGTGGACCAGGGAATGCCTTTCAGTTCGCCACTGCAGAGCCGCTATGGCTATGAGGAGAAGGTGTTTACGTCCATGAACGGTGGTTTCGAGATGTATGGTAACAAAGGAACAGACGGTCTGTTGTATGCCAACCGTACGCCTCTGCCCAACTACTACGAACTTCAACACAATTATGCACGTGCATTCGTTGAAGGCATTGATGACGGTGTGCTCACCATTGCCAACCGCTACGACTTCCTGAATCTCAAGGATCATGTCTCCTTCCACTGGATGCTCACTAACGATCGCGACACGGTGATGCGAGGTGCTTTCAGTCCTGATTGCAAGCCTCACCATTCCACAACATACGCCCTCGACCTGCCTAAGACGAATGGGCTCAGTCTGTTGCATTTTGACATAGAGGATGCCCAGGGGCATCATTTCCTCCACCAGTCGTTTATCCTCCAAAAACCGAAGATGGAATGGACAGGGCATGGTAGCGGTTCGGTACAAGTGAAGCGTGAGATGGTGCGTACGGGTCGAAAGCCTACCATGGGTGAGCGTCTGACACAGAAAGGACGATTACCTGAAAAGTATCTGTTGCCGATAGACAATCCCCAAGTAAAAGCCGACATTCAGAGTCGTGCAAATGAGGGTGGTGAGGAGGTGACATTCACGCTCTCGCCTGATACAGCCGATGTGTTCCGCTCGGAATTAGGACTTGCCTATCTGCTTGACTCCAGCATCGACCGTGTTCAATGGATTGGCTACGGACCATTTGCCAGCTATCCTGGACGGCATCAAGCATGCAGCTATGGCTTCTGGGCAAAGCACAAGGATGATCTCTACTTCGAGGGTAATCATAGTGGCATCGATGCAGCTTTCTTCTCTGATAAGGAAGGCAACGGCATCCTCATCACTGGCGACTCTCTGAATTTGAATTTTGAACAGACAGACAGGGGTATCGTGCTAACGATTAATGCTGCCGTGAGTGGACAGGGTCCAAAGTTTGCAAAGACCAGTTTCCCTGGATGGAAAAAAGGTGATCGCCCTGTGGGTGTCACTTTCCAAAGCTACTATATCAAGTCCAATGTGATGCCTGAGATATTGCGACGTATGTTTGTTTCCCCAGCATCCATCGCCGCTCCTTTCCGTCCGTTCGAGACACAATATGACACGTATTTGATGAAATTCGATGATGTGTTTCAGAACTAAGTAATGATAAATTAATAACTTGTTATGGACCTCGTTCAAAATCATTTAGTAATTATGAAACAAAGACTTATTGCATTTCTGCTTCCCCTTTTTCTTTGCGTTTTTGCAAATAAGGCATCCGCTTATGATGCTAAAGTGGATGGTATTTACTACCTTTTCTCAGGCACTAATGCTACTGTGACTTATTTGCTCAACGGAACAAATAACACGCTTGCCTATTTTGAAACGGCGCTTGCGCCTTGAACCATGACCGTAGGTCAAATATCCTATGATAATAAAGATTTTTGATAATCCAGCAGCGGTGTCTGAACAGATGCTTGAGGATGAGATGCTCGAACTTCCTTTGTGGAGGGTGCGCAAGGTTCGAAGTTTTAAATTTCTCATAGACAGAGTTTTATGCACTGAGGCATATCTCCTTCTGAAAAGAGGTTTGAAGGAGGGGTATGGCATTGATTGTATGCCAGAATTCGACTATATAGCGCACGAAAAGCCTGTGCTTAAGCACTATCCCGACATTCACTTTAATCTTAGCCATTGCAAAAAGGGAATACTTTGTGTGATAGATGACAAGCCTGTTGGGTGCGACATAGAGGAGATTGAAAAGAAGTTTGACCTCAATCTTTGCCATGTATGCTACAATGCCCAAGAGATAAAGGATTTGCAGAACGCTGATGACCCCTGTATCGCCTTTACTGAATTATGGACCAAGAAGGAGGCTGCCCTTAAATTGACCGGCGAAGGATTAACCGACGATCTCCCTTCATTGTTTACAAACGGGCTGAAAGAGCAAGTGAAGTTTGAAACACATATATGCAAAGATAAAGGGTACGTCTATTCCATTTGCCACTATAACAGCACTCCTCCTCATCCATCAGGTAGCCAACTATCATTTTAGTGCACGATAAGCAGCATCGTCCACAGGTTCCAACCACTCGTTGGATACACCTTCCTGCACATCCTTATGGTAGGTGAGATGCTGGAACCATGAGTCTTTTTGAGCGCCATGCCAGTGTTTTACCTCAGCAGGAACCGCAATGATGGTGCCAGGCGTCATCTCAACAGCTTCTTTACCCCATTCCTGGTACCAACCGCGACCAGCGACGCAGATGAGTACTTGCACCTGCTTGTGGTGGATGTGCCAGTTGTTGCGGCAACGAGGTTCGAAGGTGACATTCATCACGCCACCACCGACATCTGCCAGATAGCTCTGACCGATGAAATACTTGCCGTATGGATTAGGCTCACCCTTTTGCCATTTGCTGTGCAGGGTGTAGCCCTCACTGTCGAGCCATGCAGAGAGTTCATCCACCAACGGCTGACTGTTACCCATATTGACGGCACCTTGCTTATGGGCTGCAAGTTGTGGAGCAACTCCATCGAGACCGCTGAGTGCTGCTACAGTTACTATCTCACGGTCGGCAGGAGAGAGCTGATCGCCAGCAAAGATGTCACCAAAGAGATGCGATTTCAAGTAGTAGTCGTCCTGCGGACAGAATTCGTAATTGAAAGGACGACCCGAGAGCTGTGTCTGGTTCTTCCTGCCCAGTTCGTATGCCTTTCGAGCATCATCCCATTCTGCAGGACGAGTCCAAGGCTTACCCTCTTGCCAATTCGACTGTTTCTTCTCTAACACTTTACTCAAGACACCCAGTGCATTCAGTGAACGTGGAAATCCCGTGTAGGCATAGAGTTGTGAGAAAGCCTCCTTCAGTTCGTTGATAGTCACTCCGTTGTCGAGAGCTATGCGCACGACTGGCTCCAAACGCTCCAAATCACCCTGTGCCATCAGGCAGGCACATGCCGCTAATCCTTTTTGACGCTCTGTCAATGTCTGACTGTTTACCATAGCCATAGTGAATATTGCAAATAGAAATAATAGGATTCTTTTCATTTCTCCTTTCGATGTCTTTATTACATATTCTTTTTAAAGAACTCTGCCAAACTGTCCCATGGAATCATGTTTTTTGGCTGTCCTTTACCTTTTAGCTCTTCATAGCCGCCATCGTAGAGGTCGCAGTGTGAGGCATCAGGGATGATGAGCAACTGCTTGTTTTCTGGATTAGGGTTTGGCTTGCCAACGAATTTGTAGCCTTCTGCCTTGCCATCTACCATATAGTGATAGGCTGCTTCTCCGAAATAGCGTGAGTGAGCATCAGCACCATGCATCACGAGAACGGCAGAGCGAATTTCGTTGATGTAGTAGAGGAAACGGCTGTTGGCGTATGCTTGTGTGCCGATAACTCGCCAACCATCGCTGGAGTTGCCGCTGCGCTTGTGATAGCCACGCTCAGTCTTATAGTAATCGTAGTAGTCGTGAACAAAGCGAGGAGCCTGAGGAGGCACTGTGTCCAGCACACCGCCAGCCATCGCTTGAGGGTCGGTTAGACGTTGTTTGGAAAGATTTTCACGATTTTTATGACGAGCTTCTTCGAGGTCGAAAGCATCGTTGTAGTCGTTGCCACTGACGCGGGTCATGTCGTACATCGTAGCGGCAACAGTAGCTTTGATGCGAGTGTCGGTAGCAGCTGCATTGAGTGCGATTCCACCCCAACCGCAGATACCGATGATGCCTATGCGATTGGCATCCACATTGTCTTGTTTTGAGAGGAAATCAACGGCAGCCATAAAATCCTCGGTATTGATGTCGGGCGAAGCCGTTCGACGAGGTTCACCGCTACTCTCGCCAGTATAAGATGGATCGAAAGCAAGTGCTACAAAACCGCGTTCAGCCATCTTCATGGCATAGAGTCCGCTCGACTGCTCTTTCACGGCACCGAAAGGACCACTGACCGCGATAGCAGGCAACTTTTCACTTTTCTCTTTTAACTTTTCATTCGCCGCAGGCGTATAGAGGTCGGCTGCCAGGGTTAGTCCATACTGTGTTTCAAACGTCACCTTGCGGTGGTTCACTTTTTCGCTTAGTGGGAACACCTTATCCCAATCCTGCGTCAGTTCCAATTCTTGTTTCATATTCTCGTCTGTTGTTGGTTGATGACTGTTGTTACATGCTATGAGCATCGTGCTTATCAGCATGGTAGTGAAGAATATTTTTCTCATTGTATATTTTGTTTTTCTTGAATCGAATCATCGTATGACCACTTTCTTGCCATTCTTTACATATATCCCTTTGGAAAGACTGTTAGCCTTCATTTCCGAAGAGCCGTCGGTTACTCGTAGCTTTTGTCCGTTTAGTGAGTAATATACTCCTTCTTCTTGACGATTACCATTCGTGCTCTTGATGGCTGAAGTGCCCGGTGTCAGCGACAGCGTAACGTTGATGTTCCTTTCTCCTGCTTTCAGGAATGTGCGCAACTCAAGCCCCCTCCCGACCTCCTCAGCCCCCCTCCAGCTCCCCCGAGGGGGAGTGAATAACCATCCGGATGGCTTTTTCTCCTCCCCTCGGGGAGGCTGGGAGGGGGCCTTTCACTCCCCCTCGGGGGAGACGGTGGGGGGCTTTGAGGCAGAGAGAAACCCAGTGCACCCCATATCTCAAAGCCACCACTGCTATTGAGGGTTACATGAACGGGTGCTTGTTGCAGCTTTTCAAGCAGTGCCTTAGTGGCAGCATTGTCGATGAGTGTCACGCTCTGCGTCTGCTCATCAATGGTGATATAGATTTTATCCATAGTAGTTTGCGCATTCACTTCACTTTCTGATGAACAAGAGCAAAAAAACATGGCTGATAAAAACAAAAGAATCTGTTTCATTACTCCCATAATCTTATCGTTTAAAGTTTAAAGTTTAACGAAGTTTCATTCTTCATTCTTCATTTTGATTGCAAAGATATTTCATTTTAATGAAATAGGTTTTACATATATTGGCTGTTTATATACCAATATCGCAGAAAATATATAAATATCATAAGAACAATACCATTTTTAGACTATTTTTGCTACTTTTTCATATCTTTGCATCATCATCCTGCAAAAATACCATTGCCATGAAGAAGATACTGAAAGTTGACAGTCCTAACGACTTTGCTCGGTTTGTGGATGCACCTGTGCTGCATCCGCTGGTGAGCATCATCCACTACGATGAACTGGAACCCTTTCGACATAGCCTGAACAATTACGGAGTGTATGGACTGTTTATCCAGCGGCAGTTTCCTCGGATTCTCTCTTACGGCATGAAAACGCTAAAGGTGAGCGACGCCTCCATCATTGCCGTGGAGCCAGGACAGATTGGCGGACTGGAGGATAACGGTGAGCGTATCTCGCTGAGCGGATGGGTGTTGCTGTGGTCGCCCGCATTGCTCCATGGATATGAATTGGAACGTCAGATTGACCGCTTTCAGTTCTTCTCGTATTTCTTCACTGACTCGCTTCGCATGGAGCCTGATGAGTGGCTCTGCATCACGCAGTTGGTGACTCAGATGCGTCAAGAGTTGCAGGCTCACGATGACTCGCCATCGCTCCGAAGCATTCTTTTGGGCTATCTGCGCTTGATATTGGAATATTGCAACCGTATCTACCTGCGCCAACTATCTGAAGAAGACAAAGGTGCCAACGACTTGTTGAAACGCTTTCACAATCTGCTCCAAACGTATTTCCGCGAGAACCGACAACTGTCGCACGGTTTGCCAAGTGTCAGCTACTGTGCTTCGGAACTGGCATATTCTCCACGCTATTTCGGTGACATCGTCCACAAGGCAACGGGCGGAACGGCTATCAGCTACATCCACAACTATGTCATCAATCAAGCCAAGAGTCTGCTGATGCAAGGACACAACATCAGCGAGACGTCGCGCCTCCTCGGTTTCAATTTTCCTCACCATTTCACCCGCCTCTTCAAGCGCATCACGGGGCTCACACCCAGCGATTTTTTAGGAAAGCCCCCTCCCGTCCTCCTCGAGGGGAGGAGAGCCGATAGGGCTAACGCCATAGTTGTAGCAAGTCTTTGTCGCCCCAATAGATATGGATGTAGGATGCTCGGAGGTTCTTATATATATAAATAGGTGGATGTGATGGATGGGTGTGTGGTTCTTCTTCGACGATGTGGGAATAGTGGAATTCATGTCCATGGAAGAGGTAGGGAGTACCATCGGAGGTGATTCCTTTCCATTCCCGATAGCCCAGATGGAGCTTCATGCCTTGGAGAGTGGCGGTTTGATGCAGGACATTTGCCATAGGGTAGGTTTTTCCGTCCATTCCAATAATATTGGAGCAGAGGTACATCATTCCTCCACATTCTGCCAGACAGCATCCGCCATTCTCAATGAAGTTGCGGATGCTTTCAAGCATGGAGTGATTGGAACTGAGTTGAGATAGAAAGAATTCTGGATATCCTCCAGGGAGATAGAGAAGATGGGTAGAAGGGGGAATCTGTTTGTCGGTTAATAGTGAGAAAAAGGTAACGGGACCGAGTGCTTTGAGTCGGTCGATGTTTTCAAGATAGGTAAAATTGAAAGCTGAATCACGAGCGATAGATATGGAGAGTGAGGAGTGAGGAGTGAGAGTGAGGAGTGAGGAATGAGTAGTGAGGAGTTGTTCCATCCTGATGGCTTTCTCCTCCCCTCGGGGAGGTCGGGAGGGGGCTTTGAGCTGGAGGGGTGCTTGTTCCCAATCTAGGTGCTTTTCTACTGCATCAGCAGCAAGTTGGATGAGGGATTCGATGCGTTGTTCGTTGTCGAGAGAGAGACCTAAGTGGCGGGAAGGAATTTCCATTTCGGGAATGCGAGGGATGCACCCCAAGCAAAGGGTATGGGTATCTTCACAGGCTTGACGAAGAAAGGAAGCATGTCGCTCACTTCCCACTTGGTTGAATATCACTCCAGCTATATGAATGTCTGTGCGAAGGGTTTTGAATCCGTGGATGATGCCAGCTGCACTATATGCCATGCTGCGAGCATTAATGATGATAATGACGGGGATGCCGAGGATGGAGGCAATTTCTGCAGAACTGCCGTGGTGGCGGTCGTATCCATCAAAAAGTCCCATCACTCCTTCCACTACGTTGACATCTCGGGAGTAGCGTGAAAACACTTCACGCAAGTGTTCTGCGGTAGTGAATCGGGCATCGAGATTGACCGATTCCACTCCCGAGGCCATGCGATGGTATTGCGTGTCGATATAATCAGGACCGCATTTGAAGGGTCGAACCGCAATCCCTTTTCGTTGCAGCACACGAAGAATACCAATTGTGAGCGTAGTTTTGCCACATCCCGAATTGGTAGCAGCCAACAGAAATGAAATCTTTCTATCGCTTTGTTTTTTTGCTCCAGTTTCAAAGGAGGGAGACGCTAATTGGCTTCGTTGAGCTAAAGGATCTGAATTACTCATTTGAGGGACTTTTGTGAAAATAGAAAAGATTTTTGCAGAAATGTTGCAAAGATACAATTTTTATTCATACCTTTGCAGTGCAATTGGTGATATTTTGAACAACGGTTCAAGATATAAAAGGGAATCAGGTGAAAATCCTGAACAGTGCCCGCTACTGTAATCTCCCGTTTTTAGAAAGAACAACCAATGCCACTGATTGAAAAAGTTTCAATTGGGAAGGCGTTCTTCAGGAGAAAGTCAGGAAACCTGCCAATTTGTGAAAGAGAATTCTCGTGCGTTCCTCGGGATTAAGGATGGCGGGAGTGTTCGAATTAATAATTGTATTAACACTTTTGCAGTGAAGAGGAATGTGTTGCTGAGCATAGTTTGTATGCTCTTTTCTTCACATTTGTTGGCACAAGTTGCCATCAGTGGAAGGATTGTAGATGCTCAAACAGAGCGTCCAGTTGTTGGTGCGTATGTGCGTGTGGATAAAAGCATGCAGAAGGCAGTTTCTAATTCGAAAGGAGAATTCCAACTGACAGGCTTATCAGATGGAGCACATGTGTTGAGTGTGACCCACATCAGCTATGAGCCTCGTACGGAGCGAGTGGAAGGTAGCAAGCAGGGGCTTTTGTTGAAGATGAAAGAAAGCAACCTCAATGTGGGGCAGGTGGTAGTGACAGGAACTGGTACACACCATAGGCTGAAGGATTCGCCAGTACCCGTCCAAGTGCTCACGCAAAAGGAGATTGCCAATGCCAATGCCACTACCATAGAAGAGGCTCTCCAGATACTTTCTCCAAGTTTTACTACCATGACAAATGGAATGGGTACTTTTCTGAATTTCAATGGACTTAGCGATGATTACTTCGTGTTTTTGTTGAACGGAAGAAGAATGGCTGGAGATGATGTTTTCCGTAGAATCAATGTGAATAACATCAAGCGTATCGAGTTGCTGAATGGAGCATCGAGTACACTGTATGGAACGAATGCTTTGGGTGGTGTTATCAATATCATTACTGATGATGCTAAGAACACACTCTCAGTGCAGAGCGACACAAAAGTAAGGAGCAAAAAGCGTGCCTCCGAAAGCATCAATGTGGATGTACAGAAGGACAAAATAGGAAGCTACACCTCTTATCAATATGAAACGTCGGATTGCTGGCAACTCTCTCCTTACGAAGAGCAAAAAGGTGAATTTGTTGAAACGAATAAGATTGCCTTTACAGGTTATCATACCAATCAGGTTTCGGAACGACTTACCTTCGACGCCAACGATAGATTGAGTTTCTATGCAGAAGGAAACTATTATCGGAACAGGACGGATAGACCATTCGACGTGTATGCTTACGATGTGGACCATGAGAACTATGGATATGGAGTGGGTGCCAAGTGTTTGCTGAAAGGTGGCAATTATCTCACGGCAGATTTCAATACCGACATTTTCAACAGTAGCTACGATTATTATAAAAAGAGTGGTACGATAGAGGCAGGCACGGATATACTGAGAAAGCGTACCCGATACCACAATGCTGCATTAAAAGGTATCTTCAATTTGGGCAAGTATAACAAGCTAAGTGTAGGAACGGAGTTTGTTTTCGATGCTTTGAAGAGTGTTTCTGATAATATAAATAAGGAGACAGATAACACCATCGCACTCTTTGCTCAGGACGAAGTGAAGATTCTTTCTCAATTGAAAGCACTTGTTGGTGTGAGATATTTACATCACAATGTGTTTGGCAGCTATGCTACTCCCACTGCATCTGTGATGTACACACTTGGAGATTTGAATCTCCGTGCCAACTATTCGGCAGGCTATAAGGCTCCAACGCTCAGTGAAATCTATGCTACAGATATTGCTAAGACAACCGACCGCATGACGATTGGAAACAAGAATCTTAAGTCGGAAAAGAGTAATTTCTTCGGATTGAATGCTGAATATAATTACCGTTGGTTCTCCGTTTCCGGAAACGTTTTTCTCAACAAGGTGCGTGATATGATTGATTATGCCACGATTGCCACTGGAGAGAAAGCTATGCAGGAATATGGACATAAGACCGTACGTCAGCGCCAGAACATCAATCGTGCCAAGGTGCTGGGAGTGAATGTAAATGCAAATGCATATTTGGGATATGGATTCTCCGTAAGAGGCGGTTTTAGTTATCTCGATGCTAAGGACGAAGAAACGGAAAAACCGCTCGATAAGACCATCAAGAATGCTTGGACAGTAGGTGCGCAGTGGGCAAAGAACTGGGGCATCTATTCACTCCATGTGGCACTCAACGGACGCATCTATAGTCGCAGATACTCAGAAAGTTATGGCTATGCGCCACACTACAATATGTGGGACCTTACGACTCGTCACTCTATACAGTTGAATCAATTCATCCTCGAGCCTGGAGTTGGTGTAGAGAATATCTTCAATTGGACAGATGATAGGCCTTACAATAGCAACTATGCAACGCTCAATCCAGGACGAACTGTATATGTCAGTCTGAAGCTGTTGTTTAAGGATTAAAAAGGAAAAAGCCTCACCCCCAACCCCTCTCCAAAGGGCGAGGGGAGTAGAATGAAAAGTGAACAATGAATAATTAAAAATGCCATCCGGATGAAATCACTTCACGCTCCACACTTCACGCTTCACGCTCCACACTTCATGTTGTGTGCAATGCTTGCATACAGCTCGATGGCTTTTGCTCAAACTCAAAAGGATTCTGAAACAAAAAGCTTGCATCTCGATGAAGTTGTGGTGACAGGAACTGGTACGGAGCACCTTCTGAAAAATGCACCTGTGCAGACCGAAGTGATTAGTGGGAAAGCGCTGAAGAATTTTGCAGGAAAGAGCGTGGAGGATATGTTGGGAATGCTGACAGCTTCTTTCGATTTCAATGAAGGCGATATGGGTAGCCAGATGCAAATGAACGGATTGGGAAATAGCTATATCCTTGTGCTCATCGATGGCAAGCGCATTCATGGTGATGTGGGTGGAGAAAACGACTTAGGACTGATTGACCCAAACAACATCGAGAAGATTGAAATCGTGAAGGGTGCATCTTCTGCGCTTTATGGTAGCGATGCCATTGCAGGAGTGGTGAATATCATCACCAAGAAGCATCAGCAAGATGGTGTCATGCTCGAAAACAAGACTCGAGTGGGTAGTTTCGGCGATGTGCGTCAGCACAATGGCATAGGACTTAACTTTGGCAAATGGAACAGCTACACCAATTTCCAACTCCAACATACCGATGGTTGGCAGAACACAAGCCGCGAAGCACCTGCTCTCACTGAGTTTCTCATCACTGACTCTCGAAACAAGACAGTGAACCGATATACCAATTGGCAAATTGCAGAGCGTTTGACTTTCACTCCAAGTCAGAATCTTGAGTTCTATGCCGAAGGAAGTCACTACAGAAAGCGTATTTATCGTCCAAGCGGAAAGTATCCTTCCACCGATGTCACTACCTACGATTTCGTTTATCAGAATTCATCGGCATCGATGGGTGGAAAGTGGAAACTCAACAAGACGGATGTTGTTACACTCGATGTAGATTGGAACCGACATGCCTACTATTACCATTTCACAGATACCACGCTGACGGATGGCAATATCAACGGACATTTCACCAATTATTTCCCTTATTTCCCCGACCAGGAACAGTTGCAAAGCGACCAACGCCGAGGAATGGCTCAACTCAAGGGAGTGTTCGTTTTGCCATACGAGCAACGACTCAGTGCAGGATTCGAATGGCGCTACGACTGGTTGAAAGCTCCGCTTCGCGTGGATGGAGGAAAAGCAAGCGACAACACCGAAGCCCTCTATGTGCAGGATGAGTGGAGCGGTGTGAAGAATCTGAATGTGACAGCGGGTTTGCGCCTCAATCGCAATGAGCAATTCGGATTTCGTCTCACTCCCAAGCTCTCTGCCATGTACCGATTGGGAGAGGCATGGAGGCTGAGAGGCACATGGAGCCAAGGTTTCAAGACACCTACTCCA
>Ga0247609_10002848_pt1 | contig 17918 bp, 15 predicted proteins | sample 172DNAGHGlowgp2_FD_193487 | JGI IMG/M metagenome (GOLD analysis project Ga0247609, IMG submission 193487) | Sheep rumen microbial communities from Palmerston North, Manawatu-Wanganui, New Zealand - 1728 DNA GHGlow gp2 | ecosystem: Host-associated > Mammals > Digestive system > Stomach > Rumen ...
CGAGGAATGGACTGAATAGTCCGTATATAATCAAAGAAAATTAAGTATTAACAAACAATTTTGCCGTCCTTCGGATGGTGCCATATCACTATGGCATTATCTGGTACGGCGTTTACAGTAAACTTACCAAGAATCAATATCAATGAATCTTGTGATAAAAGAGATGGGAAACCACTAATATCTGTATAGAGATGAAAATTCGGGATAAGGGAAAGAACATAGTAGTCTGGTTGAAGGGGAATAAAGCCATTTTTGTGGCTATTCTTCTCCTTATGCTATGTTTTGGCTTGATGGATACAGTCATAGCTGTTATCGATAAGACTCTTCTTCTCGTAACTAACATACCTCAGAACTCTTGGATAGATTGGTTGTTCATATTTCTGACTGCATTTTTTGTAATAGTTGTCCTGCTGGGATGGATAAACAATAAAAAAATAGTTACCCCAAGAAACGTAGGGATAATTCTGGTTCCCGTTGTTCTATACTCTTACTTTCGTTTCAGTCCTGATTCGCCATACATCTTTACTTCCTACTGGAATGGTCCGTTCAGTTATTTAGATGGTCTGGCCATAGTAGGTTTGTTTATCATAGTTCAGTTTATCTGCCAACGATGCCATAAGGCAGGTCAAGAACTTAAGGATGATCAGTACTCTTTTGATTTGGATGCACCAATTAAGAGGTCTGATAAGGACTTGTTCAATATGGGCAACCTAGTAACAAGGATTGTCAATTATATTGCTTTTACTGATGTTAGAGAAGGTGCTTTCAGTATGGGCATTGTAGGTGAATGGGGCGATGGTAAGACTTCTTTGATGAATCTTGTCGAGGAAAAGATCAAAGCTGAACATGGCGACTTCTTAATAGTTCATTTCAACCCACGTGGCTCAAAGAAAGCGGACTTTATCCAAGAGGATTTCTTGGATTCACTGAAACAGGTTCTGTCACCAAAACATTATGGAGTTGACCGTAAAATTGATAAGTACGCTGAGGCTTTGGACGTAATACCAGGAGTCCCTCCTATAGTGGCCAAGGGTTTGGATATGCTACAAATACGGTCAGATAAGCAACGGGAGATTAAGTATGGTGATCTGCTGAAAGCAATTCGCGATATTGGCCATCGTATTGTTGTTATGGTTGACGATCTTGACCGTCTGACAGGTGAAGAACTTATAGAGGTGTTGAAAGTGCTGGATACGAATGGAGCTTTTCCGAACATGGTGTTTCTGACCTCATTTGATAAAGACTATGTAAACACTGTATTGAATAATTATCTGCATCTCGGAGATCAGACTAGAGCATATACTGACAAGTATTTCACGGTTGAAATCCGTGTTCCGCTACATCCGGCTTTCCGCTTGTTGGACTATCTTGTCAGTTTGCTAAAGGATGCTGTAAAAGGCGGTTTTATTACGCAGATGATTGAGGCTCAAGTTGAAGAACAAACGAGAAATCTCTCATCTTACATCATGCCGCGCTTGCGTACCATTCGTGACATAAAACGTTTTGCCAACCAGTTCTTATACGATTATGCAGAGGTACAGAAAGATGTCAGATATGACGATTTCCTCTTGTTGGAATTGATCAAATTCGCCCATCATGAGGACTATGAATCAATCTATAGAATGAAATATATTCATAGAGGCCAGACATCATTCTTCGCCACCACTAATGATGAATTATTATATCTTAACGACAAATTGTTACCAAAGAAAAACAAAGCGGGGGATGATTATGAAGAGCCAGAGATAATACCTGAAAGTATCGATATATTAAAGATCTTGTTTCCGGAGGAAGGCAGTCAAGAAAATTGGTATCAAGGACGTTATCAACGTGTTTATAGTGTTAGTTCTTTTGAGCATTATTTCTATAACTATGAATATAATCATCTGAAATCAGAAGACTTTGATCGTCTGTTTAAGGAAAAATCAATCAACGAAGTATTCAGCTTGATTGACGGTTGGGAGGATTTTACAAAAGATTTGGAAACATATCTGCTTACGCGCGATGTGAATTCCATTAAAGATAAAGGTGTCTTGCGCCGCTATTTGCAGGTTCTATTGTATGCCGCACATAAGCACCAGAACATTTATTATTTGGGTCACAACTACAGTTTCTTGCGGAAAGAAGATGTTGAAAAAATGTGTAAGAATTGTGGCTTTGCATCTTTGGAAGAATACGTTAGCTGGTTTAAGGATTCAATGGCAGAACTGACAGCCATTGAACCAATGATTCCAGCAAACTATATGAGAACGCCGATTAGTGGCATGTTTAGCGAGAATGCCAAGCCCGATTTTTTTGTGATGACACTGAGTGAGATGCAAGAGTATGCATTGCAGTTGTTGAACGATTATATAAAACTGGCTGGTACTGAAGGATGGGATGAGAGTAAGGTTTACTATATGGCTCATATTCAAAATGATGGCAACGGAGCTTGCCTGCCTGCGGCTAATAAAGCACTACATGATGTAATAATCAATCATTTCCATTTATTCAGTGCAAATTTGCCATTTTTTGCAGAGGATTTTGATGTTACTGTCGTTGGGTTTAATATCGGGGCGCGAATAAGGACTGTATTTGAGAATAAAGAGGAATTTGAGAACCTTATCAATAAGAAGGATAATGACGATGCCGCTGAAATTGAATTGATACGTGCAATTTGGCCATTATTTAAGGCAAATGATTATTATAACGTAGCACTGCCTAAAGGTATAAGCATTGAAGAGGCCAAAAAGACCAAATTGAAGGCGGTTTTGGCAGAAATATCTCGCTATGAAGAGGTGGACAGGAATTTGGATGCTCTTGCAAAAGATTGGAATGAAAAACGTAGTATAGACAATGTGGATGCTTTTATTAACCGTGCTAAGGATATATTGAAAGACTTGAATTCAATACCCCTTGAACTGAAGAAGAGGGAAACATTCCAGCTACAGATACGGGATATGCTTAACGAATTTCAGAGATTTGCACATTCTGCTCAAAACGAGAAAAAATAGATATAGAAAAATGAACGCAGAAATAGAACATTTAATCCAGTTGGAGAAGGCTTTGGGTACCAACTATGTCGAGCAGTCGTTAGAATATCAGCCTGTTGATAACTCATATAACTTGACAGAGACGGAGTTCTTGGTGCTTAGGATGTTGGTGTCAAATGGCCAGGCGCTTATACAACAGCACCTGTATAATGGCACCTCGCCAACGGAACTGGAAGGTCTGCTATGTTCCTATCTTGATGCTGTCCTTGAGAAACTACCTAGGGAAGACACCACGGAAACCGTATTTCGTGTTACAAGCAATAACACTATCACGGTTCTGGACATAGGAAAGGAAAAAGTAATACCAGCCTACCTGACGACGTCAAAGAAATGGCTGATTACAAATGACAACTGCGTTTATGTGATACGGCTGGCAGAGAGGACAAAAGCCAAAAGTATCTATAAGGCTTACGAGGTGATTCAGTTAATGCCAGAAGAACAAGTGGAGTTTCCAAGAAACACAAAATTCTTTGTGGCTGATGTATGCAACAAAGAAGGAAAAACCGTGGTGGAGCTATGGGAACAGCCCGATAACCCATGGCCCGCAGAGAAACTGACTAACAACGTTACGGCTTTCTTCCAAAACATTAACACCATAGATATACAGGATGCTGTCAACAAAGGATTGAATCCTAATATCCATTTGATGCGTTCAATGAATGGTAAAAGCATCAATTCCCTCTGTACTGAAAAAGGCAACGTGTACATTTCCCCAGTATTTGCACAAGCCCTCTGGAATCTTTGCTATGCGGGATTGTGGTTGTCTGATTACAGAATTATCTCAGAAGAGTTTGCCGAAAAGGGTTATACTCTTGATGTTGTGTGTGCTGATATAGATAAAGCAAATTGCGTGGAACCTGAATGCCTATATTTAAAGGCTATTCAAGGTGCTTATAAATGGGAAGACATGCTTCTCCAAACAGTTTTTCTCTTAACTGACCAATACAATAAAAATGATGACATTTTCCTTGGCTCCATTAACACTGAAGGTGAATTGGAGAAAAGGGTCAACGGTTTGTTCCAAACTGGCATGGGTTGCATCTTGCTGCATGAGCTGATGCATTACTATGGAGACCATTTTGCGCGGTTGGCATCAGAGAACAGAAGGGATTTGGAACAAGAAGCAGATGACAAGGCGTTTGATGCAATATTGGCATTGGAGGGGAATATAAGGAAATCAGCGATACTTGGCGGCATGGCCTCGTATTTGTTGTTGTTTTATATGAATCCGAAGTTGGTGGTTAATGATGAGTACTACAGGGAAGATGAACGGCTGTTTGCGCAGTATGATAAGATAGATGACAAACGCAGATCCAGTATATTTGTGGCAAACGTTTTGACCGAATGGCTGGGAAGATACCATAATATAAATGTTGAGGTGAAGCATGGCCAAGAAGAGGAAACCGTTGAAGAAATAAGAAGTATATTGCGTGGTATCTAAAAGGTTGCTTAGAAAATGAATGCAGAAATGCAACAGGCACTGGTAAAACTTGACGATCTTATCTCTCGGAAGGGCTTCGTGTATGCGTTGATAATGGCCCAAATAGAGGATGAGACGATAAATTCCAGTAATCTGGGAAGCCGTAATAATAATGACAGACTATCGTGTAAAGAGATTCTCTTTCTTTGGAGTCTTTTGGTGAACAAGGAGGATTTTTGACTATATCCCGAAACGCTGGATGAGCTATATGATATGAGGTGTGAAATAGACCGAGTGATGGAAGACCTGCATTTCTCATTTCTCTCAGGCTTTATCCCTCATCTGAATGAAACGCAAGAGGTGAAACCATCGGAATATAAGCCACAATATACTGGTACTGCTTTTCAGGAAGCGATATTTTATAGCGGTGAGGCTCTGTACGACGAGGAGTATATCTATTACATAAAGACACGATACACTGATGATTCACAGTGGCTGAAAGAAAATAAAGGTTATTATGTGGGTTCTTTCTGTGCTATCGTCAACAAGATAAAAGAGACTGTAGGAAGAAAAATACGTCGCTTTCGGTTACTGTCATTGCCGGAAACCTTTGAACAAAGGTTGGCAAACAAGCCGAACGACATGACAGAGGACGAGTTTAAAAAGATACTAGTAATTGGACAATTTTTCTACGATCAAGAAGATGAAGTGACATTGCGGGAATACTGTGATAGACTAAGTGATGCCATTTCATTCACACACGAGGATTTGGTGGGATGTGATGATGTTGACAATTACTTGCAGCTATTCAGTCTTGAACCCTCAAAGGACTGCAATGTGGGTTGTAAAGAGCCTGGTGATTACAGTGTTTTGATAAGTTGTCCGTTAATAAAATCCTCGGAAGGAAAATATATGCTGTCCGAGATGCATCAATTGTATAAGAGTTTATATGATGTCCCTAGATATTGGATGAATGAACATTTGGATGAGCACGGGAAAATAGGGAATCGTGTGGGCTATTTTTCTGAGAGGCAGACATTGAAAGTGCTGAAAGGTATATTCGGGAATAATTGCTATAGCGACATTTTTATTTATAAGGGGAAGCAACGACTGACAGATATTGATGTATTGTGTATTTGGAAGGATTATGCACTCTGTTTTCAAATTAAGTCCAAGGGCTTGACTTTACCCTCACGTCAAGGAAACATTGCTGCGGTTGAAGCAGACTTTAAGAAAAGTTTTCAGGCAGCCTATGACCAAGGCATAAAATGTAGAGACGCACTGCTAAGTGCGACTGACTACAGTTTTGTAGAAAAAGAGAATGGCCAGAGGATAACATTCCCTTCTTTACGTGAGGTTTATATCATTTGTGAAACATCGGATGAATACCCTTCTCTGACACATCAAATGACTGCACTACTTCAACGGAAAGATTCTGACCCGGCTGCCCTAGCTGTCAATCTGTTTGATATAGATGTAATGGGTAAATATTTGGATAAACCATATTACTTTATGCATTACGTACATAACCGCTTGATGTATTATGGTAATACTCGAACAGATACCGAAGCAAACTGCCTTTATGCCTATACCCACAATAGGTTGTATTTCCAGGGGGCTGATTATGATGCCTATATGTTTGACAACTCATTTGCCAAAGCTATAGATGCAGAACTTCTGCCTAAGTACGAGCAACATGAAGAAATCATGGTTGATAACAGCATCTGGAGGGATTCAACGTTTGATACCTTGATTGAGGAAATTAACTCAAATGACAATGCAAGGGTGAGTCAGATAGTTCTTCGTTTGTTGAATTTCAGTAGGGATGAGGTGAAATTGATAGGTCAGAAAATTGTAGAGCACCTACAGAAAGGTAAGGTGGGCTCGACTATGAGCTATACATCCGGTACGGGTGATTTTGGTTTTTCTTTAGCAATAATGAAGTTAGTTGAAAAGAAAGAAATACATGATTTCGTGAAAATGGTTAGCATCAATGAACTGAAAAGCAACAAGGCTAAAAATTGGCTCACAATAGTACATTTCGTAGGTTCTAATTCGATGGTTGGAACGTTAGCGTACATTAGTGGGAAATAGCAATCGGTGAAGAAGCAATAAGATTCATATCATCAAATAACGAAAACGAAAATAATAATTATAGAAATATGTTCAACTTAGACAAGTTTATTTCGGACAGCGTGACGTTCCGTCCTGCCAGCATGTTTGAGCCCGATATAAAGGCGAATGCTGAAATTTTAACTCGTGAGATAAAAGGCAAGAAGGTTTGCGTGATAGGCGGTGCCGGAAGCATCGGCTCGTCGTTCATCAAGGCGGTGCTTCGCTTTGAGTCCAAAAGCGTGGTGGTGGTTGACCTCAACGAGAACGGCCTGGCCGAGCTGGTGCGCGACGTGCGCAGCACACAAGGCCTCTATGTGCCGGAAGAGTTCCGTTGCTATACGCTGAACTTCGCAGACCCCATCTTTGAGCGCATCTTCCGCGAGGAGAAGGGCTTTGACATTGTGGCTAACTTCAGTGCCCACAAGCATGTGCGCTCGGAGAAGGACAGATATTCGGTTCAGGCTCTGATAGAGAACAACGACATCAAGGCCAAGAAACTGATGGACCTGCTGACGATTTATCCACCTAAGCATTTCTTCTGTGTCTCTACGGATAAGGCGGCCAATCCTGTGAACATCATGGGTGCATCGAAACGCATCATGGAGGACTTGGTGATGGCATACAATAAGTACTTCAAAGTCACCACCGCCCGTTTTGCCAATGTGGCATTCAGCAATGGCTCTTTGCCTGATGGCTGGATTCATCGTTTGCAGAAGAAACAGCCGCTGGCGGCACCAAGCGACGTGAAACGTTACTTCGTTTCGCCTGAGGAGTCTGGTCAGATCTGTATGCTGGCTTGCATCCTCGGCAATGGCGGCGAAGTGTTCTTCCCGAAGTTGGGTGAAGACCAGATGTTGACGTTCTCTTCGATTTGCGATAAATTTGTTGAGGCTAACGGTATGGAGAAAGACCTTTGCGCAACCGATGAGGAAGCTAAGCTTAAAGCCTATCAACTTAAAAACTCTGAACTTGCCACTGACTCTAAACTCTCAACTCTAAACTCTCAACTAATAAAATACCCAACGGTGTACTTCAAATCAGATACTACGGGTGAGAAGGCTTACGAGGAGTTTTACATTCCGGGTGAGCGCATCAATATGAACCGCTTTATGGCTTTGGGTGTGGTGGAGGAAACCACCCGCAGGCCAATGCCGGAGGTGAACGCTTTCTTCGAGAAACTGGAAGGACTGTTTGCCAAAGAGGACTTCACTAAGGCTCAGGTGGTGGAGGCCATCAAGGAGTTTATCCCGAACTTCGAGCATGAAGAGAAGGGGAAGAATTTGGATCAGAAGATGTGATGAACCGACAATGAAACGGGGCTAGGCACCTGTCCCACAGCGAATGGCAGCATGAGTGAGGATTAGTGAATAGTGAATAGTGATTAGTGAATAGTGATTAGTGAATAGATTTGTTGACTTCTTACATATTACATTTTACATCTTACTTCGTTAGTGATGAGTGATTGGCGGACAGCAGAAATGCTGTCCGTTTTTTTTTGTTCGTCGGCCTGTGTGAGGGGCATCTTTGATTTCTAAATTCTAATTTCTAAGTTCTAAGTGGGTTGACGCAGGTCGGATCAGGAGGTGGCGGTGTGGTACAACGACAACGTGATTTACCCGGACAAGGTACGACTGAACTGCTATTACTATCGGCACTATTCATTCGTAAATGACGTCCAGATGATTCTCTGCACCGTACTGGGTAAGAAAATGCACTATGCAGGAGAAGAGATTTGATGGTTCAAGGTTCAGGGTTAATGGTTCACGGATAACGGGTCATGGAGAATGGTTACATTAGGTTCGGAGTGTTAAAGAAGTGTTAAAAATTGGCAGAATCTGCATTTCGGGGCAATGGGTTGAGAAATAATTCGTATTTTTGCAATTTGGAATAGACAATTCGCTTATGAAGCATTTGACAATACGGAACTTTGGTCCACTGAAAAATGTGGATATTGACCTGGGACGGATAAACCTGATAATAGGATTGCAAGGCTCGGGAAAAAGCTGTGTAATGATAACGGCATGTTATTGTACATGGGTGGAGAAGCGTATATCATTGCGTCAGTCGGCAAAAGAGTTTGAACAAGGAACGTCGTTCCTTGATACCATGACCGCCTACTATCGGACAAAAGGCTATGTGCATGAGGATACCTATATTGGCTATGAGACGGAATTCATGGAATTCAGCTACGACCATAGCATGAAGAGTTTCATCCACAAATGGAAAAGCCTGCGGTGGCGATATAAGCGTCCTAAGGTGTCGTATGTGCCAGCAGAGCGGAATATGGTGTCGCTGGTGGCAAACTGGAACAGGCTGGAGACAAACTATGACAACATCCTGGACTTCAAGGAAGACTGGGATACGGCTAGAAAGTATGTGAAAAGTGAAAAGGATATCCTGGGAACTGGCATCTCATACGAATATGACGAGACAACTGGAGCAGATGCTGTCATCACAAAGAGCGGCAAGCGTGTGGAACTGACAAGCAGTTCGAGTGGTATGCAGTCGCTGATTCCGCAGTTTGTGCACATGGACTATCTGACGAAGGGAATTTATGAGATGGAGCTGGATGCAAAGGAGAAGTCGTATTCAGAAAAGCAACTGGTTGGCAACCTGTTGGATGTGCTCTATCGTAGAAATCGCACAAAGGAGAATCCCATAGTGGGAGAAAAGACCGTAATAGTTCATCTGGAGGGCAAGGACTATGTGTTTCACGACAATCGTGTGTCAGAACAATTCAAGAAAGAGGCCATGAACCTGATTAACACTGATCATGCCGAGATTTTCCTGGAGGAGCCGGAGAGCAATCTATTCCCCCCGACTCAGTTCCAACTTATGGACTGGATTGTTGAGATGGCCTCTTCGAAGTCTCGTAAGAACACTTTTTTCATAGCTACACATAGCCCCTACGTATTGAGCCACCTGTTACAGGAAAATATTAAGAACTTCAGGCTGATGCTGACCCACCCTGTGGGTGACGGACTTTACGGCGTGATGACGGCTGACGAGGAGACGCTTCAGCAGATATACGATAACGGGTCGGACGCATTCTTTAACTTTGAACCCTTTACGGCTGATGAAACAGTATGATGTCTATCCAGAATGTAATGTAGACACCAACCTTGTGGGCTATGTGATTGGCGGATATCCCAAGCACAAGAGTTGCTGCAACGAGGTGGTGAAAGCTGTTAACGGGGCAGACGGGTTTGCTGTGGGGATTATTGATGATGACAAACGCCGGGCAACGATGGATGAGGGGTTTAAGGAATATGAGCTGGCAGAAGAAGTGGATGGCGAAAACCGACACGTGAGACTGTTTATCCACGAAGACGGCAAGCGGTATCTGTTTACAGTGAAGCCGGCTATGGATAAGTTAATATTTGATGCCACCAAGAGCCAGAACGTGGATTTGGCAGAAAATGACTATGCCCGTACGCTGGACGGATTCAAGAAAGAGACCAAGCGGATACAGGCAGCGACAGACCCGAAACTGCGTAACCTGTTTAGCAAGATTATAGACTACCCAGAACTTAAGCGATTGAGAAATACGTTAAAATACTTAATGCTTGAGCAGTATGATGCGAAAAAGGAGACAGTAGCGGCATTCTTTGATGGAACTCTGGGTGCAGAAGACTTGCGGGGATTTTTTGAGGATAAAAACAGATGAAGGACAATGTATGGAACAACGGCGGACGTGTTTAACATGATTGGCGGGAAGCTGACAAAGGATGAGCTGAGAGGGCTGGTGGAGTGATGGATGGTTATAAGCGCACACGAAACACTTTTGGTTCAAGGTTCATGGTTAAGAAAGACAGAAGGAATGAGTGCGGTACTTAAGATAATCAAGGCAAGACATGGCGATGCCTTCATCTTTGAGTGCAAAAAAGATGAGGCAAGTTTTGTGATGGTGGTGGACAGTGGCCCAAGACTATGTGCCAAGGAAATTGTCCCAATATTCAAGCAGTTGCCGCAAATTGATTTACTTGTGCTGACTCACTATGATGAAGACCACATTGCAGGATTTATAGACTATTTTAAACAATATCCGGAAGATGCGCTGAAGATAAAGGAGTACTGGTGTAACTGTGCGAACCAGATAGAAGTGGACAACGGGAAAATGATTTCGGCATACGATAACGCCAAATCTTTTGCGGATTGTCTCAGAGAGATACTGAAAGAACATCAAGACGTGAGATGGATTGAACTTATCAAGGCAGGACATGAGTATCATAATAGCTTAGTGGATATCGAGGTCATTGCTCCATCAGAGCAGGCTTTAGCAAAGAACTGGAGCAGTTATGTGGCAGAGAAATACCCAGCCATATCTTATCAAAGCATGGAGGATGACTATGGTGTTCCACTGCAAGAACTTGCCAAAAGAGAAACACCAGGCAGTAGTCAAAAGGTGAATAACGCTTCGATAGCCTTCATATTGCGGGGAGATGGTATGTCATATTTGATGTTAGGCGACGTGATGGCAGAAGATGTTTATGGTTGTCTTACAGAGAAAGGTTATAGCAAAGAGAATCCGTTGAAGGTGGACTTTGTGAAAGTGCCTCATCATGGCAGCAAATACAATATAGACAATAACCTTCTGGACATCATCAAGTGTAATGGCTTTATCATCAGCACAAATGGTGGCCGTGGGAGTGCCTATCACCCAGACAGAGAGGCTATAGCCAAGATACTGTATCACCCACAAAGAGACATGCATGAAACCATTCATCTGTATTTCAACTACACATTGAAAGAGATTGGTGACCGGGTAAGGCTTTTCAAGGAGGGAGAATTGGATGCATCCAACTGTATAGTTCACGAAACAGATTTAGAATTATGAGGAACCTATCTGCCGAAGAGAAATCGCTGCTCTACAAGCTTACCGTAAGAACGGCAAAATTAAAAGAGGATAAACAAAATCCGGGCAAGAAGATAGAATATTGCCTCGGGTCGGGAACCATCATAGCTTCGGGAAGAGACTGCTTTGTGATGACCGCCGGTCATTGTGTTGACGGTGTGGACATAGAGCATATCAAGGTGGAATACTTCAACGGCAGGGTGTTCAACAGAATTGTTGTGCGGGAGATAGTATGTCGTCAATTTAATGAGAATATGGGCGAGGATTATGCTGTGCTTCGAATAGACATCCCCGACGATGAGGTGGACTACACTCAAATCATCAAGCGTTTTGACCTTGCAATAGAGGAGGACAGTTACGTCATGCTTGCCTATCCGCCCAATGCCAGAAATGGAAGGTTGTTTGAAGTAAAGGCTAATATTGGTGATTACTGGAATGTGGCAGCAGATGTGAACTATGCCCAAGATGATTTCAAGACTCTCATCAACGGCTGTTCTGGGGCTGGCATCTTTGTGTATCGCCATAACCGCTTTTATTATGTGGGCATGGCAGTGGCTACAAGAGACCAGATTGGACGTTTCAATGACATTTTGGTAAAGAGTCCCAGCGTGTTTGACGGATATCTACCGAATGACACCAAGGATGTGAATTACTTTGATACACTCAAAATATGGGAGGACTGGAGCGATAATCTAAATGCAGAGGAACGGCGCACAATTATCAGGAAGCTGGACGTAAACTGGCTTGACTACCTGACTCGCAAGGCTCAAGTACTGTTTCCACGCGACTATAACAAGAAGGTTGACATGTATATCAGATACTATGTGAAGGGCATGAAGATTATCACAGACATGTTACAGTCGAATGCATCGTTCGTGAGTGAACTAACCCGCGTGAATGACAGGTTTTTCAATAAGCTGTTAGAAACTCACAAAGAGGATTTCGATACTTCGGACGGTGCATACGCAGATCTGCAAAAGATAATAGATGATGTGAAGGCAAGTATTGCATCACGGTTTCCTGAAGACAAGGATGGAATGATAGCCAGTGACTATGCGTTGTACAGGGTTGCTGAAAGATTGTTGAACTGTCATTTAGATTACAAAGCACTACCATGATAGAAAGAGAGTTACATATAGACAGCACAGCTACACCGTCGGTTTTGAACCCGGTTTATAAACTGATGGTGATACTGGTACTGCTAAAGAACAGTCGTTCGGAGAAAGGTGTAAAGATAAGCCGTATACAAGTGTACCTGTGGGGCATGAGTGGGAAGAAGAATCGTCAGATGTTGGCCAGCTACAGGAAAAACGGCTGTGTGAAGGAGCTACCGATAACGCCTGACAGTCAATTGCGCATCATACTGGCAGATGCTGAACAAAAAGGACTTATAGCCAGTGAGAAAGACGGCAAATCGCAGTTGAGGTATAAACTGACCCTGCAAGGGCAACTCACTCTGAGGCAGCTTAACACCTCGTCGATATATAAGGAGATAGAAAAAGGGCTGGAGGAGATAGGGTATCTTCCCGATACGAAAACTGATAACATAAATTACGTCTGGACCTATGATGTACTTTGAAGAGTTAGGCATTTTGATTAAAGCATATAAAACCGGCAGCAACGAAACGGAACGCTTTGGCAGGTTTATCCCTGTGAAAAAGGGACTGACCATTATTGCAGGGGACAACACTTCGGGCAAGACGACCCTTGCCAAATGCTTCTATTACATATTGGGTGTGGAAGAACTGCTTGACGGTAAGCAGAATACCAGTTCAATGGACAAGAGCGTTTACATTACATTTGACCTGAAAAACGAGGCTGGTGAGACGGACTCCTATATGGTGGACAGGTCGTGCGTGATTGCCCAGTTGAGCAACACAGAAGGGAAAGTGATTACTGTCAGACGAATGCTCAAAGAAGGCCTCAAAAAAGATTTCGCCGAGGTGGATGTATATGAGTGCGCACGAGCAGAGATAACGAAAGAAACGCCGCATACGTCATACTATCTGCACGGACAGGACGACCACAATGAGAACCTGCCCTTTGGCTACTACCAATACTTGGCCAAGTTTGCCGGCCTGCCCATATGGAAAGTGCCAACAAGGAGCGGCAAGGAGTATGACTTGTATCTGCAAACGCTTTTTGCCCTTGACTATGTAGAGCAGACAAGAGGGTGGACCGATTATTTTGCGTCCATAAGAAGCTATAATTTTCTGCAACCCAAACAGAGAATCGTGGAGTATGTCCTTGGTTTAGGCTTTGATAAAGACTCCGTGACCAAAAAGCAGTTGAGCAACCAAAACGAGCAACTGAAAGAAGAATGGTATAAACGAGTAAGAGACATCGTACAACGCTTGACTTACAATAACATGATGGTGAGCGGGCTAACGGAAGATATAGCCAAACAGAAAGGAAAGAGTGAGGACTTGCAACTGGCTGTCATAGGAGAAAACGGAACTCTGTCAGAAGTGCTGGCGGCGATGGAACGGAAAATTGGTAGTCTGAATGCTGCGCTAAGGAAAACAGATGACCAGCGGTTTAATGACTATAACCAGCAGTTGCCCGTTTTCAATGATAAGGAGGAGCAATATGACAGATTCTACAGGAAACTACAGGAGGATTATAGCAAGAAAGACGAGATTGCGCGTCAAATAGTGAACATAGAGGAAGAAATAGACCGGAACCGCAACATCAGCCATGTGACGAACCTGCTGAACAGTCAGCATGTGAGGACATGCCCTACATGCCATAGAACATTAGACATTACCGATAACGGGACTCTGAAAATAGAAACAGATGACATTGAAAACAACATCAGGTATCTGACAACGCAGAGAGGCTTTCTGAGCGGGCTGCTTGAGAGTTTGAAAAAGAATATAGAGGAGAAAGAGATATATCTGGCTTATTACAAGAAGATATTGTTGCAAGAGAAAGAGAAACTGAATACAGCCTATGCAGAAGTGGCTGACCATGCTGACATGCCGTCGGAACAGGTGATGATGGAAATGAGCGACCTGAAGTTGAAGTTGACCAGCTATAAGGAGGTAGGAGAGCAGGTGAGGAACTTGCTGGAAGAGATGTGGCCAATGAAAACGGCTTTCGACGAGAATAGGGCTACTATCAAGGCACTGGGAGCTGACAAGGATGACACAGGAAGCCAAGAGCTGAATGCGATGTTGAATGAGTTCAGAAAACTGCTTGGTGCTTTCAGATATGAGAGCAATGACAAGCGGTTGGTGACTTTGCTGGTTGATGACAGGAATTCCAACTATCTTTATTTGCCGCAAGCGTTGGTAGGGGGATATGAGGAACACCTGCGTAGCGTGTCGTCAGCTTCAGATTTTGTACGTTCGGTGTGGGCCTATTATCTTGCATTGATGAAGGAGGGAAAACAGCATCCGGGATTCTTGCTCTTTGATGAACCTTGCCAGCATTCCATCAACGAGATAGACCTGAAAACCCTGTTTGAGAAATGTGCGGAGATGGGCAGGCAGATTATACTGTTCTGTTCGTCAGAACCGAAGACCGAGGAGACCGTCAATGCAGAAAAGGGCGATAAAGAGGCAGTCAAGACCAATATCCAAAATTTGGTGAAGGACATAGATGAGAACAAGTATTACCTGTATCAGATGGAAGCAGGTGAGAAAGCCATAACACTGCTGTTGAAGAAAGAAAAGACAGAAGAATAGGAAATGATATAACGAATTATTTATGGTTCATGGTTAATGGCTCACGATTATGACGCAGGAGGAAAAGTGGCAAGCGAAATATGATGAGGTGGTGGCGATTATTCAGGCGAATAAGCGGAATCCGAGTAAGCACCGCATTGAGGAGCATGATATGCTGAACTGGGTGAAGGCAAACAGGAAGAGGATGAATGTGGGGGAGATGAGGGAGGAAAGGAGGGAGATGTTTGAAAAGTTGCTTGGGCTTTGTGAGCAATATAAGCTGAAAAACCAATATGAATGAGAAGAAGGGGTTGATGCGATGGACATTGGCCCCTTTGTTTGTTAAGAAAGGATAAAGTTTGTGAAGGGGTGCAATAAATTCGGGAGAAAGGCGTTATCTTTGCAAAGCATAAGAATATTGAAGTATAATGATATATACTGACGACATAATAGACAGAATCTGGCAGACAGCCCGAAAGGTTGAGGGTATGGATGCAGATATGGTGCGTAAAGATCCCTGTGGCGCCTGGATTGTGCGTGACAAATATGCTCAGCCGGAGAACGAGTACGGATGGGAAATAGACCATATCTACCCCTTGTCTATGGGTGGTGATGACAACCTGAAGAATCTGCGGGCCATGCACTGTGCCAACGCAAGGAGCAAAAACGGGAGTTATCCCTCATATATTGTGGCCGTAACTTCTGATGGAGACAAAAATATTCCGACGAAACGTGTGCTGAAGGTAAATAGGGCAAAACGGGACGTTTTGGAAGCACTATATAAAAAATAGAGACAATGAGTGTGTTGAATAGTATAGAGATAGTAGGACTTTTCGGTCATTACAGTTATAGGATTCCCCTGATATCAGCAGGAAGGACGGATATATGTTTCCTAACGGGGCCTAACGGTTATGGAAAGTCAACTATATTAAATCTGATATTCGCTTTCATAAAAGCGGATGCCAGCCGTCTTGCGGCAACACTCTTTGAATGTATAACCTTCTATATGAAGGACTATAAAGTGGTGGTGCAGCAGGAACGGTATGAACAGGAAGAAGTCAATGACGAGGGGAGTGTGAACGATGATGAGCAGCATGCGACGGTAAGGCTGACCATTACGGTATATGCGACTGGAGATGACCGAATGATAGAAAGCAGTTCTTTTGAAGACAATGAGATTGGCCGGGGAGTCTTGCCTCTTTTCCCGCCAACATTGGCTGTTTATCTGGCTTCGGTGAAGGTGGAATATATACGCGATGACCGTCTGTTGCCAAAAAATGCAGACAAGTTGGGCGTGACAAGTAAGGTGGCAATGCTGCAGGATATGATGGCGAAATATGATGAGTCCTTGACTGCACTGTATAATGTGCGGCTACTTGATGCTATCAGGAAGAACAAACCTGCGGAGGTCGGGTACGACGAGGCAGATGAGGTGGATGTGGCTAAACGCGCAGAAGAGAAGTTGGCTGCCTTTAACAGGATTGGGCTGGCTTCTAAGTTGGTGGACGCTGATACTGCCAACGATGAACGCTATCTGAGAATGATGCAGATGATGGCTGTGGACAGTGTGTTGAGTTTTGAGGATTTGTTTTATCAGCGACTGAACTTGCTGTATGATATTATTGAGGGAGCAGAATTCTCAGACAAGCAGTTGAGGCTGGACACACGGAATGGTCTTTATTTTGAAAGCGGAGATACTATTGTAATTCCCGAAGATCTGTCTTCTGGTGAACAGCATTTTATAGTGCAGGCCATCACTCTGTTGATGAAGGCAGAGCCCGGGGCGTTGATTATGATTGATGAACCAGAGTTGTCGTACCATCCGGCTTGGCAGATGGACTATCTGAAGAACCTGAAACGTATTGCTGGAGTAGGGCATTATCAGTTTATTCTTGCTACGCATTCTCCTCAGATTTTTGATTATCGCTGGAATTACTCTATAGACTTGTATAAACAGACTACCGACGATGCGGAAGGAACTGAAGCAAACAGTTAACCAAACGAAGGATGTTGAGGGGCAAATACGTTCCGCCCTACAGACTCCGATGAAGCGTGGCCTGCTTTGGATTATCACGGAAAGTGATTATGACCGGAGGGTATATGAGCGTTTCTTTGGGGCTAATGTGGCTGTAAGGCCTGCGTATGACGAAAAAGGGCAGGGCGGATGTGACCATGTGTTGAGGATAGTGAGAAATATCCTTAAAGACGGGGCTACAAAGCGTATCATAGGAATAAGAGATGCTGATTACCAGTATTATCTTCCTAAGAAATACGTGTATCCCAGCAACCTGTTTCATACGGATGAACGGGATATAGAGATGATGATGTTGAAGTCGGCATCAGTTCAACGTGGTTTGGCAAGTTGGAGTGCAGATTTTCCGGTAAAGATTGAAATGGTGAAGCCTGTAGCTTGCTATTTGGGAAAGATACGTATCTGGCATGTGGCACATGACATATCAGCAAGTATAAAGCGATATAAAATTGCTAAAGTGTGGGATTATCTGGCTGTGCCTCAGAGACTGAAAAATGGATGGAAACGTATTTTGATGGACCAGTATAATCGACTGACCGGAGAGAGTGTAAACCCCAAACGTCTTTCGGTTCTAAAGAAACGGTACGGTCTTGATGATATACAATTTGGTCGTATCTGCAGGGGACACGACTTTGTACAGTTGCTGGGTATCGCCATGGTGGACAGCCGCTATTCGAGTAAGGAGATTCAGGAAAAGATGACCACCCTCTACTCAAAACCGGATTTTGCTGCCACAAATCTTGCACAGAACATCCAGACCTTTGCCAATAGGTTTGGGATGCGTGTAATGTAAAAT